>OLQD01001328.1_pt1 | contig 20707 bp, 13 predicted proteins | sample 1672841 | NCBI WGS metagenome assembly OLQD01 (sample SAMEA3136729, study PRJEB25190) | human gut metagenome | biome: human gut; feature: human-associated habitat; material: faeces | place: Austria | collected 2013 | reverse complement strand
GAGACTCGTATCCCGCTCCAAGATACCCCGAGGCGTTTCGCTTCGGGGTATTTTTATTTGTGCAAAAAGAGGTGCCGACCATGCTTGACGCATTCCCGATCTATCACTGGTTCCACAACGGCAATCCGTATTCCGGGGCAGAGGGCGGTATGCGCTATGTCATCACCCCCATCAAGGTGCCCGACCCGAGCGACGAGAGCGGCAAGAAAAAGCGCGAGGCCCTCTGCGCCGAGGTCTGGCCCGGCCCGTGGAGCATCGAGCATACCGCCGAGGAAAAGATCGAGACGCAGCTGTTTGACGGCGACCAGGCGGGCTTGGATAAGGCCGTCGCCTGGCTGCATGAGCGTTACACCGCCGAGGCAGACCGCTGGACGGACATCCCGTCGATCCTCGACTGTGAGCCGGACCGCTGACGACTGATGAACACCTGCTGCTGATAAGCTGCTGGCGGATGCCCGGCGCGAGACCGACGACATTGTGAGCCGGGCCAACAGGAAGGCCGACAGACAGTGGGAGCTTTTCCGTCGGCAGGTGAGCAGGGCACCCCGCGCAGAGATCGGGGTGCGGCTTTTGCGTAAGAACGTGATTGTACAAAAGCAGGTTGCACAAGACTGGCAAAGCGCGTACAATAGTGCTGAATGAGGCGATTTGTATGTGGTTATTGTACGCAGTCGGCTCTGCGCTGTTCGCGGGTCTGACATCCATTCTGGCAAAATGCGGCATTCGCAAAACGGATTCCACCGTGGCCACGGCCATCCGCACGATCATTGTGCTGATTTTTGCGTGGGTCATGGTGTTTGTGGTCGGCTCGCAGGGGACGATTGCCAGCATCCCGGCCAGAAGTCTGGTATTCCTGGGGCTGTCGGGTCTGGCTACGGGTGTCAGCTGGCTGTGCTATTTTTATGCCTTGCAGCGCGGGCCGATCGATAAGGTCGTGCCCATCGACAAGAGCAGCACGGTCATGACGATCTTGCTGGCTGCACTGCTGCTGGGCGAGAGTGTGACCTTGACCAGGGGCATCGGCGTTGTGCTGATCGCCGCCGGCACGTTCCTGATGATCGAGAAAAAGGGCGGCGTCCAGAAAGAGGAAAGCGGCTGGATGTTTGCGGCGTTCGGCTCGGCCATTTTTGCGGCGCTGACCTCGATCCTGGGCAAGGTCGGCATCACCGGGGTCGAGTCCAATCTCGGTACGGCGCTGCGCACCGGCGTGGTGCTCATCATGGCATGGGTCATGGTGTTTGTGCAGGGCAAGCAGGGCCAGGTGAAGGCGGTGCCCAAAAATGAGCTTGGCTTCATCTGTCTGTCGGGTCTGGCGACGGGTGCCAGCTGGCTGTGCTATTACAAAGCGCTGCAGCTCGGCCCGGCCAGCCTCGTCGCGCCCATCGATAAGCTGAGCATTCTGGTCACGGTGCTGTTCTCCTACATCGTGTTCCATGAGCGCCTGAGCAGAAAGGCTCTGACAGGTCTGGCCGTGCTTGTTGCGGGCACGCTCGTCATGCTGGTATAAAATTTATCATAACGGCAGCACCTTTTCCTGCAAAGGTGTTGCTTTTTTTGCTGTCTTTTGCCATAATAAATATATATGCAATAGGCAGGCTTATGCAGGAAAGGAGGCACAGCAGATGGCGAAAATCGCCGTGGTCGAGGACAACGACGCCATGCGGGCGCAGCTCTGCGGGTTCATCGCGCAGTATGCGCAGGAGAGCGGACACCAGCTGGACGTGACCGCCTTCTCGGACGGAGCACAGCTTGTGGAGCCGTACCGCCCCGGGTTTGACATCATCTTTCTGGATATTGAGATGCCAAAGCTCGGCGGCATGCCGACGGCGGAGCGCATCCGCAGGCAGGACCCGGATGTGGTGCTCGTGTTCGTCACCAACATGGCACAGTATGCCATCCGCGGGTATGAGGTCGACGCGCTCGACTTTGTGCTCAAGCCCGTCAGCTACTACCAGTTCAGCACCAAGCTGGAGCGCGCCTTGCAGCGCATCCAGCGCCGCCGCGGCGGGCAGGTGGCCTTGCAGGTCAGCGGCGGGGTGCAGCTGCTGGATACCGACGACATCCTTTATCTGGAAACGCGGGACCGCCTTTTGCACTACCACACGGCCACGGATACCTGGTCGGTGCGCGGCAGTCTGCTGAAGGCCGAAAAGGATCTGGCTGCCTACCACTTTGCGCGCTGCAACCAGTGCTATCTGGTCAACCTGCGCCACGTCAGGGGCGTGCAGGATGATCTGGTGCAGGTGGGGGAGGAGCGGCTGGAGATCAGCCGCCGCCAGCGCACGGCCTTTCTGGCCGCGCTGGCGGCCTATGTCGGGGGTGCGCTGTAGGTGGATACACTTCTGACATGGGTGGTTTGTGCTGTCGGCCTGTGCGGTGCGGAGCTGGCCTACTGGCTGCCGCTGAAAAAACGCAGGAATTTTCCCATGCGCACCGCCCTGAATTTTATCGCGGCAGTGCTGTTTGCGCAGGTCATCATCTGGGCCAACAGCGGCCACGCCAAGCCGGCGATGCTGCTGGTGATTTACGGCGGTTATTTCATCTGGGCTGCGGTGTCAACCCATCTCTGCACGTTGCTGGACTGGTCGGCCAGCGCATATTGCAGCATTTGGATCGTCCTGACGACGGAGTCGGCCTATGAGCTGTGGCGCGTTCTGATTTGGACGGCGCAGACGCTTGGAATGCGCCATCTGCCGCTGCACAGCACGCCGATACTGCTGGGGCAGCTGGGCTTTACCATTGCCTGCTGTGTGACGGTCCGGTATACCATGGCGCGCACGATGCCGGAGGACGGCATCTACCACATCGGCCCTCGCCAGTTGGGCAGTGCCGGACTTCTGGGCGCGATATTCGTCTTTCAGTTTTTTGCACTGCAAACCAGTCTGCGCGTCGGGCTGCAGCCATCGGCGGTAGTCGCACCGTCGATGCTGACCCAGTTTTACTGCGTGACGCTGCTCTATTTACAGACCGAGCTTTTCAAAAAAGCGGCCATGCAGAAGGAGATGGACGCACTGAACCTTCTGTATGACCGCCAGCGCAAGCAGTACCAGATCGCACGGCAGAACGTGCAGATCATCAACCGCAAGTGCCATGAGCTCAAGGTTCAAATCGCCGACCTGCGCCGCCTGCAGCCCGACGAGGCCACAACGCAGAGCCTTGACGAGGCCGAGCAGGCGGCCCGGATGTACGACGCCAACGCTGCCACCGGCAATGAGGTGCTGGACGTCGTCCTGACCGAAAAGAGCCTGCTGTGTGAGGCCCAGCGCATCCGCCTGAACTGCGTGGCCGATGGCACCTGCCTTGCGGCCATTGAGCCGGGTGACCTGTACGCGCTGTTCTCGAACTTGCTCGACCAGGCCATCGACGCTGCAGCCCAGCAGCCGAATGACCGCCGCATGATCGACCTGCTTGTATGCAGGCGGCAGGGCTTCGCAGTCATCAACGTCATCGGCCCGGAGCTGTCCGGCAGCCAGTCCGACCACGGACGCCGCCACAGCTATGAGCTGAAGGTCGCCCGCCGTGTCGTGCAGAAATACAGCGGCACCATGGCGACAGAGCCCCGCGGAGAGCTGTTCGCCGTCAAGATCGTGATGCCGCTCACCAGGGGATGAAAGAAAAAATACCGCCTGTTTTTTGTGCAAGATGTACAAAGAACGGGCGGCCTTTTTTGTACCCCCAAAACCGAATATCCCGCCAGAAATACCACTTTTCGCAAACCTATTGCCAGAAATTTAACAGTTCTGTACAATACAGGTACAGTAAAAAACAACACAGGAGGGCGCAATGCGAAGCACGACCAAGCTGATGAAGAACTGGCAGTTCACCGGCCCCGACGGTAAGACCACTGCCGTGGACCTGCCGCACACCTGGAACAACATCGACGGCCAGGACGGCGGCAACGACTACTGGCGCGGCACCTGCATCTACAAGACGCAGTTCACGGCGCCCGCTTTTGACAAGGATACCCAGCAGGTCTGGCTGCAGTTCGAGGGCGTGAATGCCAGCGCCAAGGTCATGCTGAACGGGGAGGAGGTCGCCCGCCACGACGGCGGCTACTCCACCTTCCGCGCGGATGTCACGGCGCTGCTGGCCGACAGCAATGAGCTGATCGTGGAGGCGGACAACAGCAAAAATGACCGCGTCTACCCCCAGAAGGCTGACTTCACCTTCTACGGCGGAATCTACCGCGACGTCAGTCTGCTGGTCGTCAACCGGAACCACATCGCGCTGGATTACCTCGGCGGCCCGGGCGTGCAGATCACGCCCACTGTCAACGGCGCAAACGCTGACATCGAGGTCAAGACCTGGATGGAGGGCGACGGCGAGGTCGAGTTCTCGATTTACGACGCCGCCGGTGCCGAGGTGCTGACCGGCAAGGGCCGGGACACAACGGTCACGCTGGAGCACCCGCACCTGTGGGACGGCGTGCGCGACCCGTATCTCTACACCTGCGCGGTGCGTCTGGTGCTGAACGGCGAGGTACAGGACGAGGTACGCCAGCGCTTCGGCGTGCGCAGCTTCTCGGTTGACCCCAAGCGGGGCTTCTTCCTCAATGGCCGCCCGTATCCGCTGCACGGCGTCTCCCGCCATCAGGACCGCAAGGGTCTGGGCAATGCCATCACGCGCGAGATGCACGACGAGGATATGCAGCTCATCAAGGAGCTGGGCGCGAACACGATCCGTCTGGCGCACTACCAGCACGACCAGTACTTCTACGACCTCTGCGATGAGGCCGGCATGGTCGTCTGGGCTGAGATCCCCTACATTTCCGAGCACATGTCCAATGGCCGTGAAAACACGATCAGCCAGATGAAGGAGCTGATCGTCCAGAACTACAACCACGCCTGCATCGTCTGCTGGGGCGTCTCGAACGAGATCACGATCTCGACGAAGGACAACCGCGACATGCGCGACAACCATCATGTGCTGAACGATCTCTGCCATGAGATGGACAAGACCCGCCTGACGACGCTGGCCTGCTACGCGATGTGCGGCCCCTTCAACCCGGTAGCGCATATCACGGATCTCGTCAGCTGGAACCTGTATCTGGGCTGGTACGTGCCGGGACTCTTTTTAAACGACCTCTGGATGGACTTCTTCCACCTCTGCTACCCGAACCGCGCGCTCGGTTTCAGCGAGTACGGTGCCGAGGGTATGCCGAACCTGCACAGCAGCCATCCCCGCCGCGGTGACCACACCGAGGAATACCAGGCTATCTACCATGAGTACATGCTCCGCTGCTTTGACCGCCACAAATGGCTGTGGGCGACCCACGTCTGGAACATGTACGACTTTGCCGCCGACGCCCGCGACCAGGGCGGCGAGCCGGGTATGAACCATAAGGGCCTGGTCACGTTTGACCGCAAGACCAAGAAGGACAGCTTCTACATCTATAAAGCGTGGTGGAGCGACGAGCCGTTCGTGCATATCTGCTCGAAGCGCTATGCGGACCGCACCGAGAATGAGATCGAGGTCAAGGTCTACTCCAACCAGAAGCAGGTAAGCCTTTATGTCAACGGCGAAAAGCTGAGTGAGCAGGAGGGCGAGCACATCTTCAAGTTCCGTGTCAAGCTGAACGGCGAGACGAAGGTCCAGGCCGTGGCAGGGGACAGCATCGACGATGCGGTATTCCGCAAGGTCGATGCCCCGAACCCGGACTACAAGCTGACTAAGAAAAAGTCCACCAGCGCAAACTGGGTGTAAATTTTGCCAAGCTGTAGGGGCCGCACATGTGCGGCCCGCAGCCGAATGGCAGACGAGCATTTGCGGGAAAGCCGCGGGCCGGGCATGCCCGGCCCCTACAAACCTCCCGGAAATCGCATCGTATTCTTTTGAAACACGCCGCACCGTGCGGCTGTTTTATATAAAACAAGGAGAAAAAGGTAATGGATGATCTGAAAATGCAAAAGCAGACCTTGAAAAAGGCCTACAAAAAGACCAAGCGTAAGCACATTACGCCGTGGAAGATTCTGGCAATCATCTGCGCCGTGGTGATGATCGTTTCGATCCCGCTTACCATCTATCTGCAAAAGTTCGACAACACGGTTGCCGCTTTCGTAGGCGGCACCTTCTGGAACCTGCAGAACGAGGACCCCAGCGCTCAGTATTTTACCTCTGATTTTGATTCCGCCGAGGAAATGGTCGATTACGGCCTGGTCCTCTGCCAGCAGGTCGAGGCCGAGGGCGCAGCCCTGCTGATGAACAACAACAATGCGCTGCCTTTGGCTTCGGATGCCAAGGTCAGCACTTTCTCCACCTCCAGTGCGAACCTGGTCTACGGCGGCACCGGCTCCGGCAATATTGATGCCTCCAGCGCCGATACCCTGCGCACTGCCCTGGAAAAGGTCGGCGTTTCCGTCAACCCGACCCTGTGGGATTTCTACACCACCGGCGCTGCTAAGGACTATACCCGCAACAATAGCGGCACGGTTGCTACGGCCAGTGCCACCACCGCCGAGGCTCCCTGGGACATCTACACCGACGACGTGAAAAACAGCGTTACCGAGTACGGTGATGCCGCTATCGTCACCCTGTCCCGTGTTGGCGGTGAGGGTGCCGACCTTGCCTACGGCGAGGTTGACTACCTGACTCTGGACCAGAACGAGAAGGACATGCTGTCCAACCTGACCGAGATGAAGAAGAACGGTCAGATCAAAAAGATCATCGTCCTCATCAACTCTGCCAACGCCCTGCAGGTCGATTTCCTCAAGAACAACGAGTACGACATCGACGCCGCCCTCTGGATCGGTGACGTGGGCATCTCCGGCATCAACGCCGTGGCCGAGATCCTGACCGGCAAGGTCAACCCCTCCGGCAGTCTGGTGGATACCTACTGCTATGATAACTACAGCGCCCCCGCTATGTGGAACTTCACCCCCACCACCTACGAAGGCTATGTCGAGGGCGGCGATGTTCCTGCCAAGGGCAGCAGCTACATGATCTATCAGGAGGGCATCTACGTAGGCTACAAATACTACGAGACCCGCTATGAGGATTTCGTTACCGGCAGCGGCAACGCTGGCGATTATGCCTACGGCGACGTGGTCGCTTACCCCTTCGGCTATGGCCTGAGCTACACCACCTTTACCTACAGCGATATGGATGTGCAGTATAACGCTGCCGACGATACCTACACCGTCAATGTCAAGGTCACCAACACCGGCAAGGCCGCCGGCAAGGAGACTGTGCAGGTCTACGTCCAGAGCCCTTACACCGACTACGACAAGCAGAACGGTGTGGAAAAGTCCGCTGTCTCCCTCGTCGGCTTCGGCAAAACGGCTGAGCTGGCTCCCGGCGCTTCCGAGACTGTCAGCATGACCGTCAACAAGCGCGACATTGCTTCCTACGACACCTACGGCGCCGGCACCTACATCCTCGACGCCGGTGACTACTACTTCACCGCTGCCACCGATGCCCACAACGCTGTGAACAACATCCTGGCCGCCAAGGGCTACACCGTTGCATCCACCAGCGGCAAGATGACCGAGGATGGCAACGCCGACCTGACCTACACCTGGACCGAGGACGCCCTCGATACCACCACCTACGCCACCAGCGAGAATGGCACCGCCATTACCAACCAGCTGTCCTGCGCTGACCCCAACCTGTACGAGGGCATTGAGGAGACCGTGACCTGGCTGAACCGCTCTGACTGGAACGGCACTCTGCCCACCGAGACCGTAAAGCTGACCCTGACCGAGATGCTCAAGAAGGATCTGCAGGATGTCCGCTATGACGCCGCTGACTATGAGACCCAGCTTATGCCTGCCATGGGCAAGGACAACGGTGTCAAGCTGTACGACATGATCGGTCTGGACTACAACGATCCCAAGTGGGACGAGCTGCTGGATCAGATGACCTTCGACGAGATGAACTCCCTGATCGGCGACGCCTTCCACTGGACCATGCCCGTCAAGAGCGTGGAGGCCCCCGGCACCCGTGACGAGAACGGCCCCCAGGGTCTGACCGCCTCTCTGCTTGGCTCCGGCAAGACCCAGCTGACTGCCACCGCCTTTACTTCTGAGGACGTGATGGCCGCCACCTTCAACACTGACCTGATGACCGAGATCGGCAAGATCATCGGCAACAACTGCCTGAACGCCAACATTGCCTGCCTGTACGGCCCCGGCAACAACATTCACCGCACCCCCTACGGTGGTCGTAACTTCGAGTACTACTCCGAGGACGGCTTCCTCTCCGGCATGATGTCCGCTTACGAAGTCAAGGCAATTCAGGACAAGGGCGTCCATGTTGTGATGAAGCACTTTGCCCTGAACGACTGCGAGCAGGATCGTATCGGCCTGGGTGTCTGGATCAACGAGCAGGCTGCCCGTGAGGTCTATCTGAAGGCCTTCCAGGCTCCTGTTGAGGTCGGCAACGCCAACGGCGTTATGATCGCCTACACCCGCTGGGGCGCTGTCTGGTCCGGCGGCAACTACGGTCTGGTCACCGGCATCCTGCGCAACGAGTGGGGCTGCGACGGCATGGTCATCACCGATAACGTGCTGACCCAGTATGTCAACGGTCCCGATGGTGTCATGGCCGGCGTGTCCATCTACGATGCCATGATGTCCTTCGTCACCGACACCCTGCCCAAGTACAAGAACGACCCCGTCATCGTCACCGCCATGCGCGAGGCCTGCCACCACAACCTGTATGCCATCGCCAACTCCTGCGGCATGAACGGCGTGGGTGCCGACACCACCATCAAGGTCACCCGCCCGGCGGTTGTCACCATGAGCATCATCATTGCCTGTGCCTCCACCTTCTTCTGCCTGCTGGGTATCGTGATGTGGATCATTGGCGGCATCAAGTTCCGCAAGACCGAAGAATACAAGGCCTACAAGGATTTCAAAAAATCCCTGAAAGCCGCTAAGAAAGCCTGATTTCTACAGAATTTCCGTAAGCTCCCCGCCGGCCCCGGCGGGGACTTTTGAGTAAGATTTCTTTTTCCACAACAAGGAGCAGCCCATGAGCGAAAATGCAAAAGCGTCCAGCGTCAATCGCGCCAAACTTTACCAGCTGGTACTGTTTCCGCTGAACAACGGTGCCACGAATGTTTATTACGTCCTTGTGCTTTCCTACATTGCCACCTTCGGCAGCAATGTACTGGCGCTGGGCACTCTGTTTGCCTCGGTCATGGTCACGGCCATGCGCCTGTGCGACGCCATCACCGACCCGATCATCGGTGCGCTGATGGACCGCACGAACGGTAAGTTCGGCAAATTCCGCCCGTTCATGGCCATCGGCAACCTTATCATGGCCGCCAGCATTCTGGTGCTGTACGGCATCACCCCGATGATCCCCGATACGATGATGTGGGCACGCTATGCCGCGTTTGTGGGCCTGTACTTTGTCTGGGTCATCGGCTACACCTTCCAGACCAGCTGCACCCGTTCCGGTCAGACGGTTCTGACCAACGATCCCAAGCAGCGCCCGCTGTTCACGATCTTCAACACCGTCGGCAGTCTGCTGGGCATGGGCGTTATGCAGTTCCTGGCTCCCATCCTTGCCAAAAACTATGAGGGCGGCTATTCCTCCGCGGGCTTCTTCCGCACGCTGGCCCCCGTGGGCATTGTGATGTCCATTGCGCTGACCATCCTGGCCATCATCGGCATCTGGGAGAAGGATCAGCCCAAGTACTTTGGCATTGGCGGCGAAAAGGCCGAGAAGGTCAAGGTCAGCGAGTATCTGCAGATCATCCGGGAAAACAAACCCATGCAGCGTCTGATGATCGCGGGCGCGGGCACGAAGCTGGCGCTCTCCATCGCCAACAACACCACGGTCCTGTGCATGCTCTACGGCTGCATGATGGGTGCTTACGATGGGCTGTACCTGCCCATGATGGTGCTGGGCTACGCCTGCAGTGTGCCGTTTTTCATTCTCTCTGTGCGCACCAGCCAGAAGAAGGGCCAGAAGGCCAGCCTGACGAAGTATGTCAGCGTGGCGCTGGCCTGCTATGTCGGCGTGCTGGTCCTGCTGCTGCTGTGGGGTCGCGGTGATGCATTCCATCTGAGCCTGCTGGGCGAGAATGGTCTGTCCATCAACCTGTACACGATTCTGTTCATCCTGTTCTTCGGCATCGGCTACGGCGCATACTACGCTACTGCCGACATGCCCATTCCGATGGTTGCCGACTGCTCCGACTACGAGACCTACCGCTCCGGTAAGTATATTCCGGGCATCATGGGTACGCTGTTCAGCCTGGTGGATAAGCTCGTTTCCAGCCTGTCCGCCACCGTCGTCGGCATTGCCGTGACCTTCATCGGTCTGAACACCCTGCCCACCCAGTATGACCCGTACACTCCGGGCATGAATGTGGTCGTTATCGTCCTGTTCTGTGCCATCCCGATGGTCGCCTGGGCGGCCACTCTCATCGCTATGAAGGGCTACAGCCTGACCGGCGAGAAGATGAAGGAGATCCAGGCCGTCAACGCCTGTCGCCGCGACGCGGTTGCGAACGGCATGAAGCTGGAAGATGCCATGGAAAAGTGGCAGACCGTCGACCAGCTGCCCGCGGAGTACCGCGCCTAAGCTTTAACCCTGCGATTCTCTTTGTCCTTCCATAAACGCAAAGCCCTCCGGCATCGTGATGATGCCGGGGGGGGCTTTGTTTAGTCTGCGTGACAGAAAAAAAGAGAACCCCCATGGCGGGATACGCCATGGGGGTTCTCTCTTGGTGCGGAAGATGGGACTTGAACCCACACGTCATAGACACACGCACCTCAAACGTGCCTGTCTGCCGATTCCAGCACTTCCGCTTGTTGCATTAACTGCAAGAGATATTCTAGCACAAACACCCCGGAAAAGTCAAGGCTTTTGCCGAAAAAAGATTTTGCAAAAAAGATTTTGCAAAATCCCTGCCTTGTAAAGACTTTTTGGGAATGGTAGAATAAAGGCAGCAAAAAAAGGGGAGAACTGCCATGCAAAATTTAATTTTCAGCCTGAACGCGACCCTGCCGGTGTTCCTTGTCATGGTGGTGGGGTACGCGCTGGGGCAGCTCGGCTTTCTGCCGCCCGCGTTCTGCAAGGCGTCGGACAGGCTGACCTTTAAGGTGACCTTGCCGCTCATGCTGTTTCTGGACATGGGCAGCGTGGACATCCTGCACGACTTTCAGCCCAGGTTTGTGCTGTTCTGCTTTGCCGCCACCCTCGTCGGCATCCTGACCGTCTGGGCGGGGGCTAAACGTTTTTTGAAGGACAAGACGCTGGTGGGCGAGTTCGTGCAGGCGGGCTACCGCAGCAGCGCCGCCGTGCTGGGCGTGGCGTTCATCCAGAACATTTACGGCAGCGCCGGCATGGCCCCGCTCATGATTTTGGGCAGTGTGCCGCTTTTCAACATCTTTGCAGTGCTGATCTTGATGCTGGAATCGCCCGAGCAGCGCGGCGTGCCTGACCCGAAGCAGCTCTTGTGCGGCGTGGCCACAAACCCGATCCTGCTGGGCATTGTGTTCGGCACGGTCTACGCGCTGTTGCCGTTCACGCTGCCGCAGATCACAACCAAAACCATCAGCAGCATTGCGTCGCTGACCACGCCGCTGTCGCTGCTGTCCATCGGCGCGTCGTTTGAGGGGACAAAGGCCATCAAAAAGCTCGGCCCCACGCTGGCGGCGGCGTTCATCAAGACCGTGGGCCTTGCGGCGGTGTTCCTGCCCTGCGCGGTAGCGCTGGGCTTTCGGAATGAGGAACTCGTCGCACTGCTTATCATGCTGGGCAGTCCCACGACGCCGAGCGCTTATGTCATGAGCAGGAACATGGGCCATGAGGGCGTGCTGACCTCGAGCTGCATTGCCCTGACGACCCTTCTCTCCGCCCTGACGCTGACAGGCTGGATCTTTGTTCTGCGGAGCGGGGGATACTTATAACGGAAAAAGGCTTCCCCATCGGGGGAAGCGGACTGATGAGGGCCGCGTTGCCGACAATATCCCGTTTACGGGAAACAGCGCAAACTTCGCCCTCATCCGACCTCGCTTCGCTCGGCCACCTTCCCCCGATGGGGAAGGCTTTTTGTTTTTTATTGCTTCTCCTCCGGCTCGGCTACGGGCACGCCGCGGTGCTCTACGGGCGTCGAAAAGACGATCTGCGTCCGGGTGCGGCCAAACTGCTGCAGGTGGTTGATGAACTGATCCAGCTCCTGCGTCGTACCGAACAGCACCTCGATCAGCATACTGTAATCGCCGGTGACGCAGTTGCATTCCACCACATGGGGGCAGCTCTGGATATAGGGGTAAAACTCCGGCTTGCGCTGGGGGTCCATGTCCAGATTGATGAACGCCTTGACCATGTAGCCCAGTTTCGGCGCGTCGACCTGTGCCTGGTAGCCGGTGATGGTGCCGGAGCTTTCCAGCCGGGCCATGCGGGCCGACACGGCGGGGCTGGACAAAAACACATGGTCGGCAATTTCTTTTAACGGTGCGCGGGCGTTGTTTTGCAGAAGGTCGATGATTTTACGGTCAATGTGATCCATGGTAACACCTCGTTTTAGGCAAAAAGCTCCCGTTCGTGTGCGCCATTGCACCTGAACGAGAGCTTAGTCAGCTTTACTATGCAAAGAATTTTACCATACGGAAAGCAAAAAGTAAAGCGATTTGCAAAATAAATTAAGTCGACAACCCGGCAGCAGCTCGTCTGCCTTGTGCCTCACATATCCGGGAACACATTCCGCGCACTGATAAGTGCATTGTTATAGTACATCTCAAAATGGCAGTGGGGACCCGTGGCAGCGCCGGTGGCCCCCACATAGCCGATCAGCTGCCCCTTTTCCACGGTCTGCCCGGCCTGCACGACAAAGGACGACATGTGGGCGTACAGCGTTTTGTACCCGTTGCCGTGGTCGATCTCCACATAGTAGCCCCAGCTCATGGTGGGGTGGTTGTGCCACTGAGCGGCAATGACCGTGCCCGCGTCGGCGGCATAGATCGGCGTGCCGTAGGGGGCCGTGATGTCCACGCCGCGGTGTCCATAGGGCAGACTGGCCCACCGGCTGATGCCCGAATACCCCGGCACCGGCCAGAGAAAGCTGCCTGTGCCCAGCCTGCCGATCATGCCGCTTTTCAGCCGCGTGCCGCGGTTGATGACCTCCGGCACGGCGGCCTGCACAAGCTGCACATCCACTACGCGGGTGCTGACGACCTCGCCCGCCACGGTTGTGATCTCGCTGGTGACAAGCTCGCTGCCGTTCTGCCCGGCCTGTACGGTCTCGGTTTTGCCAAAATCCAGCCCCGCGTCCTCGATGGTCTGGGTCTCAAACGGCAGCTCCCGGGTCACGGTCTCGTACCGCACGGCCTTGACCTGCAAAAGGTCGTCCGCCCGCAGTGCGGCGGTCAGGTCGCGGTACGGTGTGATGGCCGCGGCAGGGTAGATGCCGTCCACCAGCCGCAGGGCGTGGACAAAGTCGGTCTGCACACCGTCGGTCTGCCACGGCGCACGCACAGCGTACAAAAACTGCCGCAGGTGGTCGCCCTCGTCGGTGACGAACCGCAGCGCGCCGTCCAGATAGACGGCGGTGCCCTCGGTGATCTCGCCGCCTGCGGCGCGCAGGATGGCATCGGCGGTCTCGCGCTCGGTCATGGGGCGGGTGTCGGCGTCGGCCATGACAAGGGTGTACGCGGGTTGGACGTCCCAGTCGGCCACGCCGGTCAGGCGGGCCTGTACGTCGGCGCGGGCTGCGTCGAACGCCTGCTCGTCTGTGACATAGCCCACGACCTGCCCGCCGACCTCGACCCGCAGCACAAAGGGCCGCGCCAGCGAGGTGCGCACGAACCATGCCAGCACCCCGGCGGCCAGCAGCGGCACGGCGTACCCCGCCAGCTGCCGCGGATGGGTGAGCGCTGCTTTAAAGCTGTCCGCCGCCCGCACTGCGGGCCGCAGCACCACAGCCAGCAGTGTAAGCAACGCCCGCACCGCGCCGTGTGCCAGCGCCGCCAGCCCGCGCCCAACGCGCACCGCGGTGTATTCCACATGGAAGCCTGTGTAGTATAGAAAATCTCCGAAGGTCAAAGCAATACACGTTCCTTTTAGCTTTCCCGTAGGGGCCGGGCATGCCCGGTCCTGCACCTTCCCGTAAGCGCCCGTCAGCGGGACACCTGCGGGCCGGGCATGCCCGGCCCCTACGCGGTATTTAATGCGTCGGCACAAACCCCAGCGGGTCGACTCTGCTGCCGTCCACGCGCAGCTCCAGGTGCAGATGATACCCGCCGCCCGCGCCGTAGACATTGCCGGTGTTGCCCACATACCCGAGTAGGTCGCCCTTCTGCACGGCGGCCCCCTGCGCCACGGCGATGCTGCTCATGTGGGCGTACAGGCTGTCGTACCGGTGACCGTCGTCCGCGGTGCCGTGGCTGACCTGCACGTAGTTTCCGTAGCGGTTCATCGTCCGCGCGGCGCTGACGACACCGTCCGCAATCGCATAGATGGGCGTGCCGCCCGGCGCGGCAAAATCGGTGCCGCGGTGGGGGATGCCCCAGGGGTCCGGCTCGGCAAACTGCGTCGTGATGCGCCCGTAGCTGTCCAGCGGGCAGCGGAAGTCAAGGCTCGTCAGGTGCAGGTCCGCCGTTGTGTAGCGTCGGCTCTGCTCCCGCACATAGGCGTCCAGTGCGGCGGTGGCGTCCTCATAGGCCTTTTTCGCGGCGTCGGTCACGGCGGCCTGTGCCTGGGCCGCGGCCTGCTGGGCGGTCAGTGTGCTGTTCGCGTCGAGCAGTGCGGCCTCCAGCGCGGTCTGCGTGTCGGCCAGCGCTGCCTGCTGCTGTTCGAGTGCCGCCTTGGCATCGGCGGCCTGCCGGGCAGCCTCGTCCGCTGCGGCGCGGGCCTGCTCCAGTGCGGCGGCCTCGGCGTCCAGCTCGGCCAGAACCGTGCTGTTCCGCGCGCTCATCTGCTGCAAAACCGCGTCGAACGTCAGCAGCTGGTACAGGCTTTTGGCCTGTGCCAGCAGCCAGACGGCTCCGCCGCCGTCCAGCTGCTGCATCGCGCGCAGCTGCTCACGGCAGACGGCCAGCCGCGCGTCGTACTCGGCCTGCTTGGCGTCCAGTGCGGCGCGGGCGGCGTCCGCCGCGGCCTGCCGCTCGTCCAAAACGGTCTGTGCATTTTGCACGGCGGCGGTCACGGCGGTAATTTGCCCGGCTAGCTCGGCGGCCTGCCCGGTCAGGGCGGCAACCTCGCTCTCGGTCTGCGTCTGTTCGTTTTGCAATTCTTCCAGGGCCGACTGTGCGGCTTCGTACTCCTGCCGCGTCTCGGTCTGCTTTTGCGTTAATTCGCCCTTTTTATCATCCGCGTAAGCGGTCAGGCCCGAAAAAAGGGTACAAAAAAGCAGCCCCGCCGCCAATACAGCGGCGGGGAAGTGCCTGTATTTCATCTTGTTACTCCGCTAATAGGGCAGTCCCGGTCAGGTCTGCGGGCGCGCCGTCCTGCCGTGCCTCAAAGTGCAGGTGCGGCCCGGTGGAATTGCCGGTGCTGCCCACATATCCCAAGACCTGGCACTGAACCACGGACTGCCCGGCAGAGACGAGCAGCGACTTCATGTGCTGATACTCCGTTTCCAGCCCGCCGCCGTGGTCAAGCACGACATAGTTGCCCTTTTCAACATCGTAGTCGGCGGCGGTCACGATACCACCGGCAACGGCGTAAACCTCCGCGCCCTCCTCAGCGGCAAAGTCAATGCCGGGGTGGCCGTTTTCGGGGTCATAGCCGCTGACCTGCGGCGGGGGCGCGACCGGCAGGGTAAAGAGATCCACGCCGGAAAGGGCTGCGGCTCCATCGGCGGCAGTCACCTGGTCGGAACTCGCATTGCGCACAGCTTCGGCCAGGATTTCATCTGCCTTTTCCTGCGTCAGTTCGGCGGCATCGCTGCCGTCGTAGGCGGTAAAATAGCGCGGCTCCACCAGCGTGCCGTTGACATGCATCTCAAAATGGCAGGCGTTGCCGGTTGTGTAGCCGGTATGCCCCACGTACCCGATGACCTGACCGGCGGTCACGGTCTGCCCGACCTGCACGGCGCAGGACTTCATGTGGGCGTACAGCGTGACCCAGCGCAGGCCGTCGGCGTCGGTACCGTGGTCGATCTCCACAAAATTGCCCCAGCTGTAATGCTCCTGCGCCGTCAGCACGACGCCGTCTGCGGCGGCGTAAATCTCGGTGCCCTCGGCGGCATGCAGGTCGTCGCCCCGGTGGCCGCTGTCCTTGCTCATGAAGCGGGAAATGTATTTGTACTGCACCGGGCAGGCAAACCGCGGACTGTTGGCGGCGTCGTTCAATGTCGGCAGTGCGGCGGCGGGCATGATGGCGGGTGCCTCGGTGGGGGCGGGTGTAGGCTCTGCAGTCTCGGCAGTGGCTGCGGGCGGCTCCGGCGCGGCGTGGGACGCTTCCACCTGCGGGCGCACCATACAGGCTGTCACGCTGACGCCCACGGCCACGGCGCAGAGCGCCAGCGCCCCCGCACCCAGACGGCGGTAGTGCAGCAGGTGCACAATGCGCTCCTTCACGCTGCCCTGCCCGAAGGCAAGACTTCCGGGTGTTCGGATGGGGCGTCCCTGCATGGCAAACTGCAGCAGGCTCTCACAGTAGGTGCTGCGCTCGGCCAGCGTGCAGCCCTGCACGGCTGCCTCGTCGCAGGCGGCCTCCATGTCGTGCTCAAAGGCGCGCAAGGCCAGCCACGCCAGCGGATTGAACCAGTGCAGGCAGACGACGGCATAAAACAGCGGCTTCACCAGCGGGTCGCGGCGGCGGATGTGGGTCCGCTCATGCAGCAGCACAGCCTGCCGCGCCGGGCCTTGCAGGCTGTCCGGCAGGTAGACGCGCGGGCGCACAAAGCCCAGTGTGAACGGCGTGGGCACGCACGCCCCGCCGTAGCAGCCGTCGGGCGTTTTGCAGGCCAGCGCCACACAGCGCTTTAATTTCAGGTAGCCGATGCCCCCGCGCACAGCCAGCACCAGCACACCGACCAGCCAGACCGCCGCCAGCGCGTGCCACGGCGTCAGCCGGGCGTACCAAGGCAGCGGGGCCGCAGCAGCGGCTGCGGCGGGGGCAGAGGGCAGCAGCGGCAGCTCGCCCAGTTCCTGCACGGTGTCGGCGGCAGCGGCCAGCGGGGCGCTCTCCGGGCGGGGCAGCTTCAGCGGGATACCCCACGGCAGCACGAACCGCAGCCCTACGGCCAGCCACAGCCAGCACAGGAGCCGACTGGGCGCATGGGCGCGGCGCAGGGCCCTGCAGACCAGCCACGCCGCCAGCGCGGCCACACCGCCGCGGGCGCTCAACAGCAAAAAGGCAAGAACGGTACTGCGCATGGCTATTCCTCCTTATAGCGGGCGGCGTCGAGCAGTGCGCGGATCTCGGCGGCCTCGGCGTCGCTGATGGGCTTTGAGTTCAAAAACGCGGCCACGAACCGCGGCAGACTGCCGTCAAAGGTCTTGTCCACCACTGCGGCGCTCTCGGCCTGCTGGACGTCCTCCTTTTTAATAAGGCTCGTCACGCGGCCATCGGCGTTTTGCAGCACGCCGCGCTCACAGAGCTTTTTTAAAACGGTGTAGGTCGTGCTTTTTTTCCAGCCCAGCCCCTCGGCGGCCAGCGCGACCAACTGCCCGCTGGGCAGCGGCTCGTTGTCCCACACAAGGCAGGCAAAGCGGTATTCGCCGTCAGCAAGGCGAAGCGGTTCATGGTTCAGCATAGGGAAAACTCCTTTTGGTTTATTGCAATAGACCTGTCTCTACCTATAGTCTACTACGATAGACCAAAAATGTCAATAAAAAATCCCCGCCGGTGGTGCACGGTGGGGGCACTAAATCCGGAAAAGGAATAAAAATTTATGTATTATTCGATGCTTTTGAAATTTTTATCCCTTATCCGTAATTTCTGAGTTCGCCCGCTGGAAAATTTCCATTATAATATAGGCAGTAAATTGAAAAGGAGTACCCAGCGATGCGAGCAATAAACCTGAAAACGAATCATCTTACCGCGCCCCTTGGCATGGATGCCGGGCCGCTGTTCTTGTCTTGGCAGTGCGTTGACGGCGTGCGCCAGACTGCCTATGAAATTGAACTGACCGCGAACGGCGAGACTGTTTGGCACAGCGGCAAGGTGCAGAGCGCCGCCGTGCACGCCGATGCCCCGACTGAGGGCGGCTCCCGCGTGCGTGGGTGCTGGTGCGTTCGCCTGTGGGACGAAAACGACACCCCCGGCGCGTGGAGTGAGGCGCACTTTGAAACGGGCTTGGCGCAAAGCGACTGGCAGGGTGAATGGGTAGACCCCGAAACGGAAGAAATCGACATCCCCGGGGATGATGCCATCAACGCCTTTGCCCGCCCCAACTGGGAGCGCAAGCAGGCGGAAAAAGAAGCCGCAGGCAAGGGCGCAGCCGAGCCGTACAAGCCCCATCGCCCGGCATCGTACCTGCGCAAGACTTTCACCGTGCCCAAGGGCGAGGCGCGGCTGTACATTACCGCCAAGGGCCTGTATGCGGTATGGCTGAACGGTGTGCGTGTCGGGGATATGGTTTTAGCCCCCGGCAGCTTTACCGGCAACAAGCACCTTGCAGCGCAAACATACGATGTAACGCAATATTTGCGCGACGGTGAAAACGAGCTGCTGGTTGCCCTTGGTGACGGCTGGCACCGCAGCACAGGCGGCGTGGACGGTGACCGCGACTTGTTCGGTGATACGCTGGGCGTGCTGTTTCAGCTGGAGGTGAACGGCAAGCCGATCTGCGTTTCTGACGGCACGATGCAGGCAACGCAGTGCGGGCCGATCCGCCAGAACGATATGCAGCAGGGCGAGGTCTATGACGCACGGTTCGAAGGCAACCTGACCGGCTGGCACGGCGTGCGCACCTACCGCGACGACCTGCCCATCACCGGCATGAATACCGTGCCGATTCTGGAACATGAAGCCTTCCCCGGCAAGCTGCTGCAAACGCCCAACGGCGAGACCGTGCTGGACTTTGGGCAGAATATCGCCGGTTATGTGGAGATGGCGCTGACCGCCCGCGCCGGGCAAAAGGTCAAGCTGACCTGCGGCGAAGCGCTGGACGAAAACGGCAACTTTACCCAGGAAAACTTCCAGGACCGTGCCCGCCACAAGGAGGGCGGAACCGCCCAGATGCTGGAGCTTGTCTGCAAAGAGGGGAAAAACCACTTCAAACCCCACTTCACCATCATGGGCTTCCGCTACGCCAAGGTCGAAACCGACGCCGACTTGACCGATGCTGTGTTTACTGCCCACGCCGTCTACTCCGATATGGCGGTGACAGGCAAATTTACCTGCGGAAATGACGCGGTGAATCAGCTTGTCAAGAACAGCATTTGGAGCCAGAAGGGCAACTTCTGCGATATCCCCACCGACTGCCCGACCCGCGAACGCGCAGGCTGGACAGGGGATATGGGCGTGTTTATTGAAACCGGCCTGACCCTGATGGACTGCTACCCCGTGGCGGAAAAATGGCTGGCGGAGTGCCGCCTGAACCAGTACCCGGACGGGCGCATGGCGAACATTGCCCCGCCGAACGCCCGTCCCGGCTATATGACCCCGATGCTCTGCATGTCGGCAGGGTGGGGCGATGCGGCGATTCTGGTGCCGTATGCCCTGTACAAACGCACGGGTGACCGCAAAATTCTGGCGGACAACTACGAGATGATGCAGCGCTGGTACGGCTTTTTGATGGGACGCGCGCAGCAGACAACTGATGAGCAGCAGGGCGGTGATTACGCCAAGTTCACCGTTTTAAACGGCATGGACTACGGCGAATGGTGCGAGCCGGGCATCACCCCCATGCAGGCGATGATGAACCCGCGCAAGAGCGTTGGCACGGCGTATCTGGCATACTCCGGGCGCTTGCTGGCAGAAGTAGCGGATGCACTGGGTAAAGCGGACGAGGCTGCCAACTACCGCGATACTGCCGCCAACGCTGTAAAAGCCTACCGCGCGGCGTTTACCGAGAACGGCGTTATCAAGTCTGACCGCCAGTGTGAGTATGTCCGTGCCATTGCCTTTGCCCTGCTGGGTGAGGACGAAAGCAAAGCGGCTGCCGCAACGCTGAACCAAATGGTCATCGAGAACGGCTGCCACCTGAACACGGGCTTTTTGTCTACGCCGTTTTTGTGCGATGTGCTGGCAAAATACGGCTATACGGACACTGCCTACAAGCTGCTTTTGCAGCCCGACGCCCCCGGCTGGCTGTATGAGGTCGGCAAGGGTGCGACTACCGTATGGGAGACATGGACGGGCATTGACGAAAACGGCAAGCCGCACGAATCCCTGAACCATTACAGCTACGGCGCCATCTGCGGCTGGCTGTTCGGCGGCGTGTGCGGCATCCATTATGCCGACGGCACACTGACGATTGCCCCGACGCCCGACAAATCGCTGGGCTGGGCGAAAGCTGCCTACGATTCCCCGGCTGGGCGCATCGTAAGCGGCTGGAGGTATGACGGCGATGCGGTGACCTATGAGTTTGAGATCCCCGCCAATCTGACCGCCGATGTCACCCTGTCCGATGGGCGTAAGCTGACCCTTGCCCCCGGAAAGCACACAGTATAAGAAGAAAGCACCTGCCCTGCCGTAAAACTTACGGCAGGGCAGGCGCTGTTTTTGATAAACTGGAATTTTGGCAAGAAAAAAGCAGTCAATCCTAAAGACTAACTGCTTTGTGTGTAGGGATATGAAGTTGTGAACTGGAATTTACATTTTGACATTATTTAACAATAGTTGAGTCAATTCTTCTAAC
>OLQD01001318.1_pt1 | contig 20818 bp, 23 predicted proteins | sample 1672841 | NCBI WGS metagenome assembly OLQD01 (sample SAMEA3136729, study PRJEB25190) | human gut metagenome | biome: human gut; feature: human-associated habitat; material: faeces | place: Austria | collected 2013 | reverse complement strand
TTCTTATGGAGCTAATATTTTATGCTTAATCCATTTTGAATAGTCCTTTGTTATTAGGAGTGTGTCAATAGGGCCTCCACAAGTACCTATACCGGTTTGAAACCGGTGTATTTTGCAAGTAACATCGACCAAAAATTCGGCGAAATCAATGCCATCCTTTAACTGCATGCAACGCCATTCAATGGGGATTGCGTGTTCTCCTGTCAGTAAGTTAGCAATGACTTTAGGCTCGCCATTCCATACTGCAGCACATTGTCCCGGTACATCTATTTCCGAAGTAATATCATGCTGCTCATCGGAATCTATGATTCTATACACAAATCGCTCACTATTGACATATCCGCAAACATGGAATATTACAATTCCTGCGTGTTTACCTTTTACATATGCAGCAAGTTTGTTAGCAACGTCGCTTACAGTATCCTCGGAGCGTACCTCTTCCAGTTCGAAGCAACGAATAAAATCGGCAATTGTCTTACCGTCAAGAGTTTGATCTCCACAGCTCGAAATCCCAATATTCCCATTTTTGATCAGGAATAGTTTTTGACCGTTATCACTCACTGTGTACTGGTCCCTGACGCCATCCTTGCAAGGGGTGATTCCTGTTAACCGGCTATCCGCACTCATAACAATGCCTTCTTTTAGATATACACTTACGATAATGGACATTATATTCCCTCCCTAATAAAGCTTATAATTCCATGATAATTTATATTTCGTGATTTGCAAGTAATTTTAAGCATAACTTAAAATTACCGCATTTTTTTACTCCTTTTTAACTCCCTGGTCGGGGCAGACTTCTGCTGCTGATCCAACTGTGCCTTGTAGCCCTTCAGGCGTTCCAGCACAGAGGGGCGTTCCTCACTCGTCATCCGGTCCTCGTCTTTGGATGAGGTCGAGCTGGGCGCGGTAGCGGGCAAGCCTTGTCCCGACCGAGATCCTTTTTTTGATGCCACCTCCTGCCGCTTGCCCACAGGCGGTGTCACAGGCGTTTCCCCCTGCTGGGGGCGTTGCTGCTCGCGCTGCGGCGCCTCCTGTCCCACACGGGCTTCCTGCTCCTTAGAGGGGACATCCTGCCGCGCCTGCTCCGGCTGCCCGGTATATCGGATGCGCTCAAAGATCATATTGGCGCGGTCGATCTCCGTTACCGGCATGATCACATCCACGACTTTTCCCTTGTTATCCGAATCACGGATGGCAGAGAACAGGATCTTCTGTTTTCCTGCCCGCTGCCTGAATTGCTGATACTGCTCCGGAGACATGGCGAACCGCCGCACATCGCGGGTCTCCTTCAGCATCTTTGCAAGATTGACTTTGCCGGAAATGGTCTTGTGTTTTTTCGCCAGCGCCATGGTGAGCGCCAGTACATTTTTAATGGCGGAGCCGCTCAGCCGGACAGCGACCTCGCTGCCGGAGAGCATCATGCGTACCAGCTGGTCCGCCGCTTCACCGCCTCCGATGTTCATGTTCCCGCACCTCCTTCTGGTGTTCTTCTGTTTTCTGGATGTCCTGCTCCATTACAGGCGTCTGCCGGCAGATCTCCCGGCAGAGCTTCAATTTTCCCCGCTCCGCCCGGATATTCCGATTCACCTCTGAGAGCTGCTCATACACTTCTGCCTTTTCTTTCTTCAGCACCTCCCGCGGAATGCCGCTGTCCTCCAGCAGCTTCACGGCTTTCATGTACTGCTCAAACTCCTGCTCCATGCCGGTGAGCCCTTCCTCGTATAACGCCCTGCTGGGTTCCAGCGCCTCCGCATCTGCCAGCGCTGCGTAGAGCGGCAGGCGTTTCTTCTTCCGCACATTGAGGAGGGTCCGCTGCTTTGTCAATCTGCCCAGCGTTTCCTCTATGCGATGTTCGAATGCCGCCATGTCAGCAGGCGTTGTGATGTCATTTTCCCGCAGGAACGCGAACTGTGCCTGATACCGTTCAAAGCACATGACCGCCTGCCGCAGATGCGGCGTCATGCGGGGCGGATACTGCCGCTTTTCGATCTTGCCCAGCAGATAGAGATAATGGACATAGAGGGCGAGAAAACCGCTGTATCTGGGATGCTTCTGGTACGGCTGATATGCCGGCAGCGCAGGCAAGACAGGCCGCAGTCCCGCTTCGATCTGTTCCAGGTTGCCCTGGATGGCAGCACGGATTCCATCCTCTGTGAACAGCGGATCTCGCCTGCCGGGGTACTGAAATCGCTCCTGCCCCCGCAGGCGGAAGCCGAGTCTGCCGCCATGATGGATCTCATACCCCTTATGCTCCATGAGCAGGAAGAAGTGGCCGAGGTCGTTGGCGTCCCGGATGGCATCCCGCAGATCTGCCTCCAGCATGGAACGGAAGGTGGGCTGCCCCTTGGACTGGCGCAGCCACTCAATGTAGCTGACCGACCTGGCAGGCTCGCCCTGCACGATGACGGATAATCCATGCTCCCGGCAGAGCCGGTCTGAAATGGCACGGATCTGCTGGTAGTAGCTTTGCTGCGTGCTGTGATACTTTTCGCCGGTATCTGCATTCACCGAATTAAATACAATATGCGAATGGATATGATGCCGGTCTACATGGGTCCCAATCACAACCTCAAAGCCGTCCAAGTGTTCCTGCGCGAATGCTTTAGCAATTTCTAAAGCAAGTTCAGGTGTGATTTCACCAGGCTTGAACGATTGAATGATGTGATAGCATTGACGCTTATCCAATCGTCCGGTTTCCAGCTTTGTTTTCATCATCTCGCGGTACTCTCTCCCTGGATCACAATTAAAATGTGCTGTTAAAATATGTCCATCCGTTTTGTCACCGTTCAGAACATAATCAATGGCTTCTTTTAAGCCGCCGTTACGGGGCAGGATTTTCGTAACAGCCATTACTTATTCGCTATCCGGAACATAAGTTCATATACCTGATCCAGAAGATAGAGTCCCCGTTTGGCATCCTCCGGCTTCGCAATTCCGGCATTGACGCTGCGGGCGATCTGGTTGATGTTGTTGCCGATATGATGTATTTCCGTCCGGAGCTCTTTAATTTCTTTTGTAGGGCGGGCTTTGACCGGTCGTCCCTCAATAAGCCGTGCAAGATATGCCCGTTTTGTCAGCCTGCACTCTTTGGCCTGACAGCACAGCAGCTGATACTGCTGTGTTGTCAGTACGATGTGCAGATGGTGTTCTTTCTTGTTCTCATCCACATTTTTCTCCTTCCTGCGGCGTATAGCCGCAAGTTTTTCCGCCAACAGGCGGCATAGGGGACCGGGGTATCCTCGGCAAGCTGTGCAAATGTACATTTGCGCGATGCTTGCGCCAGCGCCGCCCACGGCGGCGTTGGCTGTTCCCCGCCGTCGGCGGGGCGATTTTTGAGAGGTAGGTTGATTCCAATACAGGCGGACACGGTCCGCACCTTTTCCAGAAAAAAGAAATGTCTGGCAGCAGCGCCAGACATCCGGTTTCGCAGGGTCCTTCCGCACAGGGTGTCAATGTAACACCCAAAATAGAAACGGCAGGGTGTCATCAAGACACCCTGCCCGTTCAAATATTGAATCAACGCTCGATCTCTTCCGTTTTCTGCCTGCTGTTTCGTGCAGTAGTTCGAGCTGCGTCGAAGGGAAGGACGAATCCTTCTACCTGTTGATAATAGCTCGTCTGTTCCTCTACAAAGAATGCCACAAGAGGCGCATAGCAAGTGCTGTTGCCACACAGCGCAGGCTCAGGCGGCGCACGCCAGTTCCTTCCGAATACGTTCCCGCGCCAGCTCCGCATAGGTGTCTGTGACTTCGATGCCGGTGGCGGTATAGCCCTCCTGCACAGCCGCCAGCACCGTGGTACCGCTGCCGGCAAAGGGGTCCAGAATATGCCCGCCCGGTTCCGTGATCTTCACGATGTCCCGCATCAGCTGCAGCGGCTTCTCCGTCAGATGGATGCGGCTCTGGGGATTGCCGTATTTGAACACCCCCGGCAGACACGGGACCGGACGGCTGATGGGCATATCGCCGTTGGAGCCCCAGACGATATACTCCGCCTGCTGACGGAAGCGCCCCTTCTGCGGGCGGCTGTTGCCCTTATCCCAAACTGCGGTGCCGCGCCAGATCCAACCGGCCCACTGGAGAGCGTCTGTCGCCGCGGGAAGCTGCCGCCAGTCGATGAACATACATACCGGCGCACCGCTCTTGCATACCTTTCGCGCTTCATACAACCACTCCGCCGCCCAGCGGGTCCAGGAGCGCTGGTCCTTGGCGTCCCCATCGAAAGGGGGCGGTGCGTTCTCACCCATGCTGGAATACTTTCTGGCTGTGGATTTGTTTTTCTCCGTCTGGGTGCGCCCACCGGACGCATAGGGCGGATCGGTGATGACAGCGTCAAAGGTGTTGGGGGCAAAGGTCCCCAGCACCTTCAGGGCATCACCCTGGAGGATGCTCCATTTCTGATTATCGCTCATGCTCATGCTTCTCCTTCTTTTTCGTTCGATTTTCGCGGGGCGGAGACAGCTCCGTCTCCACATATTCGCTGATGATTCCCAGTGCTTCCTCGTAGCTGTGGCACGCTCCGCCCATGATGCGGGTCTGCATTTCCTTTGCCTCTGCCGCCATGCCATTCTGCCGAAGAACTCTGGCGGCAATACCCATCAGATGGAAGATGTTGCCGTCCTGCCCCAGCAGAGGGCAGAGAGGGCGGGGGTTCTCCTGCCGGGCGGAGCGAAACCCGCCCAGCCTGTTGGGAACATAGTCGGACAGCCATGTGCCGCCGAATGCGCCGTGGGTCTGCAAACGCCACATCGCCAGCTTCCCCATATCCACCTGAATGTCCTCGAAGGGGAACAGCAGATTGGTGAGTCCATCGTGCTGAAAAACCTTGACCGTCTCAAAGCGGCTGCCATTCTGCAGGATGCCGTCCTGCGTCAACAGGTCATTGATGCCATCCAGCCACTCCTGCGCCTCTCCGCCGCAGCCCTGCAGCACCAGTCCCTCCTGATGCTCCATATCCCGCAGATCGTCCGCAGTGATCCTCTCAATTGGCATTTATCTCTCCTTTCTTTTGGGATGCCGTGCAGGCGGCGTCCGGCCAATGGTTTTCTGATCCGTCAACACGGGGATGCCCAGCTCACCGGCTTTATAGATCTCCTGCCACATCCCATCCGTCCAGACCGGACCGTACACATTCATCTGCTGGCAGGATTCCAGCAGGCGCAGTCCCATCGCCCTGGCTTTTTCATCCTGGGCGGGATCGTCGGGATCTGCGACAGGCGGGAACAGCAGGTGCGGACAGATAGGGATATTTCCCTCCGCAAACACCTCCTGCGCTTTCTGCCGCGCAAACTCCACATTGTTTGTCACATCGCCCCGCAGCGGAGCACAGATATAGACCAGCTTGGGGCCGCTCCGTTCCAGCTCCGGCGTGCGCTCCCGGAATGCGGACAGATACTGACCGACGGCATCCCGCAGAGCGGCATAGTCCGCGGCAGTGGGATGATAGGCGTACCATTCCACTTTTCCGTAGTCATCCCACAGGTGGGGAATGACGCCGCTGCGGAAGTTGGGATTGTTCGGCACCTGCTTTTTACCCCAGACATCCTGAAAGCGCAGCAGCGTCCGGTCCACCACGCCCTCCGTGCGGTTGAGCACCGTGAGGCGGATGGCGTCATATTGGCTGGAGATATGGGTAGAGAGAAACTCCGCCCGTACACGCAGGTCCTTTCCGAGATCTCCCACGCACACACGCCCGGAGAATTGAGGCCGATCCACGAGATCGCTGTGTTCAAACAGCTTTCGCAGCTCCTGCTCATACACGGTCATCGCTCCACACCTCGTTTCTTTGGCGTTTTTGTTTTCATAGGACTTACTTCTTTTTGCAGAGGTTTCAAGGTCTCACGCCCGATGCCGCGGATCACGCTGCGGCTCTTGCCGCTCAGGACAAAGGTATCCCTTGTATCGTTGCGGACTTCCTCGCAGGGCAGGATCACGGCAGAACCGGTGATGCGGATATCCCCCTGCACCGTGCCATACACCTTGCAGTTGCCGGACAGGATGGGAGTCCCCATCGTATGGGGATCGTGAATGATCTGCGCGTTTCCGGAAGCCAGCGCTTTTCCGGTCATGGAGGCCCCGCGGAGATAGGCGTTGTCCTCGGCGTGGCTGTGGCCGCTCATCACGCTGCCTTTGGAAACATAGGCGCTGCCACAGGCAATGGCGTCGCCCCGCAGACAGGCATCCCGATCCACATAGGCGTCACCCGCTGCAATGGCGTCATCGAAGATCCACGCGCAGTCTCCCGGCTCCGCGGACAGGTTGCTTTCGCTTTCCACGAAACCGCCTATGTCGCCTGCGCGGATCTCGCCGCAGATGTCCCGCAGCGCGCGGATGCGGTGCAGGAACGGATATTCCTCATGGGCCATGTCTGTGATCTCATATTTTTGATTGCTGATGGTTCTCATCTCCTTTTCCTTTTTTATGCCGCTTTTTGGCACAGGGCATCTTCTTTTCGGAATGCCGCATCGATGTCGGAAAAGCGCTCCGTGCGGTTGAATTTCTCGGACACCTTTCCCGGCATGGCCTGCAGCTCCAGCATTCTTGCCCACAGCTCCGGATGGTGGTCATAAAGGTGCCGCAGTTCCTTCCGCTTGGCATTCGGGCAGAACCAGCAGCCGCCACGGTCTGTGAACGCATAGACAGGTGAAAGCAGCCCTGCCGTTTGGCAGAGCTGCTTTGCATCCTCTTCGGTGTAGTGATATTTTTCCAGCAGGGACACCTGATCTCCCTGCAAGCGGCGCAAGCGCACCGGCTCATCGCTGGCGATGCCCACATACTGCACAGTATCCGGCGTCAGAGTCCTGTTATACCGGCGGATGGGACGGAGCTTACAGTCCCGCTGAACGTAGCAATGCCCGCGCAGAGGGAATCCGCGCCGAAGTCCTTTTTTCGGACCGCGGGTAACTGTTCCTGCAAACAAATCCAGATAGGTCTTATCCGAACGCAGCACACGGACAGGAACCCCCAACTGTTCCAGCCTGGGGATCGCAGTCTCATAGATGAATGCCCGATGCTCCGGCACCTCGCCGGAGGTTCTTTTATCGAACATCACCTCACAGTAGACCGCTTCATCCAGCGGTTCCCCGTGCTCCAGCGCCAGCAGGATCGTGGCAAGGCTGTCTTTGCCGAAGGAGCAGGACGCGATATGCAGGGTGTTCTTCTTTTCTTTTGAAATCATGATCATCCTCTCTGATTCTGTTTTTGCTGGCAGTATTGTCAGCAGGTGGGGAGTCTGCTATAATAGCGCATATCATTTCCAGTCATTTTAGATATGAAGGAGACGAAATACGATGAATAAAACAGAACTGATCGCCGCTATGGCGGAAGCCAGCGGCCTGACCAAGAAGGACTGTGACACCGCTCTGAATGCGTTTGTCGACACGCTGCAGACTGCGTTGAAGTCCGGTGACAAGGTACAGCTGCTGGGCTTTGGCACCTTCGAGGTGAAGGAGCGCGCCGCCCGCACCGGCAAGAATCCCGCCACCGGAGCCTCTATTGAGATCCCCGCTTCCAAGGCGCCGGCTTTCAAGCCCGGCAAGGCGTTCAAGGATTCCGTGCAGTGATAACACGCCCGCGAGAGACCATCTCTCGCGGGCCTTTTCTGTTATCGGTGCGATACGCCCATGTCCTTGGCACGACAGGCACATTCCAGCACCTCTGTCATATCCGTGCGCTCCCAGGGCGCGTCCGCATGGGTGAAGTGACCGTAATTGCAGAACTTTTGGAACATAGGCTGATCCAGTCCCAGCGTTCCGATCATGCCGTCCGGCGTCAGGTTGAATACCGTGCGGACTGCCTGCTCCAGCACGTCATCGGAATAGATGCCGGTATGCTCCGTATCCACCGTCACCGCCACAGGCTGTGCCTTGCCGATGGCATAGGCAAGGCTGATGGTGCAGCGCTTGGCCAGTCCTGCCGCTACGATATTCTTGGCAATGTAACGGGCCATGTACGCGCCGCTGCGGTCCACCTTCGTTCCATCCTTGCCGGACAGCGCGCCGCCGCCATGAGGGGCGAGGCCGCCGTAGGTATCCACCATCAGCTTGCGTCCGGTGAGTCCGGTGTCCGCTTCAAAACCGCCCTGGACAAATCGACCGGATGGATTGACCAGCACTTCGGTATGTTCGTCCAGCGGAAGTTCCTGCATGGCGGGTCGGATCACATGGCGCAGAATGTCCCGGCGCAGTTCCGGCAGGGGCAGTTCCTCCTCATGCTGGCAGGATACCACCACTGCGGCAACGCGGTACGGGACTCCAGAGCGGTATTCCACAGACACCTGTGCCTTGCCGTCCGGACGCAGGCCGGGGATGATGCCCTGCCTGCGGGTATCGGTCAACAGGCGGGCCAGTCGATGGGCCAGCACCACAGGCAGGGGCAGCAGCTCCTTTGTTTCATCGCAGGCAAAGCCGTACAGGATTCCCTGATCTCCTGCGCCGGTCTCCGTGCCGCCGCACACAGCTTCCGCAATGTCGGGACTCTGCTCATGGGTGATGACCTCCACCTCATAGTCGCTGCCGCCGTATCCGGCTTCCCGCACCGTTCTGCAAATAATGGCAGGGATATCCGGAATCTTCGCTGCCGTGATCTCGCCTGCGGCGATGATCTTTCCGGCTGTGGCCATGACCTCACAGGCAACGCGGGCAGCGGCGTCCTGCGTAAGACAGGCATCCACCACCGCGTCCGCGATGGTGTCGCAGAGCTTGTCGGGATGTCCCTCGGTGACTGACTCAGCGGTCAGAATGCAGTTATCTTTCATATTCATGTTTCTCCTTTTTCATCGGTTTCTTATGTGCCTCCGGCTGTTTCGGGACAGAGAGGATCATTTCGTTGCTGTATTTGTCCTTGTACTTTTCAATCTGCTGCTCCGTCAGCGAGGCAAAATCATCCTCTTTAAGACCGGCAACAAAAAATGTGCCGCAGACAATGTCATACGGCACACCGTGATCATCGGTCAGGGTGCGGTTCCACGGCAGGCCCAGCAGCTTGCCCTCGTCATTACAGACGAGCGCCACCGGGTCATCGAAGGGGTAAACTGCCTGAATGGTGCCGCCTACCAGTTCCTGCATGGCAGAAAGAGTGTGGTCGATCTCCTGCACTTCAGGCATTTCCATGGGGCGCACCACAAGGACTTTCATTTTTTCTGTGCTGATATGGGTTCCTCCTTCTTCAAAAGAAAAGCGGCAGCGACAGATTCCTCTGCCGTTGCCGCAAATGGTGATTCTTATTCTTTTTTGGATGCCAGCGTCCGGGTCTTCAGCAGGGCATTTTCCAACGCCCGATGATCTTCATGCTCCTGCCACCATTGGGGGCGCAGGAATCCCAGTGCCGCAGCCGCCCATTCATAATCGGCCCGTTCCAGAGCGCCGCCCAGCAGTCCCTGCCGGAATTTCCGGTGCCGTTCCCGCACGGCCGGGTCCACGCTATCCCGGTCCAGATACAGTTCCAGAAAACCGCCGAGGACAGCGGCTTCCTCCATCGTGTAAAACATATCCGCCCCCCTTTCACAAACAGGGGTTATTGTAACACAGACCGTGGAAAATGAACACCTCTTTTTCACTCCGACTGTCTGTTGCGCGGATACCGCGCCTGTGATACACTGTGCTTACGAACAAAAATATGAGGAGGCGGCTGTGATGATATGGTTTTGGGAGCTTTCATGGCTGTGGAAGATGCTTGGCGTCGCTTTACTGGTTTCCGCGGTATGCGTCGCCGCGGCCGCGCTGATCGGCAAGGCGGCAAAAATCCGCCCCGGCAAAAAGGTTTTCCTGCTCGTTGGGATCTTGGCCTTTGTAATCTCTGTTCTGGTGATCTTCTTTCTTGCACAGACGCCGGCGCTGCTCTGAGTTACCGCTCCGGCCCTCTGTTTCGCTCAGGCGCTCGCTTTGGCTTGTCGATCCTGCCGCTCCACACCTCGTCAATGGTCCTGCTCCACGCATCCCGAAGGGAGTCCACCGGCAGGCCGTTGGCTTCAAAGCCTCGCTGGATCACGCGGTAATAATATGGGGACGGCAGTGCAGGCTGGCGGCAATACGGCTCTGCCATGATATAAACCATGACTGGGATCTCTGCACCGGCCGCGTCTTTAACAGTCACGGTTTCTTTCGTGTAATGGCGGGGATACCCCTCATACCGATCCAGAGACTGTTCACAGTTTGGCGTGATCTTCCACACCAGTCCGTGGACAGTACTGCCTTTTTTCGGTGCAACGGTAGCGAAGCCGCTGCCGCGGAAGCGCAGTTCGTAGTTTTCCAGCCTGACCGGCCCCACGATCTCGGCGTCCGGACAGCGCTGCGCCATCTGCTCCAGATCAAGGTTGCTGCCGTAGGCAAAATACAGGTTTTCCTCCACGTCACACCTCCAGCAGCTTCAGAGCGCCAAAGCGGTCCAGATGACGGAGCAGGGCTGCCGCCTGTGTCTCCGCATCGCCATCCGGCAGCGGACAGTCCATTCCCGTGGTGCGGATGACATTGTTCTGTACAAACCAGATGTAGGTCTCCACATCCGGGAACTCTGTGGGATCAAAGCTGAGATCCCGAAGCTGTTCCATGATCCCGGCTGCGGTCCCTTCGTACACGGTATCTTCAATTTGAATCTTCAAAGGCTTCACCTCTCCATTTCTCTGGATTTTTTCTTCTTTTTGTTGACTGCATAGCTGTCCTTATCGAAACGCCACGCACGGTCACCGTCCAGATTTGCCAACAGGTGGTCACGGGTATGCTTGAATTCCTCGCCGTTGAGTCCCAGCCGCACCAACCAGACCCGGAAGGTGAACAGTTCATTGTCACTGTGGGTCTTGCGCATGACCGTGCTGCGCTGGGCGATAGCCTGGGCGGAGATGGCAAGGCACAGATTCACATAGGCGGCAACTTTTCCCGCATGGAGTGTGGAATTGAAACAGCGCCATTCCACCGTCCCCCGGTAAAAGACCGAATGCAGATTCAGTGCGTAATAGCGGGTCCAGTTATAATGGTCTGCGCTGCCGTTATCTCCCTCATACCAGATATTCTCCAGCTGCGTCAGATCCCTTGTCTCATCCGACGAGAGCCTGCGTGCCTGCTTCAGCATGGGTTCCCGCACCTTCTGACACCAGCGGGACGCCCGGCTTTCATTGACCTGCAGCGCTTTGAACAGGATATCCTCCTTGGAGTACATAATGCCGATAAGGTTTTTCAGACTCTGCCGGTTATGGTTTGCGGCGTCCACATGGACATGGATGCCGCAGGAGCTGTTGGCCTTGGCTCCTGCGTGGCGCACCTGCCGGACACATTCCTGCAGCTTGGGCAGTTCCGCATAGGTGAGCTTTGGCGTTACCATCTCCACACGGTATCTGTAGTCACCTGTTGCACGATAGCCGCTGCCGATCTTCTGCTCCCCGTGGATGCTGGAGTCACTCATGACCGTCCACTCTTTGCCGTCCCGATCCGTCACACACCATTTATCGTAAGCGCCGCCCACATAGCGGGCGTCCGTTGCAAAATACGCGGCCAGCGCTGTTGCCGCCTGCTCACGGGTGATGCCGGTCATTTCAACTTCCACGCCGAAGCACTGATCCTTCAGCCCGATCATGCGGCAGCACCGGCTTTCAGTTCCGCATCCACCTCCCGGATACGGCGTCCGATGGCCTCAATGACATTAGCGGTGACGCTGTTGCCTGCCTGCTTATACGCCTGTGCATCAGACTGGATGGCGAGGATGCGGTCGATCTGCCACTCATCGAAGCCCTGCAGCCGCAGACACTCCCGCGGCATCAGACGCCGGATGCGTCCGCCACGTTCCACGATGCCCTGGATGCAGCTCGTCTCCAATGTATGGGCGATATCCTGTCCCACACGACCACGGCGGGTATTGCTCCCGGAAAAGCCGAGATCGACGCTGTCACCGGGATTCGCCTCTTTATAGCCTTTTTTCGTGGCTTCCTTGATGAGCAGAACGCCGGAACGTTCTGCTCTATGATTGGACAGCGTTGTCTGTCCATAACGGGCAGTGAGGCAGCGGGCAGCCTCCGTTTGTCTCGCCTCCCCGGCACATAGATCCACAAAGGGTCTGTCCTGCGGAATGATATACAATCCTGTTTTGCCGCCCACACCTCCAGCGCCGGCAGTCTGCGTGCAGGCTATTCCGTCTGCGTCGTAGACACGGGAGCCTTGCGAGCCTCCGAGGACTTGTATAAGAGCTTTTCCACCTGTGCCGAAGACAGGAAATATTTTTCCGGCGCATCGGGGATCAAGATAGCAGATAAGGAACAGCCGCCTTCTGGATTGCGGGACTCCAAAATGTTTGCTGTTAAGCACCATCCATTCCACGCGGTACCCCATGTCATTAAGCGTGGCGAGGATGACAGAAAACGTCCGGCCTTTGTCATGCGACAGCAGTCCCGGAACGTTTTCGAGCAGAAGATACGAAGGTCGTTTGGATTGAGCCAATCGGGCAATTTCAAAGAAGAGAGTGCCGCGGGTGTCGTCAAAGCCCTTTCTTCTGCCAGCGATTGAAAATGTCTGACAAGGGAATCCTCCACACAGGAGGTCGAAGTCCGGCAGGTCTGCGGGGTCGATTTTTGTGGCATCGTGATAATATCGTTCCTCCTTTCCCGGCTCATAAATGGCCTCATAGCTGGCATTGGCGTATTTGTCGATCTCGCAGTGTCCTACACACCAGAAACCGCCCGCGCGGGTCAATCCCGTGCGGAAGCCGCCGATGCCGGCGAACATATCAAAATATCGGATCAGGTCATCTCATCTCCTTCCTGCAGGGCAAGCAAAAAGCCGAGGACGCTTTCATCTACATCCCCGGCTCTGACGCTATCCTGCGCTTCTTCTTTGGTGAGCTGCACTCCCCGCAGTTCCTGCCGGATGGTCTGGCGAACGGCGTCCAGCAATTCCTGCTGCCCTTTATACTCACAGACCATGCGGCAGACCGCGGCGGTGCGCTGTCCTGCGGGGATCTCCGTCAGCTTCTTCCACGCCCTGCGCTGGATGGGCGAGGACATGGAAAAGGACAGATTGATCCGCTTTTTGTTACTGCTCATCGTTCTTTGTGAGCCGCTCTGCCAGCCGCTCATAGCCTTTGGCGTTGAGGGACACATCGTCAAGGATGACTGGACGGCAAAGGCCGTCCGCAGCGGATACAGTCCGCTTCAGCAGCGCCGCACCACCGCCCAGAAAAACAGCAGGCATGGCGCGGGTATCCAGTCCGCTCTCCGTAATGGCGGAGAGCAGGCGATGGACATAGGCGTCTGCCTGCCGGTCAATAATTTTTCTGGCATCCTCGTTGATATGGACAGCATCGCCGCGCAGCACGCTTTCCATCTGTGCCGCCGTCATAGACAGGCCCAGCGTGCGGCGGATCTGCTCACCGATCTCATCCAGACAGCGGATCATGCCAAGTTCCAGACTGCGGCAGGTCGATGCATTGGGGATACGGTTGTCCAAACGCATCAGATCCACCGTCCAGCCACCGATATCCGCCACGATCACAGAAGGCTCATCCAGCAGGATGCTCTGGGTCAAGACTGCGGCATAGCCCTGCGGGAACAGCGACACCTTGCGGATGGTGATGGAGTATTCCTGTCCCTCATAGCGGAAATTCACCGTTTTCCCATCCCGGAGCAGATACTCCCGGAATGCGTTTTTCTCCCGCCCGAAGCTGGTAAGGGGCAATCCGGCCGCCAGATGGATCTCTGCCGCAGGCTCCGCATGACGGAAGGAGAGTTCCTTTGCGATGGCCGCCAGCGTGAGGAGGTAGTAGTCCTCTGTCTGCGTTTTGTTCTTCTGAAGCGCCTGACGCCCGCTGCCCACCACATAGAATTTTCCGCCGTATTCCAGCACGTCCTTCAGCGTATATGGCTCATGCTCATATACCACCAGACCGGAGGGGAACGAGAAATGGGCCGTTTTCATAGCGGCATAGCCGTGGTCAACACCAACAATCATGGACTCGCTCATCTTGCCTCACCTCCACGGCTGCGTTTCTTCTTGTTCGATGTCTGGCGCCGGTCATAGTCCTTTCCGGCATGGATCAGATCCCGGATCTCCTTCAGCTGCGGATTCCAGCGCGTTTGACCGTCCCACTCCGGATGCTTTGCGCAGAGCCGGGGCAGATATTTCTTCAGATCCGCGTCCTCTCTGGGAAACTCGATGCCGCCCTTATAAACGATATCCTGTTCCAACTTCATCAAAAGCGCTTCATATGCGCTCCAATCTGTCTGATCATAGGCGCTTTTCCCAGTGAGCTGCTCGTAGGCATAGTCCCCGACATAGCTCAACTGCTCAAAGCAGCAATCGCCGTAGGGAACGACATCTGCAAGGCTGTCCGGGTCTGCCAGCGCGGCAAAATAGACCTCGCGCCCCTGTGCGATGAGCCAGGCGCGGAAGTCGATAAACCCATCATCGCTGCAGCCGTATTCCTTCATGATCCCTGCCGCGTCCCACAAGCCGAACTTGTCCGCGAGATCTTCATAGGCGTGGATGATGTCGTGAAAACTCTGTGCCTGCGTGGGGCCCATAGAAACCAGCCGGTCTTTCAGATAGGCCAGCATGGCGTCCATATCCTGCCCGCAGACGTTTTTTGCCTCATGGATCAGGTCCCAGAAGGATTCTTTGTTGATCTCTGTGATCGGTCCCTTCACATTCTGTCTCTCCTTCCCAATACGCTTTTTGATGTGCGCTGCCGCACCCGCGCAGATCTTTTGATAAAATGTGCGATACTCCGGTGTGGTCTTATCCACTTCACCGAGAATAGCCCGCTCATAGGGCGTGCCGGGGACGATCTCCCAGGTAATGGTCCCAAAGTATGCCGCTTCCAGATACCGCAGCAGCGTGTGTCCGTCTGCCATCTCAAACATTCCCCGGTTATCCTCATAGGGAAATTCCTCATAGACCTTGAGCCCGGTGACTTCTTCCGCGGCGGCATACAGCGAGAAACCGTCTGCGTCCAGCGTCGGCGCAAGCTGCGCGTACTGTTCCTCCGGGGACAGCATTTCCTCATGCCGCTCCATCTGACCGCTCCTTTCTTACCCAGCCCGCAAAACGCTCTAAAAAGTGAACGCGCCCATGCACCTTCCCGGCAGACACATCCAGCCCATTCATCTGCGCCTGAATGCGGCGCTGGATGGCTTTCAGCTTCTGCGGGTCATTGCAGCAGTCTACGATGACATACTCGCCGCCGTTGGTGGAGAGGATTTCCCGCTTGCCGTTCTCGTCCCGGATGCCGGACAGGAGACGCTGTCCCAGCCGTTTCCGGTAGGCGTCCTGGAGCGCATCCATATCTCCGCAGACATCATGCTTTTTCAAGATCTCCGCGATCTCACAGGAAGTGATCTTCGTCTCGGCAGACAGCTTTTGCAAAATTTCCGCCTGCGCGTCAGGCGGGATTCCCGTCCGGCTGGGCATCGTTTTCTTCGCTTTCTGCATCGGCACACCTCCAATCCGCGGGCAGGATCTTCTGCTCGATGATATCGGCAATGGCGGCGAACACCTGGGCGATCTCACGGGATTCCTTCACGGTATCCCGCATTTCCTCCGGGGTCATCCGCGTCCCGTCCGTCCAGCAGCGGACATTTTCCTCGGACGGTGTCAGCAGGACGGCTTTTTCATACGCTTTGCAGAAAAGCGCCGCGATTTTTCCTTTCCGGTCAATCTCGGCGTCCTGCTTTTTCAGTTCTTTTTTCGCTTTTTCGTATTCCAGCGCTTCGGCGGCCGCCTGCTCCCGCTGCTCTTCCGGAATATCCTGAAGCTGCCGGGTCAGGTCATAACCCTTGTTGATGGAAAGTTCCTTCTTATCCAGAGCCTCCTTGATGACCTCCGGGGCATTCTCATCGATCTGCATGACCTTGCCCATGGTGCGCTCACCCAGGCCGACTGCTTCTGCCAGCTCCTTGCGGGTGTCCACAGTATCGGAACTTTCCGGCAATGTTGCCGAAAGGTCTGTGCGTGTCCCTTGGTTTGCCCTGGCTTTTGCCTCGATCTCCGGCTTCAGCTTCAGCGCGATCTTACCCAGCTCCCACTTTTCCAGATTTCTGCGATTTTTCTGCGTGTCCAGCGCCCACTGCTTGGCTTCCAGCAGATCCTCAAAGGAAAATACCGCCATCGTATAGGGCAGGCCATGCTTTTCACACAGCGACTGACGGTTATGCCCGTCCACGATCACCATGTCCTCATTGACGATGATGGGGGAGTAACAGCCGTTTCGCAGCAGATCCTCTTCCAGAGCGGCAGACTGCTCCGCGCTCAAAGGCGGGAGCAGTTCGGCCATCTCCGGCAGGATCACAGGACTGCGCTCTGCGCTGGTGTATGTGATCCCTGTGTTTTTCATCAGGCGGCATCCTCACTGGCGGACATATCCTCCACCGCCTGTGCCGCGTCCTCCGCCTTGCGGGGAGACAGGAATTCCACATCGCTGGCTTTGATGAGGAAACCGGGCTGGCGCTGGGGATCGTCCGCGAAGGTTATGGTCTCGAAATCGCCGGTGGCTACCAGCTTACAGCCCTTCCACGCAAACGCCGCGCAGCGCTCGGCCAGAGGGCCGCGCACCTTGATGGAGATAAAGTCGGTGAGCTTGTTGCCGTCCTTATCCTTATAGCGGCGGTCCGAGGCGATGCGCAGGATAGCGTAGGGTTTGCCGGTGGCCTCGTTCATCTTCAGTTCCACATCGTGGGTCAGATTGCCAATGGCAGTGATTTTCAGCATATTCAGTGCTCCTTTTTTAATGGTTAGGTTTAGTTAAAAAGAGCGGGTGGTCTGCTCTCAGACCACCCGTAGGGGGATACAATTTACTTGCTCCAGCTTTCGCTCTCGCCCAGCACGGCGGTGTGGGCGTTGGCAGCTTCCATGACGGCGTAGTACGCCCAATGCTTGCGGCTGACATCCGGGAAGGTGTTCAGCTTGCGGAGGTTGTCCGCAATGTAGTCCTCATCCGCTTCGCGTCCCAGCAGGCGGTTGACAATGGTCACAACCTCCGCGCGGTTGATCTCATCGTCAGCGCGGAAGGAGCCGTCGCCATAGCCGTTGATCCAGCCATGCTTGGCGGCAGCCTTGATGTACGCGGCGGCCCAATAACCGTCGCTCACATCGTTGAAGTCCTTATACTGCTCCATGATCTCAGCGTCGCCATCGCCGTACACATCAAAGAAGCGGACGGCCAGCGTGGTGAACTCGGCGCGGGTAATGGCATCGTCGGGGGCAAAGATGGTCTTGCTCTTACCGTAGGTGACACCGTTGTTATTGAGGTATTTGGCATAACCGGAGTACCAGGCATGGGCGGGAATATCCGTAAATCTGGTGTTGGCCACAGTGGAAATGGTATCGCCGTTCTTCTCCGCCAGCAGGCGGGCGAAGATCGCGGCGGCTTCACTGCGGGTCATGCTGCGGCTGGGGCCGAAGGTGCCGTCCGTGTAGCCGACGATGTAAACGCCGTGGCGCTCGGTCTGCTCCACTTCGGGGACGGTCAGTTCGCCGTTTTTGTCGGTCTTGCCTGCGGCAGACTGACCCAGATCACCCTTGACCGTGACATTTTTGCCCTGCTGGGGAGCCTTCTTGTGGTCGGTCACGATGACCGTCACCTGATGCTTGGCGTCCAGATCTGTGCCGTCCGGCAGCTTCACCGTGATATTGCCGGTCTTGCCGATGGACACTGCACTGCCGGAGATGGGGCGCTTCGTGTCCGTGCGGATGACCTTGACGGTCAGCGTCCAGCGGTCGCCGTCCGCGTCCTCATAGCCAGTAGTGACCTTGCCGTCCTCGTTGGTCTTACCGCTGCCGGTGGGGACGGTGATCTGACCTGCCTTGTCGGTCTTGCCGGAGGCGTAGTTGTCATTCTTATCCGTGACAGCGATGCTCATGTCCGGCACAGCGGACTTGTCCTTGACAAGCTGCACGGTCACGGTGGTCTGGTCGGCGTAGTCCAGCAGGCGGCTGTTCGGCAGGCGGATGGAGATGCTGTTGTCCTTATGGAGCGCCACGGCAGCATTGGCAATAGGATTCTTGGTGTCGGTATCGGTGACGGTCACAAGATAACCGCCTACAACGGCTTCACCCTTACTGTCCGTGGTGGCGCTGTTGTAGATCTTTTCAATGGGCTGCGTCTCCAGCTTTTCACCGCACACGGTACACTCCTTGTGCTTGCTGCCCTCGGAATCGGTGGTAGGCTCCTTGTCGATGATCCAGTCGCCGGGCTTATGACCGGCAGGCTCGGTGTAGTTGCTCTTGTTGCTGTCGCCACAGCGGGCGCAGGTGTTGGTGGTGTAACCCATCTCCGTGCAGGTGGGGGCGGTCACTTCGGACTTGTAATCGTGTCCCAGCGCGTTTTTCAGCACTGCGCCGCACTTGGTACAGAGCTGCGGCTGGGTGCAGGTGGCATCATTGCCAGGAACATGACCTGCCGCCTCGTTACCCTCGATGCGGTGATAGCCGCAGCGGGTGCAGCGGTATTCCATGACCCCCTCGCCGGTGCAGGTGGCGTTGGTAACAAGGGTTCCCTTATCCCAGCTATGGCCCAGGGAGTCCGTATAGTCTGTGACAAAGGAACTGCCGCAGCCATCGCAGCGGTGGATGGTCTTGCCGCCGTTCTCGCAGGTAGCGGCGATGACATGGGATTCATAATTGTGAGGCAGCGCCGCCGTGATGTCCTCAATGTGACGATCCCCACAGACGGAGCACTCGCGGACGGTATAACCGGGGCTGGTACAGGTGGCGGCCACGGTATAGACCTCATAGCTGTGTTCGCCCTTGGGCGTGGCGGTCTGCTTCATCTGTCCGCAGCGGGAGCACAGTTCCAGCAGCTTGCCATCCGTTTCGCAGGTGGCGTCGCGGATGACGATGCCCTGCCATGCGTGGCCCAGAGAGTCCACATAGTCGCGCTTTTCGATTTTGCCGCACTCCGTACAGAGGTAACGGTCATAACCGAGGGTGGTGCAGCCGGCCTTGGTGCTGTCCAGCAGAATATACTTGTGGTTTTCACCACAGCCCTTGTCGGCACAGCAATTTCCGTTGCAATGCTTGTTCTGACAGCCACAGTTGGGGTTAGAGCAGCCGCAGCCGCAGTTGCCGTTCTCGTCTGTGGTATCATCCCTCAGCCAGACATAGGCCACGCCGTTTTCCGTCATATCCACACCGTCGCAGGTGTAGGTGATCTCGTAATAGACAGTGTACTGACCTTCCTCCGTGTAGTTGGGCGCGGAGGTCATGGTACAGCTATCCGCACTGTTGCCGTAGCGGATAGAGGTGCGGACACCGGCTTCGGAGAGGTCGCTGACCGTGATGGTGTGGGGCTTGCCGTCCACCACGCCGTAATAGTCTGCAATGACCGCCTTTGCCGCCGTGTAGTCATAGCGGGCGTAGTTGCACAGGCTGCATTTCTCTACCGTAGCGAAGCGTCCGTTTGCCGGCTGGGGCAGGACTTCCGTCACCATGCTGTGGCGCTCCAGCTTGCGGCTGACCGTATGATTGGTACCGTAGCAGAATGCGCAGTAGGTGCCGCCCTTGGTGGTAACAGTGTGATAGGTATCGTCCGTGTACTCGTAGGAAACGGTTTCGTCCAGTTCCTGCGTAAATGCGGCGGCACAGTCATACAGCCAGTAGACATTTTTCAGATAGCCGTACTCGCTTTTGCTCATATTTGTGTTGATGCCGCCGCAGGTTTCGCAGACGGCTTTGGTGTAGTGATATCCGGTATAGGTGGCGTCCTTGCCGGGGATGCCGTCCATGGTATCACCCTTACCGACACCATCTACCATCGTGCCGTCCGAATATTTCACATTGCGGCTGAGTGCCGGCTGGCCATTGCGGGTATATTCGGGAACGCGGAACACCTCAAAAGATGTGGCTTTGCCGCACTCACCGCACTTGAAGGTCTCGCGGGTCACAACACTGTTGGCGTCCAGCTCATTGGTACGGCCGGATGCCTGCATCCAGTGTTCTGCGGGGTCGTGGTAGCTGTTCTGCTGGGCGGCAAAGGCGGTGGGGATCATGCCCACGCACATGACCAGCGTCAGAAGCAGCGCCAGCGCTCTGCGGGAATAATGGTTCTTTTTCAGATTCATAGGTCCTCCTTATATTTTTTGTTTTTTATCCGCGTTGAAAACGATGTCCTTTTGGCTATCGCCCCCTTTCCCGGCTGCAAATCTTTCTTTGCAGATACTCGTTCCAATCCTTGCCGCAGCGCGGTTTCTCCACGGTAACGGCATACCCCTGTAACTGATACTTTTCCTGTAATTGCTGGGCGGCTTTCTGCCCAGGCTCGTCCGCGTCCAGACACAGCGCAATACGGCGGATCTCCGGATGCGCCTGCAAATAGGTCTGCAGTGCGCCGTCATAGAGTCCGCACAGAGCAACGGCGTTGGTTGTGTCTCTGTGGAGCGTGAGGTAACTCATCAGATCGATGGGTGCCTCAAAGACAAGCACCAGATCTGACTGCGGATCGTGCGGGAGGGAGAAGCCTGTGTTTTTGTCGCTGCCGGTTGCGTCTCCCTTGAAGCCGGGGCTGTCCAGATCATAGGTGCCGCGCAGCCCCGCGTACTTTGCCTGTCCGGATTCATCCCTGCCGACGAAGACGCAGTTATGATGTACCGCATCCTCATACAGCAGGCCGCTGTTCATAAACTGCCGGATCACCTGTGCGGCGATGCCGCGCTTACGGAGATAGGCGAAAACCCTTCTGTCATCCGCGTTGCGGGGCGGCAGGGAAAACTCCTGTTTCGGGCTGATCGGCTTTGGCTGCGGAATGGGCGCGTCTCTGGCTTTCCCATGGAAGGTCAGAAGGTACTCCACCGCTTCCGGAAAGGATTTTCCGCAAAACTGCTGGAGGAAGGTGATGGCATCCCCGCC
>OLQD01001309.1_pt1 | contig 20857 bp, 21 predicted proteins | sample 1672841 | NCBI WGS metagenome assembly OLQD01 (sample SAMEA3136729, study PRJEB25190) | human gut metagenome | biome: human gut; feature: human-associated habitat; material: faeces | place: Austria | collected 2013 | reverse complement strand
GAATTTCGCTACCTTAGGACCGTTATAGTTACGGCCGCCGTTTACCGGGGCTTGGGTTCACCGCTTCGCCAAAGGCTAACGGATCCCCGTGACCTTCCGGCACCGGGCAGGCGTCAGACCCTATACTTCGCCTCGCGGCTTGGCAGAGTCCTGTGTTTTTGGTAAACAGTCGCTTGGGCCCTTTCGCTGCGGCCCCCCGGCGCTTCCCGGGCGAGCCGGTACACGCTGGGGGGCGTCCCTTCTCCCTAAGTTACGGGACGATTATGCCGAGTTCCTTGACCATGGTTGCCCCGATCGCCTCGGAATGCTCTTCCTACCCACCTGTGTCGGTTTTGGTACGGGCGGCGTGGGCGCTGCCTAGGGATTTTTCTAGGAGGCATGGAATCCGCGACTTCGCCGTGCGGCTCGTCTCGCGTCTCGGGATATGTGGGGACCGGATTTCCCTGGGCCCCTCCCTACGCGCTTTCACGGGGACGTCCAGAACCCCGCTCGCGTATCCTTCCCCGTCGTCCCATCGGTCGTAGCGCGCCCGCGCCGGCACGGGAATGTCTGCCCGTCGTGCATCGGCTGCGCCTTGCGGCCTCGCCTTAGCTCCCGGCTGACCCTGGGGGGATTAGCCTCGCCCAGGAAACCTTGGGTTTTCGGCGGAGCGGTTTCTCGCCGCTCTCTCGCTACTCATGCCTGCATCCTCACTTCCATGCCGTCCACCGGGGCTCGCGCCTCCGGCTTCTCCCGGCATGGAAAGCTCCCCTACCAATCGAATCGATCGATTCCGCCGCTTCGGCGCCGTGCTTGAGCCCCGCGCATTGTCGGCGCGCCCCCACTCGACCAGTGAGCTGTTACGCACTCTTTGAATGCATGGCTGCTTCTAAGCCAACATCCTGGTTGTCTGGGCGGGCGCACATCCTTTGCCACTTAGCACGGCCTTTGGGGCCTTGGCGGGCGGTCTGGGCTGTTTCCCTCTCGAGCGCGCAGCTTAGCCCACGCGCTCTGACTCCCGGGGTCCAAACCATCGGCATTCGGAGTTTGGTCTGGGTCGGTAGGCGGTGAGGCCCCCTCGCCGGTCCAGTGCTCTACCTCCGATGGTCAATGCCCGGGGCCAGCCCTAAAGCTGTTTCGGGGAGAACGAGATATCTCCGGGTTTGATAGGCCTTTCACCCCTATCCACGGGTCATCCCCTCCGTTTTCAACCGAAGTGGGTTCGGGCCTCCACGGGGTCTTACCCCCGCTTCACCCTGCCCATGGATAGCTCACCCGGCTTCGCGTCCGCGGCATGCGACTCAAATCGCCCTGTTCAGGCTCGCTTTCGCTGCGGCTCGGTGTCCCTTAACCTCGCCGCATGCCGCGACTCGCAGGCTCATTCTACAAAAGGCACGCGGTCACCGTCGTCAGAACGGCTCCCGCTGCTTGGGGGCGCACGGTTTCAGGCGCTGTTTCACTCCCCTCTCGGGGTGCTTTTCACCTTTCCCTCGCGGTACTGGTTCGCTATCGGTCATCGGAGAGTGTTCAGCCTTGGAGGGTGGTCCCCCCTGCTTCGGACCGGGTTTCACGTGCCCGGCCCTACTCTGGATCGCAGACCGCAGTCCTCGTCCTTCGCGTACGGGGCTCTCACCCGCTGCGGCCGGCCTTCCCATGCCGTTCCGCTCGAACGTGGTTTTGTAACTGCGGCCGGGGCCTGGGGGCCCCGGGCTCTGCGTCCCGCAACACCTGCGAGGCAACGGCCCCAGCCTTGGCGCCGTCGCAGGTTTGGGCTCGCGCGCTTTCGCTCGCCGCTACTCGCGCGATCTCGGTTGATTTCTCCTCCTCGGGGTACTTAGATGTTTCAGTTCCCCCGGTTGTCCCCCGAAAGGATGGTCTCCAATCGGGTAGCCGCCCATGACGGCGGCTGGGTTCCCCCATTCGGGAATCCCGGGATCCAAGGCCGTTTGCGCCTCCCCCGGGCCTATCGCGGCTTGCCGCGCCCTTCGTCGACTTCCGATGCCAAGGCATCCGCCGTGCGCCCATGATACCTTGCGCCCTCGGGGGAATCCCCCCGGGGCGGAAGGCCTGGAGCATGATGGTACATGGTATCTGTATCAAAAGAATAAAAGGAAATTGCTTTCATCCGCCATGAAGATGCGCAAGCGTTCCCCGCTGATTCCTTTGGGAATGCAGCGTAAATTGCTATGCGCTAATGTCTTTCATGACATGGAGATAAGATATGTTGATATCTTCGCTTCGAATCGCTATGCGGCTCTCAAGGTGCCCGGGAATCCCGGGAGCCGGATGCTGGGACGGAAACGTCTGTCCAGGCGGGGCCTCGTCCGGCGGACTCTGGGGCTCCGGACTCGGTCTTTGAGAATGATAGGGCAATCTCCCTAGAAAGGAGGTGATCCAGCCGCACCTTCCGGTACGGCTACCTTGTTACGACTTCACCCCCCTCACCCTCCACACCTTCGGCGCCTCCCCCCTTGACGGTTGGGCCGGCGACTTCGGGTGCAGACGACTCGGGTGGTGTGACGGGCGGTGTGTACAAGGCCCGGGAACGTATTCACCGCGGCGTGCTGATCCGCGATTACTAGCAACTCCGGCTTCACGCAGGCGGGTTGCAGCCTGCGATCCGAACTGGGGCCGGCTTTAGGGATCCGCTCCCCCTCGCGGGGTGGCAACCCGTTGTGCCGGCCATTGTAGCACGTGTGCGGCCCAGGGCATGAGGGGCATGATGACTTGACGTCGTCCCCGCCTTCCTCCGGCTTGACGCCGGCAGTCCCGCGTGAGTGCCCAACTGAATGCTGGCAACACGCGGCGGGGGTTGCGCTCGTTGCGGGACTTAACCCAACACCTCACGGCACGAGCTGACGACAGCCATGCAGCACCTGTCTTAGGGCTCCCCGAAGGGCACCCCTTCATTTCCGAAGGGTTCCCTAGATGTCAAGCCTGGGTAAGGTTCTTCGCGTTGCATCGAATTAAACCACATACTCCACCGCTTGTGCGGGCCCCCGTCAATTTCTTTGAGTTTCAGCCTTGCGACCGTACTCCCCAGGCGGGGTGCTTATCGCGTTAGCTACGGCACCGAGACATACATCCCAGCACCCAGCACCCATCGTTTACAGCGTGGACTACCAGGGTATCTAATCCTGTTTGCTACCCACGCTTTCGCACCTCAGCGTCAGTTACCGTCCAGGTGGCCGCCTTCGCCACCGGTGTTCCTCCAGATATCTACGGATTTCACTCCTACACCTGGAATTCCGCCACCCTCTCCGGTACTCAAGCCTGACAGTATCAAAGGCAGTTCCACAGTTGGGCTGTGGGATTTCACCCCTGACTTACCAAGCCGCCTACGTGCGCTTTACGCCCAGTGATTCCGATTAACGCTTGCACCCTCCGTATTACCGCGGCTGCTGGCACGGAGTTAGCCGGTGCTTCCTTTGGGGGTACCGTCAAGCCCTCGCATTATTCACACGAGGGGGTTTCTTCCCCCCTGACAGAGGTTTACGATCCGAGAACCTTCATCCCTCACGCGGCGTCGCTGCGTCAGGCTTTCGCCCATTGCGCAATATTCCCCACTGCTGCCTCCCGTAGGAGTCTGGACCGTGTTCCAGTTCCAGTGTGGCCGGTCATCCTCTCAGACCGGCTACCCATCGTTGCCTTGGTGGGCCGTTACCCCGCCAACTAGCTAATGGGACGCGGACTCATCCTTAAGCGATAGCTTGCAAGCAGAGGCCATCTTTCCCCCCAATGATAAAATCGGGAGCGTATTCGGTATTAGCGACCGTTTCCAGCCGTTATCCCCATCTTAAGGGTAGATTATCCACGCGTTACTCACCCGTGCGCCACTTTACTCGTCCCGAAGGACTTTCACGTTCGACTTGCATGTGTTAAGCACGCCGCCAGCGTTCAATCTGAGCCAGAATCAAACTCTCCAGTTGATTGAAAACAACTAGCTTGCCCATATCTCTATGGGCTAAAACTCAAAGTTTCTTATTCCCAACTCGCTCTTCACTTGTCAAAGAACCAGAGGCCGTTGCCTCAGCCGCTGCGTTTCCGTCAGCGGCGAAGCGCGAACTTACCCCGCCCGGTCCAGCTTGTCAACAACTTTTTTTTCGAACCCCGAAGTTTTTTTTCGGAGCGCGCCGCGAGGATTTCTCCCCGGCGCAGAAGCGGGAACTTATCCCGACCCCTTCTCGCTGTCAACCGCTTTCTTCTGCTTTTTTCAAAAAACTTGTTCACCCCGCCGTGCCCGGCTTCTCGGCCCTGCCCGGCTCAGCGAGACATTCCGTCCCGCAGCGGCGAGAACGGGTTATGCACCTCCACGCCGCCTCTGTCAACGACTTTTTATTTTTTTTCTGATTTTTTTTGCCCCACACTCCCCGTTTCTACCGTGTTTTCGCTCCGGTTAGAATCCAAATTTTTTTAAAACGCTTCTAAGACGCTTGAAGATGGCCCGAGGGGTTCACTCCCTGAAAGGCAATTCCCCCATAGAAAGCTTCTACGGGGCATACTGTACGGCTCTCTCGCGTGGTTTTCTGTCAGTGCGGAGACCGCGCTACTTCATATCCAGAAATGAGGCCGTACATCAAGTTCGCCGCTTTTGTAAATGTTGTTCAAATGTTTGGTAATAGCTGGCCTTTTAGTCCCGAACAAGTCGGCTATTTGTTCTTGTGTCAGCCAAACGGTTTCATCTTCCAACCTCACTTCCAACTTGACCGCTTCATCCGGCTGGTATAATATGATTTCTCCCTGTTCCATTGCTTACTTACCTTTTCTTAATTCATCAAGCCTCTGCATCGCACCGCTGAACTTCTCACCAAACATCATATCATCGGGCAAAACAAACCAGGTGGGAATACCTCTCGACTGTGGATTACCTATACATTCATCTTGCCCGTTCTGTTTGCGGTAATCGTCCCATTCACTATAAGCGATGTTCCAACGAATACCTAATTTATAGGTATTTTCCCATTTAATAATAGCCAGTGAATAGGCCGGATCATCTTTGCCGTCATAAATCACTTCTACAACTTCAACCACCCCTTTAGGGGAATTTATAAACTTCGGATTTTTATACGAATAAGTGCTCATGTCTTTTATTTTTTATTTATAGCACACAAAGATACTCAAAAACAAATATATACATATATACATACGTATGATTAACGTATAAAAACATTTATGGTTATTCTAATCTTTGATTAATTCCGGTACAGAAACAAAACGTACCGAAAGACGGAAACAGGATTTATTTCGGTACGCTTCCCCGATCGGTACAAAAAACACGCAAAAAACGAGAAATACTACTTTTAGTATTTTAGTATATTAGTATTTTAACTATATTTGCGGACATGACAACCATTTAAAAAACTGAATTTATGAGCAAAGCAAAAGTAATCTCCGTATTGAATCACAAGGGGGGAGTAGGAAAGACCACAACCACGATCAACCTGGGCGGCGCGTTACGTCAAAAAGGGTACAAGGTTCTTTTGATCGACCTTGACGGGCAGGCCAACCTGACCGAATCGCTGGGCTTCTCCGCGGAGCTTCCCCAAACGATCTACGGCGCGATGAAAGGCGAATACGACCTGCCGATCTACGAGCATAAGGACGGTCTTAGCGTCGTTCCCTCCTGCCTGGATCTCTCGGCCGTTGAAACGGAGTTAATCAACGAGGCCGGGCGGGAACTTATCTTAGCCCACCTTATCAAGGGCCAAAAGGAAAAATTCGATTATATCCTGATCGACTGCCCCCCCCTCGCTGTCGCTGCTCACGCTTAACGCACTGACGGCCTCGGATCGGTTGATTATCCCGGTTCAGGCTCAATTCCTGGCAATGCGTGGAATGGCCAAACTTATGCAGGTCGTCCACAAGGTGCAGCAACGTTTGAACTCGGATCTTTCGATCGCCGGGGTCCTGATAACCCAGTACGACGGAAGAAAGAACCTGAACAAGAGCGTTTCGGAACTGGTACAGGAAACATTCCAGGGCAAAGTGTTCAGCACCCATATACGCAACGCCATTACGCTGGCCGAAGCCCCGACACAAGGGCAGGATATTTTTCACTATGCCCCAAAATCTGCCGGGGCAGAGGACTACGAGAAGGTATGTAACGAACTGCTAACAGAAATAAAGTAACCATATGGCAAAGAAGAACGATTTAAAAAACAGTATGTCGGCCGGGCTGACCGGGGGATTAGACAGCCTGACCCAATCCACGGCCGGGCAAAAAGAGGCTCAAAAGCCGAAGAAAGCGAAAACCGTGCATTGTAATTTTGTCATGGACGAAACCTATCACCAGAACTTAAAGCTGATCGCGATCCGCAAAGGCGATTCGCTAAAATCGGTATTGCAAGAGGCTATATCTGACTACTTGGATAAAAACAGTTCCCTGCTATAACAGCGTATCGGGAATATACAGGGCAAACACTCCACAAAAGAAATTCTCCAGGAAAAAGGTACGCAAAAAGCACCCCTACACATCAAAAAGTATATTGAAAATGCGATTCCCTATAAAAAACCCGTTGGCAGGGTTAATCTTGCGTATGTTTAACCTGCCAACGGGTACGATATTAATAAACGTTTGGATTAAGGTTGGACGTTTACGTCTTTATCTGCATCAACCCAGCCTGTTGTCTCTGCATCAAACTGGATCGGATTCAACACAGCCTCTCCCTGATCAGTATAACCACCACCGAAAATCAACGTGTAGATATGACGCTTGCCCTGTTCCCATGTATCTCCGAACGGAACATAAATTGTTTTGTATTCGCTTGCTGAACCCAACAGATAAGCTCCGGACTGCCGGATTTTGCAGGCGATCTCCAGATAACATTGCTTCGCATTATCGGCCTCCAACTTGCTTTTGGTGGCTGTTTCGGAAACTTTCCAAGCAGTCAGCTCCTGTGGTATATTCAGCATAGGAGTATTTGTAGTAATATCGGTAGCTTCGGTATTGCTATTGACCGTGATGTTTGCGTTTTTCACTACGGTAAATGCGTGTGGAAATGCTAAATCAGACGAACTCCAACTTCCCGTTCCATCGGCTGCCGCAGGCAATGTGAAGGCGCCGGCAAATTTGAAATTATGAATCTTGATCACGTCGATGTCCACCTGCATGTTATCGTATTGGGTCTTTGCTTTGAATACGACCTGTGACAGAATATGTTTGAAATTAAATTTCACTATTCCGTTGTTCATGTCTTTTGTCTGGCCTTTGGCCATGGCATACATCACGTCGTAGTTTGCATGAGTAGTACCGCTTCCATACTCATCCATGCAGGTATAACTTATCTTTTGGACATCCTTGGTGGCTTCCCAACTATAAAACACCATCATGTCTTCACTAACCGTTCCGGGATTGAACGCGTAAAAGTCCAAAGCCTCGGTAGGCCAATAACGAAGGTCGTTCGCATCGTCATAATCCCACTTACCATTTTTGTACACGATCTTCACTCCGTCATGTCCAAAATCCGTGTCTACCTTTCCCATGAAGGCAGTACCATCCGTCGTAAAAGCGAACACGTCGAAATCGGTGCTCGTCAAGTTGGAGGGGGTAGTAGGGGTAGCCCTCGTTTCCGCCGCATTACTTAACACGTTAAAACCAATCGCATTCCGTGAGGAGGTTTCCACATTCGCAATCTCCTCGTCTGAGCAACCCATGAGTAGAGCTCCAAAGATTGCCCAAAGCATTACTGTACTTTTTTTCATAAATAAAAACAATTTAAATTGATACATATAATTAATAAAACTCGATTACAACACTATATCCACATTCACATCATCCCAATCATCAACGTCCACATCAAATCCCGGACCGCCACTTCCCGGCTCGGATGGTACCTCATAATCAAAATTCAACACCAGATGCACATCACCGATATGCCCCGCTACCGGGACATCATGCACTTGGTCGCTCACGTCCTGTTCCAATACAGACATGCTGCCGGAACGGTTCTTGAGATACAGCCGGAAAACATTGGGCTCTCCTTCAAGTGCGGAATGTCCAAACGTATAGAATCCGCCTATAATCTGATTCCGTGAAACCATTCCATCAAAGAGCAGGCTCTCCGAAAGACCGGCGGGCAAACTGTCGCCGGACATGTTAAGCGAGCCGGACATGCCGGAAAGAGCAGCCCGCAAATCCGCCACCCTATCCAGTCCCCGAAGACCGTTCACCTCATACGTGTAGTGACATACCATGTTTACGGGAGTTAGCCGTACTATCTCCGCGCTTCCTCCCGGAATGTCCTTGAGGATAACTCTGTCTATATGGTCGCCACACAGCCAGGGTGGGGTGACAGCCATTGTCCGGTTATCCGGCGACTGAACATCACGCGTATCGGCAGTAAAAAGCGTGTAACTGCCGTTTTCTTTCCAAACCATCCCGTCGGTATCGTAGTTGAAGCAAATTACCCGGTAATCATTCTCGGGGAGCTCCACTTCCCCATCCTCTCCTCCGGGGAAATCAAATATCCACGTGTTGCTTTCATCGTCGGTCGGATAAAATACGACCCTCATGCCTTCAGGCTTGTCATGATTGGAAATCTTGGTCCAGTCGAATACTACCCGCACCTTGGCAAAGTGCGGATGATCGTAACATAAATCCTTATGCTCACAAGCCGTCAGTCCTATCCATAAAAATATGAACACCAGACAAAAGCGTATCCGTATCACTGCCTGCCTCCTTTCTTCTCGTTGTAGTTGCCACGGCCGATCAACCACACCAAAGAGATACCCGCCTTGGTCGGGCCGAACCAGCGGCGGTTTTTAGTGGTCTGCCATACATAGTGACCGTCCAAAGGGATGTACTCCTTGTACGATCCTCCAAGGTAGCCGATTCCCAACGTGAAATCCACATTGAACCGATGTCCCACAGGTAACGAGTAGCCGTAAGCCACGCCTCCCCCGTAACTCCATTTATCCCCCAAGTAACCTTTCCCACCCAATTCGAAATCATAGGTGACGATCTGCCCGTACAATCCGACATGATGCCCGGAAAACGGTTTTTCCACCGCTCTCCGACCGAACCAGCGGCGCAACTCCACATCTCCCCCATAGATACGCCAATAATTATGCTTCCGATCACTTTTCCACCAGGCATACATCCAATTCCCGGCCACAGACCAGTTCTTCCCCAAACAGAACTCAACCCCGATGTCAGGTATCAAAACAGCGTCATAAAGCAAGTTTGTTTTCACCGCCATGCAAAACGGCCGTTTCTTTACCGGAGCTATGACGGTAACGGTATCACGGATGCACAACGTATCACGTGTATGTATATATACCGTATCTCTGACGGGATTTATCGGATCACTATCATAGCATATTTTCACCATCGACGAACGAAGTTTCGGAAAATGGAATTTATACAAATATGAGTATGGCCTCCCCCCTTTCAGTCTTTTCAGTTCTCCCCCCAAATAAGGGCTGTCCTGGTTTTCCAAACGGACGATCTTCTCCAACAAACGAAGGACATCCTCCCTCTCCGGAACATTCACATCCGCTCTCACCATCGTTATAAGTCCGTTCCAGTCGCTTCCCGAAAAATGAAAATCCCTCTCCAATACCGGAATCTTTATATAAGGTGATATATACCGCCACAAAACCTCTGCTCGTTTTTCAGACAGCCTTCCATTCAACAGCCCCCCTCCTTCCGGGGAAGCTCCTCCTATTATTTGAATTTTCCTGATAAGACGGACGGAGTCGTTCAATGCGGAACAGATTTTAGCAAACCGCTCCATCTCGTTCCCATTGTCAAGTAAACATGTATCTATATTTACCTTTCCTTGATGAAAATAGATCCTTACCGAATCACGCTTCTCCTGAGCGGATATTTCTCCGCTTATACTCAACACGAGCACGAACAATACACATTTAATATAAAAACCTCTTTTCGTCATTTAATCATTTGTTAATATGACAATCCAAACCCAGGCTTTTACACCCCCTGAATTTCAACCGCTAAAGATATGCACCTATAAACCAACCTCCAAAGCAAAAAACAAGTATTTTAAACTTATAAATACTTAAAAAGACAACCACACAACAGCTACAACACTTACCACAGCAGCCAATCACGCTTACACAACAATTAAAAACACTTAACATCATAAAGAAAAGTACTTAAACATACAAAAAAAAAAAAAAAAACAGTTATTTTTGCAGGAAACATTATACTTAATAACACTTAAAACAATAAAACACATGAAATTCAGCACAAAAGCCGCTACTTTTCTAAGTTCAATAAAAACTCAAACTTACGACAAAAAAGAAAGCGAAATGATAATAACGTATCAACAAAAACGTGTCTTTCATCTATCCCTGCTCATGCTGGCCTTATGCGCACCCATATACATATATTCAGTTCCATTTCCCAATGAACAGTTTTATTATATTAACAGCGTATTATTCCTGTTTATCATTATGTGCACTCTCGCTTATTTTAAAAAGAGAGTAAATCTGACCACGACCTTTTCCATTATACTGATAGCCATACATATCGAGATTTTTATCGAGATAATTTATTGCTCAATATGTAGCGGATATGAATATAGTTATCAAAGAGCATTGATAATGAGTAACATTACTATCTCTCTCTTATTTACCATGCTTTCCATCTGTGCCTATATGAGTAATATCTCCATCCTATTGTCCTCCCTTACCATAGCTTCCTATACAATCTGCACACTTATCACCGACGAACCGTTCCTATACAGTTATCTGCCTTTGATCATCATCATATACACCATGATCCCCTTATTAGGAAGATCCTTACACAGTAATATCAGCAGCTTGCTAAAAAGTAGCAACTTGCTAAAAGAGGAAGAGGAAATGCTTTTGAAACGTCTCCAAATGAAAAAGGAAGAACTATTCGCGTTCGCCGAGTTGTTAAGCGAGAATAACCCGGAAGAAAAGACAAGCTCCCTGTTAAACATAATAGGGGAACAATCCAAAGAAAATCTTTTTACAGCCCTTGCCGCATACCAGAAAAAGGAAAAAAGTAAACTTGATACAATCAGGAGAATATATCCCAATTTATCCCCGTCCGAATTAAACATCTGCCGTTTAATACTGCAAGACAAGACCGTCAGCCAAATATGCGAATTATTACATCGGAGTAGCGGAAACATAACCAGCCAACGAGCGAACATACGTGCCAAACTCGGACTGAAAAAAAGCGACAATTTAAAAGAAGCATTACAAGAACGCATGAGGCTGTATGAAGAAGAACACCACCGGCAAGAGGAGTTTTCAGCCATGCGTTAGGGATTGCAGAGTAAAGCCCACAGCCTTTAGGCGAGGACTTGAAACGTAAAGCCCGACCGTCCCACGGGAACGCCCAAAAGAAAAAAATCCCCCGAACATTCATCCGGGGGACATTCAGGTCGTCACGTCAATTATAATACAGATTAAGATCATCCATACCGATCTCCTTCCCGTCCCGGAAAGAAAGGCTCTTTTTCTCGATCTCCTTTCCGTTCTTGTAAACGGTCACAACCCACTGCATCGGCTCGTTCACGACACCGTCCTCCCCGTCCACGACACTACCGGAAACGGCGAACTCGATCGCCTTTCCCGTCGTGGTTAACGTCACCTTTTCGACGGCCAGTTCTTCATCGCTTAGAATCAACGGGCTTGCGAGGCTTTCCCCCGTCGCCCCGTCTTTCAACCGCGTACCGTTGGCGACTACCACGACCGACTTAATGAAGCTGCGGAAATCTCCCGACTGCTCGATCGTTACCTCATACATCGCCCCTTTTCCTCCCGGTTCGTCGTCGTCCTTGCTGCAACCGACGAAACACAATGCCATGCACACGCATACGGCCGACAAATACAAATACTTTCTCATACCTTCAATTATTTAAGTTTATAAATAGATCACGCACCCCAGGCCGACATGGTTGTTATTCCGGAGAATGGAGTTAAACAACATTTCAAACCTGTATTCGGCAAAAAGAGCCACTTTCGGGCTTAGCAACATTTCCGGCCTTATCCCGACCTCGTATCCATACACGAAAGCCTTGCTTTTCGCCAGGTACACAAGATCGCTTTTCGCCTTGGCTTTCTGGTAGCCGATCGTCCCGGCTGCGATCCCCAGGAGCGAGAATTTCCGTCCTTTCAGGGCGTAATAGGCCAACTCCGGGCCGACCGTCACGGTGTTTGCCTTTACCAGATCCCGGTTTAGATTCCGGTAATTAAGGTTTGCCCCCACCTTGAAAGCCTTGTACACCGGCGGCAGCAACGACCAGACATTAATTCTTTACGACGACGTGCCGATCTACAATCAGGCGCATGCCTACGGCATCCTCTCGATTTTCAGCGGCGAAACGGTCCAATCGGCCGAGGTGTCGAAAGGCTACATATCGCCCGCCTACGGCTCCCGGCTCTCGGCCCTGACGCAGATTCGCACACGCGAGGGCGACCGACAAAATCACCGCCAGTCGCTCACGGTGGGAACCTTGTCGTTGGCCGGGACCCTCGACGGGCCTATCAAACGCGATAAGGGTTCCTACCTCATTTCAGCACGTTACTTCTTTCCCGAAGCGGTGCTTGCAATCGCCGATAACGATATACGATACGGTTTCAACGATATAACGGGGAAACTGACTTATGACATTCACCGGAATCATACGCTTTCGCTGGGCGTCTATTCGGGCGACGACCACATGAAGAACAAGGAAGATCACGCAGAAAACGGGTTCGGCTGGGGCAATACTACGGCATCCCTGCGGCTGGAATCGCGTTGGAATGATAATCTGCGCTCCTCGGTGGTGGCCTACTATACCTACCTGCAAAACCGTCAGGAAACAAAATTTAAAGACGACGGTTTCAGTAATTGGGGCAAAACGACTTTCAAAACCCACGAGTTCGGAGCACGCATGACGTTCGACCAACGGCTTTCGCATATCTGGACGCTGGAGTACGGAGCTACGTTTTCGCACCAGCGGTTCGAACCGATGCACACGAAAAGCATCATCAACGGACAGCACAAGGAGCGCGGCTATTCTTCCGAGCAGCTTGTTTCGGGGGCGCTGTTCCTGAACAACCGCTTTCAATGGGGCGGCTGGCGGGCCGACGTGGGCGTGCGGGGCGCGGCCTATGACAATTCGGAGCAGACAAGATATGCCGTAGAGCCGCGTGCGCAGCTATCCTATGATTTTGGCCGCGACAATGCGGTCTGGCTTTCGGGGACGATAAATTCTCAGGCGCTTGTTCAATTCAACCGCTATTACTACTCGATGCCGATTGACTTCTGGACCCCGTTTCGGGACGGCAGGTTACAACACGCATGGCAGGTATCGCTCGGCGGACGTGCGAAGCTGCACGAAAACCTGACCCTTTCGGTAGAGGGCTATTATAAACGAATGCGCAACCTGCCGCTGATCTACGACAGCGACGATTTCCTGCTGGGCAACGGCGGCTTCATTTACGGCACGGGACGAGCGTTCGGCATTGAAGCAATGCTCCAGTACCAGACCGAACGCCTGAGCCTGACGGCTTCCTATACCTATACCGATTCCCGCCGCCGCTCGGACGGCGTAACCTACCCGTTTGAGTATGACGTACCGCACGATTTCAATGCGTTCGTCAGCTACGACGTGGTGAAGCGGCCGGGCCGAAAACATACCTTTTCACTCAATGTTGCATGGCGTTCCGGGCTTCCGTATCGCCTGACGAACGAAAGCTATCCGGATACGGACGGTAATCCGATCATCGGCATTACGGCCTATCCCACGATGCGGATGCACAACTATTTCCGCGCCGATGTCAGCTACAACATGGAGCGCCGCAAGCGCAACGGCGTGCGCAACTGGCAGTTCTCGATCATCAACGCCACATGGCACAAGAACCCCGTGAGCATTTACCCTTACCGGGGCAGCTATAAGGCAACGGTGCTGATACCTATCATGCCGTCGGTTTCATATACCCGCACGTTCGGAAAATGATCGTGTCCACAATATTCAAAACGCCAATTTCCAAACCTCAAAATAACTTTTAACCCTTAAAATTTTGTCTTATGAAAAAAAACGATCTTCACCATTCTGTTTGTTCTTTCAGTTACGATTAACTGCTTGGCCCAAATGACCTACAAGGACGGCAAACTCACCGTAGGACGAGGTATGTATAAAACCTATACGACGAGCTGGGCGGGATGGGCGCACTATTGGGGGTCCACGGACCAGAACGGTATCAAAATGCACATTCATGCAGCCGATCCCCGTATGTCTACTACAACCAATAAACTTGTGTTTTTGGATAGCGACAGGTCCTTGTATATCGACCTTTATTGCCGCACGATGTATCAGACTTCGGATGAAAAACTGAAAACCAATATTCGCTCATTGAAAACGACACCCGTTTCCCGGTCTGCTTTTTCCATTAACATAGCGCCTGCACAATCTAACCCGTCAACGAATATGGTGCTGAAATTGAATCCCGTGAAATATCATTGGAGGGATGAAAGCGAATACGAAAGATTCAATATTCGTCCCGTGCAAAGCGGTGTGGAGGAATACGGTTTTTTGGCGCAGGAATTAGAAGCTATCATTCCCGGAGCAGTCGCCATGACAGAAGAGGGCGACCGCCTTGTCAATTATTCCGCCCTTATCCCGATTCTGACGGGCGCCATTCAGGAATTAACCGCGCGCGTCGCTGCATTGGAAAGTCAATTAAAAGCCGCCGGGAAATAGGAAATCATTGAATTTTGACGGAATTACATAAAACTGTTTTATGAAGAAAATATATTCGGTGATATTATTATTGGCTGTGATGCTGTCCTCTTGTACCAAAGACGAAACAGACATTATGACCGATGATAATTCCAACGCGCCGGCACTCGCAAAAACCCGTTCGGATGGAAGCGATATGGTAGAATATGAACTTTTACCGAATCCGTACACGGTTGATGTCATACAGGGAGTTTACGATTCGTATAATGTTTCTAAAACTATTGAACCGACGGATTTGTACGTCAGATTCTTACCGCAGGACAGTTTACAACTTATTGCCCTGAAAAACGATTATGACCTCGAACTGTTCGACTATCCGCTCAATATCGAACTTCCGGAAGATGCGGTTTATCAAGACACGACTATTCCGGAGGGTAGTTTTACTTGGTTGTATACAACCGTAAAGCCAGACTTCGCATTTCCCAAAGAAATACCTTATGAGGTGATTGAAGAATGCTATATTCCGGCAGAAGATGAAACAATCTCACCCACTCGCGGGGGTATTATAAATGTGGAGGAAGCTGCTTTTTTAAGTCTTGGCTACCCCCTTGAAGAACAGGAACCGGAAACTCGCGGAAAACGCAGACCGGAGGGAACTATCAGAGTTTATGATGATTATGCAGGTGCTTTTGTTCCGGTAAAAGGAGTTAAAATCAGATGCCATAGATTTATTAAATGGTCTACGACATTTACGGACGAAAGCGGCCATTATACAATGGACAGCAAATTCAGATTCGGACCGCATTACGCGATTGTTTTTGACAACAGGAAAGGTTTTGACATCTGGGGTAATTGGGGGCCGATTGCACGGGCCAATCTTAATATGGGTTGGCATAGTAACCGAGGACACTCACGCGATATAAATGCTGGAAGTTTTGCTTGGGATTGGGCGGCTGTTAATAATGCAACCTACGATTACTATAAAATGTGCGAGGAAACAGGAATTGCCAAACCGCCCCGTAATCTTAAAATTTGGGTTTTCAAACGCTGGACGACATCCTCGACACCTATGTTGCGCCGAATCGTACATCCTATTGGGTATAACGGTAATTCATCGTGGAAAAACTTTTTTATCAATATCGGTTACGGTACTCTTGCAACGGTGCTGAATCAAATGCTAAAAAAGGTTCTACCTGATATTACGATAGGAACAGGTGGACACTCTTACCGGAAGGTTTATGACGTTGTAAATCACGAGTTGTCCCACGCCAGTCATTTCAGTCAAGTAGGAAGTGCGCATTGGGCGAAGTATATCAGCTATATTATGACATACGGTTCTTATGGAAACGGGACGGGTAAGAATGCAGAACTTTGTGGAATTGGTGAAATGTGGGGTTACTCAATGGGACATATCCGGGCCTATGAAAAATACAATCCGTCAGGTCTTTTGGATGATTATCCGGATGTGCATACTTGGCTTAAACCTCATGTGTTTTGGGACCTGCAAAGGGATAAAGTATTAACTAAGAAGCAGATATATGATTGTTTGGTCGTTGGGGTCGATACCTATGACAGATTAGTCGCAAAAATGTACGAAAAATATCCCGAAAAGGCTGATGAGATCGAAAAGGCATTTACGGACAACGGGATTACCCCGAATGTCCCCAAACCTGATACCGGAGATTTGACGCATGATGCCTTTTATACCAACAAAACGGTTTCTTCGTCTTTCGTTTTTTCAGGGAATAATATTCTTACGCGGAATGTTACTGTAACGAATAGTGCGAAACTGACCTTTCGGGCCAACAAGTCTGTTACTATAAACTCTCCGTTTACAATTAATCAAGGCGCGCAGCTTGAAATAACTTGCGGTAATTAATATATTTAACAGGTTCAGGGACATTGTTCCCTGAACCTTTGTATCTTTACACGAAAACTATGGTCTATGAAAAAAATAATTTTTGCTGTTATCAGCCTTACTTTGTTCGTATCATGCAGAATATTTCATACTACCGAGCCGACCAATAGTGCACATTGGTACGTAAAAAATATGACTTGGAAACCAATTGTAATTAAGAAGCGTGATTTCAGGACGGAACGGCTATTGAATCCGGGAGATTCTATATCTGTTTTTCATAGATTACCTATGCAAAAATTGGGATTTCCCTCTTTTGATCTATTTTATGAATTATGGAACGTGAACGGGAATGGGGTGGAACAAAATCTGGATGTCCTGTCAGAAAATGGGCAATTACTTAAAACTTGGAAAATTTCGGATAAAAATGATCCGTCAGTAAGAATATTCCAAGAAACTTCATGGAGATTTTATCAAAAACCACAACTCCAACATGTATCTACTTGTGAGGTTGCATGGGTTTTTGACATTCTCCCCGCAGATATTGAGTAGTTCACAAATGCCATGAGTTTGTAATAAATTAAAATCAATCTATTTTGAAAAAAATATTCGTCCTATGTATAATCATTCTGGGTGGTGTCTCATGTGATCCACCTGAGCATTTAAAGACTCATTATACCTACTGGTATGTGAAAAACGCAACTAATGAGCCAATAAGTATAACAACTGTTCCCGGACATTTAATGTCGATATTAACAATTATTTCGGGTGATTCCGTCTGTTTTCATTCATTTTGTCCTCCGCAACATTGGGGTATTCCGTCTTTCAACGGCTTATATGACATTTGGAAAAAAACAGCGGTCCAAGATCAGCATACTGATATTCTTTCGAATGAAGGGAGCTTATTAAAGAGTTGGAATTATGCAGACCGAGACGCAGAGGAGCGGCAATTCTTCAATGAATCTTACTGGCGGTTATATATGAAAAAATATAGCCATAGCGACGAATTAAACTTTACATGGGTTTTCGATATTTACCCCACAGACATTAAGTAACTTACAAATGCCATGAAAAAGATTGCTTTCATATTTGCGATTACACTAATTAGCATATCATGCGACCCGAAGAAATGGGTGGCTACGCATGCAACTTCATGGTATGCAAAAAACAATACCGATCAGATTTTAATTATTACTACGTCACCGTTCATTGATACTGATGCTGTTGTTGACCCCGGAGATTCGGTATTAGTTCATAGCTTCAATCCGTTTCAATATTTAGGAGAACCCACTTTTGACACATTTTACGATGCGTGGAACGGTAAGCCGGAACAAGAATGGTGTATAAGTATCTGTTCCAAAGATGGCCAATTACTGAAAATATGGAAATATATAGACCGGAACGCAGAGGGCAGACAATTCTTCAATGAATCTTTTTGGCGGCTATATACGAAAAAATATAGTCATAGCGATCAATTAAACTTCTCGTGGGTTTTTAATATTCTCCCGGAGGACATTGCTCTTTTGTAGCTCCTCCGTTGATGACGCACACTTCACATTAGCAACAGGCCGGAATAAATGTTCCGGCCTGTTCATTTAGCGTGATATAGTCCTTTTACGCCGTGGCTTTCGCTTGCGCGAAAGGTTGCGGCGCATGGCTTCGTCAAACGTGATGTCCTTGTAGAGTTCGGCGTTGGGGTTTTTCTTGGGATCTTCGGAGTAGATGCCGTCGACCTTGGTGGCCTTCAGAACGATCTGAGCACCGATTTCAGCGCCACGCAACGCGGCCGTCGTATCGGTCGTGAAGAACGGATTGCCGGTACCGGCAGCAAAGATCACAACGCGGCCCTTTTCCAGATACTTCAGAGCGCGGCCGCGGATGTACGGTTCGGCAACCTGAGAAAGCGTCAGAGCGCTCTGCACGCGGGCCTCGATGCCGGCGGTACGCAGGGCGTCCTGCAGAGCCATTGCATTCATGACGGTGGCGAGCATACCCATGTAGTCGCCCGTGGCCCGGTCCATGCCGGTTGCGCCGAGCGCCACGCCGCGGAAGATATTGCCGCCGCCCACAACAACGCCGAGTTCAACACCGAGCTCAAGCATGCTCTTGATTTCCTCAACGATGCCCGAAAGCGTCGTGCGGTTGATACCGAACTGATCCGGCCCCATCAGGGCTTCGCCGGAAAGCTTCAAAAGAACGCGCTTGTACTTGGGCGTGGGATTTTGCATGGGCACATACGGCGATTTTGTCCGCCGCCTCCGTCAGGTAGGGTTGTCACGAAAATCTTGGCGAGGTTTACAAATTTCAGGCGCAAAACAAGCCTGGTAAAAGCCCTCATCTGGGCACTTTTACCTAAATTGTGTGGATGATACAGCAATCAACGCGTGTTTGAGTCAAGCCGTACCGAATGCACACAAGTTTTTGCAAACACTCCCCAAAAAGTAACGGCCCGAATTTCTCCGAGCCGTCACCCCCTTAACTCATTTTTTCAGCCAGAAGAGCCGATTAAGCCTTGGCAGCAGCTGCCTGCTGAGCAGCGACTTCAGCAGCGAAGTCTTCGTTGCGCTTTTCGAGGCCTTCGCCGACCACGTACAGGCCGAAGGAAGCCACGGAAGCACCCTTGCTCTTCAGAAGCTGGGCGATCGTCACCTTGTCGTCCTTAACGAACGGCTGGTTGAGGAGCGTCACTTCCTTGAGGAACTTGTTGACGGTACCTTCGGCGATGCGTTCGAGCATGGCTTCGGGCTTGCCGGCTTCGCGAGCCTTTTCGATGGCCACGCGGCGTTCGGTTTCGATCAGTTCAGCGGGAATGCCGGACTGGTCGAGAGCCTTCGGCTTGGCAGCGGCGATGTGCATGGCGATGTCGTGAGCGACTTCGTCGTCACCGCCGACCACGTCAACGAGAGCAGCGATCTTGGAGCCGCCGTGCACATACTTGTGCAGCTGGCCCTGAGCTTCGAAGCGCTGGAAACGACGGAAGGTCATGTTTTCGCCGATCTTGCCGACGAGAGCCGTACGGACTTCTTCGAGGGTCTTGCCGTCGATGTTGAGAGCCGACAGAGCAGCGATGTCAGCCGGGTTCTGTTCGGCAACCAGACGAACCGCATCCTGGGCCATCTTCTGGAATTCTTCGTTCTTGGCAACGAAGTCGGTTTCCGAGTTGACTTCAAGGATGGCGCCGACCTTGCGGTCTTCGCTCACGTAAACCGTCACAACGCCTTCAGCCGTCACGCGGGCAGCGGCCTTGCTAGCCTTGTTGCCGAGTTTGACGCGAAGGATTTCTTCTGCCTTGGCGGCGTCACCGTCAGCTTCCGTGAGGGCCTTCTTGCATTCCATCATCGGGGCGTCGGTCTTTTCGCGAAGCGCCTTAACCATTGCGGCAGTAATAGCGGCCATTCTTTTAGCTCCTATTGTCTTAAAAAAATTGTCCGAGAATACCCGTTCTCGAACATATTGAAATTCTGTTTCTGCAGGATCCAACTTTTGCAGACCCTGAAAAAATAGCAGAAAAAAGAGCGCAGGCTAAAAAATTTTTCGCCGCGCCCTCTCTTCAGCCGTCCGAGAGACCGCGAGATCAGTCGGACGGATGCGTCTTGTCGGACGCCAAAGATCGATGTCTAAGAATTAGGCTTCGGTCTTTTCTTCGACTTCCACGAACTCTTCCTGAGCTTCTTCTTCACCGGTGGCCACATCGGCACGGCCGGCGAGGATGGCGTCAGCGATCACGGAAGCGTAGATGGCAACAGCCTTACCGGAGTCGTCGTTGCCCGGGATGACATAGTCAACGCCTTCGGGGCTGTGGTTGGTATCGACGACAGCCACGACCGGAATGCCGAGCTTGTTGGCTTCCTGGATGGCGATCTTGTGGTAGCCGACGTCAATCACGAAGAGGGCGTCGGGCAGACCAGCCATGTCCTTGATACCGCCGATGGACTTGTTGAGCTTTTCAACTTCGCGGGTGAAGTCGAGAGCTTCCTTCTTGCTCATCTTCTCGAGGCCGCCGGCTTCGAGCGTGGCTTCCATGTCCTTGAGGTGACGGATCGTCTGCTTCACGGTCTTGAAGTTCGTGAGCGTGCCGCCGAGCCAGCGCTGATCAACGTAGCAGCAGCCAGCGCGCTGGGCCTGTTCGATGATCGTGTCGCGGCCGCCGCGCTTGGTGTCCACGAAGAGGATCTTGCCGCCGCGAGCGGAGAGTTCGCGAACGAACTTTTCAGCTTCGGCAAGCTTTTCAACCGTCTTTTCGAGGTTGATGATGTGAATCTTGTTGCGGGCGCCGAAGATGTACTGAGCCATCTTGGGGTTCCAGAAGCGGGTCTGGTGGCCGAAGTGGCAACCGGCTTCGAGCATTTCACGCATGCTG
>OLQD01001304.1_pt1 | contig 20914 bp, 20 predicted proteins | sample 1672841 | NCBI WGS metagenome assembly OLQD01 (sample SAMEA3136729, study PRJEB25190) | human gut metagenome | biome: human gut; feature: human-associated habitat; material: faeces | place: Austria | collected 2013 | reverse complement strand
GCGTTGTCGGCAGCATGGGCGGCGGTGTGCTGGCCTATGGTGCCATCATGGGCGCTTCCATCATCGGCGGCATCTTTGAAAGTGTGCTGGGCTTCTTCCTCAAGCCTCTGCGCAAGTTCTTTCCGCCTGTGGTCACCGGTACCGTGGTGCTGTCCATCGGTCTGTCGCTGATCTCGGTGGGCATCAATTCCTTTGGCGGCGGCAACAGCGCCAAGGACTTCGGCTCGGTGGAAAACCTGCTGCTGGCCCTGTTCGTGCTGGTGGTCATCCTGATCTTCAAGCACTGGACCACCGGCTTCCTCAGCTCTTCCGCCATCCTCATCGGCATTCTGGCCGGTTATGTGGCAGCCTTTGTCATGGGCTTTGTGCTGCCCACCACCGGTGTCACCGCCGACGGCGTGGAGTACACCAAGGCCTGGGTGCTCAACTGGGACAAGGTGGCACAGGCTTCCTGGTTTGCCATCCCCAAGCTGGTCCCGGTCAAGATCGTGTTTGATATGCGTGCCATCCTGCCGGTGCTGATCATGTTCATTGTCACCGCCGTGGAAACGGTGGGCGACATCTCCGGCGTGATGGAGGGCGGCATGAACCGCGAACCCACCGACAAGGAGCTGTCCGGCGGTGTCATCTGCGACGGCCTCGGCTCCACCTTTGCGGCACTGTTCGGCGTGCTGCCCAATACCTCTTTCAGCCAGAATGTGGGTCTGGTGGCCATGACCAAGGTGGTCAACCGCATGGCTCTGGCCTCCGGTGCCGTGTTCCTGATCCTGTGCGGCCTGATCCCCAAGCTGGGCGCCCTGATCTCCATCATGCCGCAGGCCGTTCTGGGCGGCGCAGCCGTGATGATGTTCTCTTCCATCGTGGTCAGCGGCATCCAGCTGATCACCAAGGAAAAGATGACCCCGCGCCAGCTGACCATCGTGTCGGTGGCGCTGGGCGTGGGCTACGGCATGGGTGCCAACAGCGGCATCCTGGCCAATACGCCCCATGCATTCCAGCTGATCTGCGGTGAGTCCGGTATTGTTCCGGCTGCCTTCGTAGCCATCCTGCTGAACGTCCTGCTGCCCAAGAACGATCAGGCAGAGTAAATCTTATCCCTTTTCCCGGACAAGCGCTTCCAGCTGCGCCAGTGCGGCGGGCGTATCGGTGTCGGCCAGCTCTTCCGGCTGTGCGATACAGGCGGTATGCACCAGCGTCGGGTACTTGTGCAGCAGGACGCTGCCGCCCTTGCCCTCCGGCAGGGTGAGCAGCTCCGGGAAAAAGCCGTTGCTGAACAGAACGGGGCTTCCCACAAGGGGGTCCGGGCCGTTTCCGGCCGGGGCACCCAGACGGAAGATCACCCGTTCTGTTTCTTTTTGCGTCTGTGCAAAGGCCGTCAGCAGCTGGTCCACCGTAGCCCGGCGCAGCAGGGGCTGGTCACCGGGCAGAAACATGCACCCGGTCAGTTCCGGATGCTGTGCCAGCAGCGCCGAAAGTCCCAGCCGCACGGTATCGTTCCGGCCGGGCAGTGCATGCAGGAGCACCGGCACCCCCTGTGCTTTGCACAGCGCCTGCACCTGCGCCGAGCGGGTCACCACGATGCGTGCCGACAGCTGCGGCGTGTCGGTGGCGGCAAAGGCCCGGCACAGCAGGGGCTGACCGTCAAACGGTGCCAGAAGCTTGTTGGAGCCAAAGCGGGTACTCAGACCAGAGGCCATGAGCACACACCCCGTAGAAGCATGCATTTGCATAAAAAAGACCTGCGCTTTCCGATGGAATTTTTTCCATTATAGCGCAATCGCCGATTGAAACGCAATCTGTGTCTGTGTTAAAATAGAAACAGCAAGGATAAAAAAGAAAGGGACCTGCATATGATGACGATCCGAGAATACAAACGGGCCGAAAGTCTGGAAGAAGCCTGGCAGCTCAACCAGAAAAAGGCCAATCGCATCCTGGGCGGCATGATCTGGCTCAAGATGGAGACCATCAATGTCGGCACAGCCATCGACCTGTCCGGCCTGGGGCTGGACACGATCGAGGAAACGGATGCGGGCTTTTCCATTGGGGCGATGGTCACCCTGCGCCAGCTGGAGACCCACCCCGGACTGAAAGCCTTTACCCACGGAGCCGTCCGGGAAGCGCTGCGCCACATCGTGGGCGTGCAGCTGCGCAACCTGGCCACCGTCGGCGGCAGCATCTACAGCCGGTTTGGCTTTTCGGATGTGCTGACCCTGTTCCTGGCCATGGACTGCTCGGTGGAGCTGTATAAGGGCGGCATCGTGCCGCTGCGGGAGTATGCCGAGCGTCCCTACGACCGGGACATCGTGGTGCGTCTGCTGGTCCGGAAAGAAGCGGCCGATTACTGCTACCAGTCGGTGCGCAACAGCCAGACCGACATTCCGGTGCTCACCTGTGCCGCTGCCCGGCTGCAGGATGGCAGCTACCGGTTTGCGGTGGGTGCCCGCCCGCTCAAGGCTGTGCTGTATGAAGAACCGGCAGCTCCGGCGCAGCAGCTGGCCGAAACCATCCAACAACAGGTGGTCACCGGTTCCAACATGCGCGGCAGCGCCGAATACCGCCGCCACCTGACTGGTGTGCTGGTGCGGCGTGCAGCCGAAGAACTAGAAAACCGCGCCGGACAGGAGGAAACCTAAATGCAGATCAATCTGATGTTGAATGGAACCAGGGTCTCTGCCGACGTGGCACCGGACACCCTGCTGATCGACTTTGTCCGTGCCCAGGGCTGCACCAGCGTCAAGCGTGGCTGCGAGACCTCCAACTGCGGCCTGTGCACGGTGTTTCTGGATGACAAGCCGGTGCTGTCCTGCTCGGTTCTGGCAGTGCGTGCCGATGGCCACAAGATCACCACCCTGGAGGGTCTGCAGGAGGAGGCTGCCGAGTTTGGTGCCTTTGTTGCAGACCAGGGTGCAGAGCAGTGCGGCTTTTGCAACCCGGGCTTTATCATGAACGCCCTGGCACTGTTCCGGGAAAATCCATACCCGTCTGCCGAAGAAATCAAAGAATATCTTTCCGGCAATCTCTGCCGCTGCTCCGGCTATGAAGGCCAGCTGCGCGGCATCCTGAATTTTCTGGACTGGAAGAAACAGAAGGAGGCGGCTGCTGAATGAACACGGTCAACAAACCGTTCCGCAAAAAGGACGCCATGCAGCTGGTCACCGGCCAGCCGGTCTATATGGATGATGTGATCCCGCAGGACTGCCTGATCGTCAAGCTGCTGCGCTCGCCTCATGCAAACGCCATGGTCCGGACGATCAACACGACCGTGGCCAAGAAGGTGCCCGGCATTGAAGCCATCTTCACCTGGGAGGATGTGCCGCAGGATGCGCCCCGCTACACCCAGGCAGGCCAGACCTTCCCGGAGGCAAGCCCCCGTGACCGTCTGCTCATCGACCGCCATGTCCGCTTTGTGGGCGATGTGGTGGCCATTGTGGCCGGCAAGGACGAAAAATGCGTGGACAAGGCTCTCAAACTGATCAAAGTGGAATATGAGGTGCTGGAACCGGTGCTGGACTTCCACACCGCAAAGGATAACCCCATTCTGGTGCACCCGGAGGAAAACTGGGAGAGCCTGTGCCCGGTGGGCGCTGACAACAAGCGCAACCTGTGTGCCCACGATGAGTGCGGCTCCGGAGACATCGACGCAGTGCTGGCGGGGTGCGATGTGGTGATCGACCATGTTTACCACACCAAGGCCTGCCAGCAGGCCATGATGGAAACCTTCCGCACCTATTGTTCCATTGACACTTATGGGCGGCTGAACGTGCTCAGCTCCACCCAGATCGTGTTCCATGCGCGGCGCAACATCGCCAATGCCCTGCACATCCCCACATCCATGGTGCGTGTTGCCAAGCCTCGCATCGGCGGCGGCTTTGGTGCCAAGCAGACAGCGGTCAGCGAGGTATACCCCGCCTTTGTGACCTGGAAAACCAAAAAGCCTTCCAAGATCATCTTCAGCCGGGTGGAGAGCCAGACGGCCTCCTCCCCTCGTCATGAGATGGAGATGCATGTCCGGCTGGGTGCCACGAAGGACGGCATCGTGAAGGGCATCGACCTGTACACGCTGTCCAACACCGGTGCCTACGGCGAGCACGGCCCCACCACGGTGGGCCTTACCGGCCACAAATCCATCCCCCTGTACGGCAAGGCTGAAGCCTTCCGCTTTGTCAGCGACGTGGTGTACACCAACCACATGTCTGCCGGTGCCTACCGGGGCTACGGTGCCACCCAGGGCCTGTTTGCTGTGGAATCTGCCGTGAACGAGCTGGCCCACAAGCTGAACATGGACCCCTTTGCCCTGCGCCTGAAGAACACGGTGCAGGAGGGCGATGTGATGCCTGCCTACTACGGTGCCGTGAACACCAGCTGTGCGCTGGACCGCTGTCTTGTCAAGGTGCGGGAGATGATCGACTGGGAGCACAAATACCCGGCCCGTGATCTGGGCAACGGCAAGGTGCGCGCCGTCGGCATGGGCATGGCCATGCAGGGATCCGGTATTTCCGGCATGGACGTGGGCAGTGCGACCCTCAAGCTGAACGATGATGGATTCTACTCGCTGATCATCGGTGCAGCGGATATGGGCACCGGCTGTGACACCACGCTGGCGCAGATCGCCGCCGAAGTGCTGGACTGCCCGCTGGACAACATTGCGGTATTTGGTGCCGACACCGATACCTCTCCCTATGACTCCGGTTCCTATGCATCCAGTACCACCTACGTTACCGGCAAGGCCACTGAGAAGTGTGCCATGAAGCTGCGGGAACAGATCTGCAAACTGGGTGCCGAGCTGCTGGGCTGCCCGGCAGATGCTGTGGAGTTTGACGGCAAAGAAGTGTTTGAAAGCGCCGCCCCGGAAACGAAAAAGACCCTGTCCGAGATCGCCTATGCGTCTCAGTTCGGCCATATGGTCCCGCTGGAAGCCACCGAGACCCATTCCTCGCCCCTGTCGCCGCCGCCGTACATGGTGGGTGCCGCAGAAGTGGAAGTGGACACCGAGACCGGCGAGGTCAAGGTGTTGGAATTTGACGCCTGCGTGGACTGCGGTACGCCCATCAACCCCAACCTGACCCGTGTGCAGGCGGAAGGTGGCCTGCTGCAGGGCATCGGTATGACGCTGACCGAGAATGTTACCTATGACCGGAAGGGCTGCCCGGAAGAGAACTCGCTGTTCCAGTACAAGATCCCCACCCGCATCGACATCGGAAAAATCAACGTGGAGTTTGAGAATAGCTATGAGCCAAACGGCCCGTTTGGTGCAAAATCCATCGGTGAGGTGGTCATCAACACGCCGCTGCCGGCCATTTCAGACGCCATTTACAACGCCATCGGCACCCGTTTCTATGAGCTGCCCATTACTCCGGAGCAGATCGCCATGGCCGCCGCTGAAAACCACAAATGATCGGGGAACAGCAGTTTCCGTTTCTGGCGGAAAAAGGCCATGTGATCTCGCTGGTGGGCGGCGGCGGAAAAACAACGCTGCTGTATGCCATGGCCAGCCATTGCGCGCAGAAAGGTTGGCGGGTGCTGGTGTCCACTACCACCCACATCCTGCGCCCGGAAAACTGGCTCTGGGCAAAGACTGACGCCGAAATACAGGAACTCTGGGCCCGCGGCTCTTATGCCGTGGTGGGCTCTCCGGCTCCCAAGGGTAAGTTGACCGCACCGCCGGAAGCAGACCTTGCCCACTGGATGGCACAGGCAGACGCCGTGTTTCTGGAAGCCGACGGTGCAAAGCATTTCCCGTGCAAAGCCCCGGCGGAGCAAGAACCTGTTCTGCTGCCGCAAAGCGACATCGTACTGGCGGTGGCCGGGCTTTCCGCACTGGGCCGCCCTTTGAAAGAATGCTGCTTCCGGTTGGAACAAGCCTGCATGCTGCTGGGCGTTCCACCGGAGGCCTGCCTGACCCCGGAACTTCTGGCTCAACTGCTGGCAAGTGAGCAGGGCGGCCGGAAACGGGTGGGCAGCAGGGCCTTTTATGCGGTGCTCAATCAGGCAGATACGCCGCAGCGCCAACTGCTCGGGAAGCAGACGCTCTGTGCTCTGCAGGAATGTTATCGTGTGAACGGCGTTCTGACACAATTTGAAGAGGGAGAACGTGCATGAGCAACGATGAAAAAATCGTATTCTGTACCGGGGGCGGCTGCACGGCAAAGCTGGGGGCCGGTGTGCTAAGCCGCATTCTGGAAAAGCTGCCCCGCGGCGAAAAGGACCCGAATCTGCTGGTGGGGTATGACAGCCGGGATGATGCCGCCGTCTACCGCGTTACAGAAGATCTGGCCCTGGTGCAGACGGTGGACTTTTTCCCACCCATGGTGGATGACCCCTATACCTTCGGGCAGATCGCAGCGGCCAACGCCCTGAGCGACGTGTATGCCATGGGTGGTGAGGTGAAAACTGCCCTCAATCTGGTGTGTTTCCCGGAAAATATGGACCTGAACGTTTTGGGCGAGATCCTGCGCGGCGGAGCCGAAAAGGTAGCCGAAGCCGGGGGCATTCTGGCCGGAGGTCATTCCATTGCAGACACCGGCGTCAAATACGGCCTGTCGGTGACCGGCCTTGTGGACCCGCATCATCTGTACGCAAACGATGCCGGCCAGCCGGGAGACAAGCTGCTGCTGACCAAAGCGCTGGGTGTGGGGCTGCTGTGCACCGCAAACCGCGTGGGCGAGGCGGCCCCGGAACACATGGCAGCCGCCATCAGTTCCATGACAACCCTGAACAAGACCGCTGCGGAGATCAGCCGCCGGTATACTGTGCACGCGGCCACCGATGTGACTGGCTTCAGTTTTCTGGGGCATCTGCACGAGATGATGGGCGGGAGGCTTTCCTGCAAGATCAACGCCCGCGCCGTGCCGGTGCTGCCGGGCGCGGAAAAGGCGGCGGATGACTTCCTGTACACCGCCGCCGGGCAGCGCAACCGCAATCATACCGGGCCTTTTGTCCGGTTTGAGGGCGTTCCGTTTGCCATGGAGGAAGTCTTGTTCGACCCGCAGACCTCCGGCGGTCTGCTGCTGGCAGTGGACCCGGCGGAGGCCAGCGCGCTGGAGAAGGAACTGCAATCTGCTGGCCTACCCGCGAAGATCGTGGGCGAGATCGTTTCCCGAACCGAAACCGAGATCACAGTAACATACTGACCTACTGAAAGGAGAAACGATTATGACGCATGTTGATGCAAGAGGAGACGCCTGCCCGCTGCCGGTCGTCAAGGCCAAGCGCGCTATTTCGGAGCTGAAGGGTGCTGGTCAGGTGGAAATTCTGGTGGACAACGAGATTGCCGTGCAGAACCTGACCAAGATGGCCCAGCAAAAGGGTTATCAGTACAGCGCCGAAAAGCTGGCCGAACGGGAATACCGAGTGCTGTTCACCATTGGGGAGGCCCCGGCGGCTGAAGAGACCCCGGCCGTCTGCATGCCGGACGCCCGCACGGACACCGTGGTGGCCATTGGCGCAAACACTATGGGTACCGGGGCCGAGGAGCTGGGCAAGACCCTGCTCAAGGCGTTCGTGTTTGCCCTGACGCAGCAGGACAAGCTGCCCAAGACGGTTCTGTTCTATAACGGCGGTGCATCCCTGACCTGTGAGGGCTCTCCCATGCTGGAGGACCTCAAGACGCTGGAATCGGAAGGTGTGGAGATCATGACCTGCGGCACCTGCCTGAACTATTACGGCCTGACCGAGAAGCTGGCCGTAGGCAACGTGACGAACATGTATGCCATCGTGGAAAAGCTGACCCATGCCGGGAACGTGGTCAAGCCGTGATCTATCTGGACAATGCTGCCACCACGCTGTACAAACCGCAGGAAGTAGACGCCGCCATTCTGGACGCCCTGCACACCGCAGGCAACCCCGGCCGCGGTGCCCATGAGCCGACCCTGCATGCTTCCCGGCTGGTGTATGCCGCACGGGAAGCGCTGGCAGAGCTTTTCCACGCGCCGGACCCTGCCTGCATTGCCTTTACGGCCAACGCCACCGGCGCGTTGAACACCGCCCTGTGCGGGCTGCTGGGGCCGGGGGATCATGTCATCACCACCGTGTGTGAGCATAATTCGGTCCTGCGGCCGCTGTACCGGCTGCGGACACAGGGGGGCCAGCTCAGCTTTGCCGGGGTAGACGCCAAAGGCCGCCTGCAATATGAAAAATGGGAAGAGCTTGTGCGCCCAAACACCAGAGCGCTGGTCGTGACCGGAGCGTCCAATGTGACCGGCAACTGTACCGATCTTGCAAAGGCTGCGGCCTTTGCGCACCGGCACGGCTTGCTGCTGATCGTGGATGCCGCGCAGACGGCCGGAGCCCAGTCCATCGACGTACAGGCACTGGGTGTGGATGTGCTGTGCTTCACCGGGCACAAGGCTTTACTGGGGCCGCAGGGCACCGGCGGGCTGTATGTGCGTCCGGGTGTGCAGATCGCGCCCCTTGTAGTGGGCGGCAGCGGCGTGCACAGCTATGACGAGCAGCATCCCGCCCAGATGCCCACCGCACTGGAAGCCGGCACCCTGAACGTGCACGGCCTTGCCGGGCTTTGCGCCGGAGTACAATGGCTTCTGACACAGGGCGTGGAAACGCTGGCCGCCCACGAAGCTGCACTGGCTCGCTGTTTTTACGAAGAAGTATGCGGTATGCCGGGCGTGACTGTATACGGCGATATTGAGACCGCTCTGCGTGCGCCCATCGTCTCCCTGAATATCGGAGACGAGGACTCTGCCCGGGTGGCCGATATCCTGTGGGAGGACTACGGCATCTGTGTGCGGGCCGGAGCACATTGCGCCCCGCTGATGCACAAGGCGCTTGGCACGGTGGAACAGGGCGTGGTACGGTTCAGCTTTTCACACAGCAATACCATGGAAGAAGCTCTGCACGCTGCACAGGCCGTGCGGGAGCTGGCACAGGAGCTGTAAATGCGCACAAAAAAGACCTATATCGTGCTCTCCTTCCGCACAACGGTGGAAGCCATGGCCTGGGAAAAGCACTGCGCCACGGCACAGATCCCCGGGCGGCTGATCCCGCTCCCACGGGAGATCTCCGCCGGGTGCGGCCTTGCCTGGCGCATGACGCCGGAGGATTGGGAACACTGGAACAGCCTGCTGGACCCGGCGGCTTACGACGCGGTGTCGCAGGTGGAGCAATGACGAACAGGAGAACATTTTATGAGCGCATTGGTTGATGCCCTGCAGAAAGGGCAGGTCACCGGAGACTGTACCCTTGCGGGGGTGCTGGATGGACCGGAGGCCGGCAGCCGGATGCTGCTGCGCGGCGGGCGCCCGGTGTGGCAGACCCACAGCAGCGGCGTATTGCAGCGCAGCCTTTCCCGTTTGCAGGAATGCACAGCCACCGGGTTTCTGGAACTGGACGGCACGCGGGTGTTTGTGGAACGATTCGGTGCGGTGCCGCAGATCGTTGTCTGCGGCGGCGGCCATGTAGCGGCATCGGTGGTACGGCTGGCAAAACTGCTGGGCCTGCCGGTGCTTGCTATGGAGGACCGCACGGAATATGCGCAGGACCTGCGGGATGCCGGAGCGGACACGGTCCTCTGCTTACCGTTTGCACAGGCACTGGAGCAGGTGCCCGGCGGGGCAGAGACCTACTTTGTGGTTGTGACCCGCGCCCATGCCTTTGATGTGGCCTGCCTGGAGCAGATCTTGCAGAAACCGGCGGCTTACGTTGGCATGATGGGCAGCCGGGGCCGGGCCGCACTGGTACGGCGACAGCTGCTGGAAGCCGGGGCGGATGCTGCACGGGTGGAAGCTGTGCAGGCCCCCATCGGACTTGCCATCGGGGCCAAAACAGCCGAAGAGATCGCGCTGTCCATTCTGGCGCAGATCGTGGAAGTGAAAAACGCCCGCCCTCAGACCGAGGGCTTTGCTCCGGCGCTTCTGGCAGCGATGGAGCAGGCCGCACAGAACGGCCAGCCTGCAGTGCTGGCGACGATCATTGCACGGCACGGCTCCACCCCGCGGGAGGTCGGCTCCAAAATGCTGCTCCTGCCCGATGGCACGACTGTGGGCAGTGTGGGCGGCGGTATCATGGAATACCGTACTCGGCAGGCCGCCGCTGAAATGCTGGCCGGGCATACAGCATCGGTGCAGACGGTCACATTTTCGGCCGACGGCAAAAACGAAGATGCCGCGGTTGCGGCCTGCGGTGGTTCCATGGAGCTTCTGCTGGAAATCATTCCGGAAGGAGGATCCATCGAATGAAACAGGATGCCTTGATTCTGGTGCGCGGCGGCGGCGACCTTGCTACCGGCACCATCCATCGTCTGTGGTCCGCCGGGCTGCGGGTGCTTGTACTGGAAACCGCTCACCCGGCGGCTATCCGGCGGCAGGTGTCGCTCTGCGAAGCTGTGTACGAAGGTGAAACAACGGTAGAGGGCCTGAGGGCTGTTCGTATCGACACACTGGAACAGGCTCCGACCGTCTGGGCACAGAATGCGGTGCCCGTCCTCATCGACCCGGCAGGCAGCTGCGTGGCACAAGCAAAGCCGGATGTATTGGTGGATGCCATTCTGGCCAAGAAGAACCTTGGCACCACCCGTGATATGGCACCGCTGACCATCGCCCTTGGCCCCGGATTTACAGCCGGACAGGATGTGGATGCCGTAGTCGAGACGAAGCGCGGCCATCGGCTGGGCCGTATCATCCGGGAGGGCGCTGCCATCCCGAACACTGGTATTCCGGGTGTCATCGGCGGTTATGGCAAGGAGCGGGTCATCCATGCGCAGACGGAAGGCATCTTTCAGGATGTGCGAAAGATCGGTGACCTGGTGGAAGCAGGGGAGATCATCGCACAGATCCGGACGTCGGAAGGCAAATCCTTCCCGGTCACCACACAGATCGGCGGCATCCTGCGCGGTCTGCTGCGCAGCGGCTACCCGGTCACTCCGGGGTTCAAGGTGGCTGATGTGGACCCCCGCCGGGAAGAGCTTTCCAACTGTTTCCTGATCTCGGATAAATCCCGCTGTATTGCGGGCAGTGTGCTGGAGCTTGTCTGCGCACAGCTGTGGAACTAACAACAAAAAGCGCCTCTGCTCCGGATGGAGTGACCATCCATGAAACAGAGGCGCTTGCTTTTTATGGGATCAGTTGCGGTAGCATCGGTCCTGGCCGACCAGCCAGTCCTCACACAGATGCTGGGCTTCCTCCAGGCTGCGGCTCTCGCAGTCAAAAAAGGCACCGTGCAGGGAACGGTAGGAGTAGTGAACACGCGGAACACCGTTTGCGTCCTTGAATCGTTCGCAGCGTTCCTGTCCGGGCATCAGATAGCATTGTTCCATCGTTCATTTCTCCTTCAATCTTTTTGCTGCGGCGGCAGGGCACGCAACGCTTGCTATTGTATCACGCAGGAGAAACGTTTGCTATTGCTGTTTTACCCAAAGATACATTTTGTTTTTCTATGCGGTTGTGGCACAAAAAGGCTTGACAAGGTTTATTCGTGCAGGGCACGCTCTTCTTCAAGGGATGCTTTCATCCCATGGATGCGGCCCAGACCATAGGCCAGCAGAACGCTGCACAGCAGATTTACAATGGAAAACGTCTGCCCGTCTATGATATTGACAACACCGATGATCAGATTGGCAAAGCAGATCAGCCAGAGCGATTTACCGATGCGTGCAAGATGCGCAATGCGGGAATCTATGTCCGAAAACAGGTCAAACGACCCGAGCTCGGCTTTGCGGCGGAAATAGATCCAGTTCACACAGCCGCCGACATATTCTGCACCGGTTTCTTCCACAAAGCTGCGATAGTCCCGGTCTGCATTCATCTCCATGCGGATGATGTATTCGCCCGGCTCACAGCGCACGAAGGTGTACGAGCAAAACGCTGCATGCTCCAAAGCCCAGCCTTCCGCCGCCATTTCGTTGAGCCAGAGTTCTTCCTTCTTGAAATCCCATGCCAGATAGACTTTATGGATGGTTTTGCGCGTGTTCATGGTCATTCCTCCTTCAGGATGCTCTCACCGTTTGCAACCAGCTGCTGCAGCCGGGCAAGCTCGTGCTTCAGGACTGCAAGTCCTTCCGCGGTCAACTGATACTCTTTTTTGCGGCTCCCGCTTTCCATCGGCAGCTGTCGGATCCATCCTTTTTCGCACAGGGAGTTCAGCGCTCCATACAACGTCCCGGCAGCAAGACGTACCCGCCCGCCGGAAAGCTGCTCGGTCTGCTGCATGATGCCGTAGCCATGCTGCGGATGATAAAGAGAAAGCAGAATGTAATAGGTGGACTCGGTCAGCGCAATGTTTTCCATTGCCGATGCACCTCCATTTCTATCGACGGTCTTTATATCGTCGCCCGATATATCACAGACCCAGTATATCGCACCCCGATATAGTTTGTCAAGACCATTCCACCAATATGTAAAAACGATGGAAGCCGGAAAAATATTTTGTGCAATTTTCATAGTTTTCTTCTAAGGATTTTGGTGGTACAATATAGCTATCGAAGCAGGCACATCAGGAGGAGCACATGGCAGAAAAGAACATTGAACTGGATAGTGTAGAGATCGCCGCGGCGGTCTTTGGCAACTGCGACCGGAACATCCGGCTGCTGGAAAACGAGTTCTCCGTTACGGCCGTCTGCCGGGGCACACAGCTCCGGCTCTCCGGTGAACCGGCCAACGTAGCGGCGGCCAGCCGCGCGGTGGAAGGCATGCTTCTTCTGATCGAGAACCATACCCCGCTGGAGGATCAGACTGTGCGCTACTGCATCAGCCTGGCCCATGACGGCGCTGAGAAACGTGTGCGGGAACTGACCGAGGATTTTGTAACGGTTACGGTCAAAGGGCGGCCCATCCGGCCCAAGACGCTGGGCCAGAAGGAATACCTGAATGCCATCCGGAACAATGCCATCACCTTTGGTGTCGGCCCGGCGGGCACCGGTAAGACCTACCTCGCCGTAGCTATGGCAGTAAAGGCCTTCAAGGCCAAGGAGGTGTCCCGCATCGTGCTGACCCGCCCGGCGGTAGAAGCAGGGGAGAAATTGGGTTTTCTGCCCGGTGATCTGCAGCAGAAAGTGGACCCGTATCTGCGCCCGCTGTATGACGGTCTGTTTGATATGCTGGGGGCCGAGACATATGAGCGTCTGGTGGAAAAACAGATCATTGAGGTGGCCCCGCTGGCCTATATGCGCGGCCGTACGCTGGACGACTCCTTCATCATTCTGGATGAGGCGCAGAACACCACGCCGGAGCAGATGAAAATGTTCCTGACCCGCATGGGTGTGGGTTCCAAGGTCGTTGTGACCGGCGATGTAACTCAGATCGACCTGCCGGAACGCACCCGCAGCGGCCTTGTGGATGCGCTGCATGTGCTGAAGCAGGTCAAGGGCATTGCCCAGTGCTATTTTACCGAAAAAGACGTTGTGCGCCACCGCCTTGTGCAGGAGATCATCAAGGCATACGACAGGGCTGCACATCCCGAAAAACAACCAAACCAGAAAGGAGAGGACTGATTCTATGTCCAATAAAGTTCTGATCACCAATTCCCAGAAGGCCGTCAAGGTCCCGTCCGGCCTCCGCATCCTGATCCGCCGCGCCTGCAACGCTGTGCTGGAGTTCGAGCACTTTGAGGCTCCGGCTGAGATCAGCGTGACCTTTGTGGACAACGCGGCCATTGCAGAGCTGAACAACCAGTACCGCAACAAGCCCATGCCCACCGACGTTTTGAGCTTCCCGCTGGGTGTGGATGGCAAATATGATGTGGACGAAAACAACGGCTGCAAAATGCTGGGCGATATCGTCATCAGCATGGAGCGCGCCCAGGAGCAGGCGACCCTCTATGGCCATCCGCTGCAGCGGGAAGTGGCATTTCTGACCGTGCATTCCATGCTGCATCTGCTGGGCTACGACCATGAGAACGGCGGCCTGGAAGCTATGCGGATGCGGGAAAAAGAAGAGGCCGTGCTGCTGCAGCTGGGCCTGCCCCGCACGGTGAGCTACACCGAATGATTTGCCTTTGATCCAACGTGCATTTCTGCACACAGCAAGACAGGAGTTTGATTTTGAGTAACACGACGCCCGTTCAGGGCCATTACGATACGTCGTCGGTTTTTGTGGCGGTCATCGGCCGCCCCAATGTGGGCAAATCCAGCCTGACCAACCTGCTGGTTGGCGAAAAGGTGGCCATTGTCACCTCCAAGCCGCAGACCACCCGTACCCGCATTACCGGTGTGATCACCCGCGGCCCGCTGCAGTATGTGCTGCTGGATACCCCCGGCGTACACAAAGCCCGCAACAAGCTGGGCAAGCGCATGGACAAAACCGCCAGCGATTCCATTGCCGACGTGGATGTTTCCATGATGCTGTTTGAGCCCTATGGTGCCCTGAATGAATCCGAGATGGTTCTGGTGAACATGCTGCGCAGCAGCGGCGGCCCGGCCATTGCCGTCATCAATAAGACAGACCTTGTCAAGGATGCTGCTGACCTGGAAGCCCGCAAAGAAGAGCTGAAGGCGCTGGGTGTATTCGATGGTATCTACACGGTCAGCGTCCGCAACGAGGACGGCTGTGAAACGCTGTTCGATGCCTTGAGCCGCTACGCCGTAGAAGGCCCCCATTACTTTGATGATGATGCCTACACCGATATGCCGGAGAAGGAACTGGTGGCAGAGGTCATCCGTGAAAAGGCCCTGCTGTTCATGCGCGACGAGATCCCGCACGGCATCGCGGTGGTCGTGGAGCGCTTCAAGGAGCGCCCCGGCACCGATCTCATCGACATTGATGTGAACATTTACTGTGAGCGGGAAAGCCACAAGGGCATGGTCATCGGCAAGGGCGGCGCCATGCTGAAAAAGATTGCCAGTGCGGCCCGTGCCGACTGCGAAGAGTTTCTGGGCTGCCGTGTGAACCTGCAGTGCTGGGTCAAGGTGAAGTCGGACTGGCGGGATAACGAGTTCCTGCTGAACAATTTCGGTTTCAAGCAGAACAACGGCAACCGCTGAGCCTTTCCAATGCAGGGCGGGTTTTCCTCGGATAACGCCACCGCCGCCAGAGAACACTGACGGCAGTGGCGCTGCCCGGAAAGGAGACCCGGCCAATGGACGTGCAAACAAGCTGGCAGGCCTTTGCCTGCACGGGAAACATTCTCCGTTATCTGGAGTACAAACAGGCACAGATGCCGGACGAGCATCCGGCAGGAGACACGGATCATGGAGACCTTTGTAACACTGGGTCTGGTGTTGAAAGAGACCCGCTATAAAGAATCGGACCGGATCCTCACGATCCTGACCCCGGGGCTGGGGGTAATCTCGGCTTCGGCACAGAGCAGCCTGCGGCTGAAAAGCAAATTGTTCAGCGCGTGCGGGCTGTTTTGCTATTCGGAATTCACGCTGGTGCCGGGGCGCAACATGTATACTGTGCGCGAAGCGGCCGTCAAGAATGTCTTTCACGGCATTTCTTCCTCCATCGAGGGGATGAGTCTGGCCATGTATCTGGCCGAAATGGCTGCTGCGTTGACCCCCACCGGACAGGAAGCTGAGCGGGAACTGCGTCTGCTGCTGAACTGCCTGTACATGATCAGTGAGCACAAGGCGGACCTGCGGGCCATCAAGGCCGTTTTTGAGCTTCGCACCATGAGCGAGTGTGGCTTTCTGCCGCAGTTGGTGTGCTGCCGCGACTGCGGCACCTACGATGCAGGCGATGCCTTTTATCTGGATGTGCAGGAGGGCTATCTGCTCTGTGCTGATTGTACGGCCAAGGCTGGGAAACGCTGCAATCTGGATCGCAATGCACTGTTTGCACTGCGGCACATCTGCCTTGTGGAGGACAAAAAAATATTTTCGTTCAAGATTTCTGTGGGCAGTCTGGAAAAGCTGGCAGCCGTAGCGGAGCAGTATGCGCTAACGCATCTGGACAAGCCGCTGAAGAGCTACGACTTTTTAAAAACGGTGCTGCCCTGAGCAAAAGGATATTATGGAAACAAGCTACTTAAAAACATTAGAACTGGATAAGATCATCGCCCGTGCTGCGGAGGGCTGTGTATGTAAGGAAGCAAAGGCGAAGCTCCTGGCACTTGAGCCGCAGTGTGACCCGGACGAGGTGCGCTATGCGCTGGAGCAGACGGATGCCATCAATACGCTGCTGATCAAGAACGGTTCACCCCGTTTCGGCGGAGTGGAGGGCGTCAGTGCGCTGGCCGCCCGTGCGGTCAAGGGCGGCGTGCTTTCCATGGGCGAGCTGCTGATGGTGGCCGGTGCTCTGCGCAACTTCCAGAACCTGACCAACTGGTACGGTTCTTCGGAGCACGATATGCTCCCGACCGATGATCTGTTCTATGCGTTGTCCCCGGAGCCGGGCCTGGAACAGCAGATCTCCAGTGCGATCCTTGCCCCGGATGCGATGGCCGACACGGCCTCCCGCACCCTGAACGACCTGCGCAAGAAGATCCGTGCGACCGAAAACAGCATCCGCGACCGTCTGGAAAGCATGGTGCGCAACATGGACACCTCAAAATATCTGCAGGAGAGTGTGGTCTCCATGCGCAACGGCCGCTACGTTGTCCCGGTCAAGAGCGAATACCGCGGCGAAGTGAGCGGCATCATCCATGACGTTTCCTCTACCGGCGCAACGGTGTTTGTGGAACCGCAGGCTGTCGTGGAAGCCAATGCCCGCATCCTGCAGTATCGTGCCCAGGAAGCGCAGGAGATCGAGCGCATTCTGGTAGCCTTTACCGCACAGGTGGCAGCCATTGAGCCGCAGTTCCAGTACAGCTATCAGGCCATGCTGGACATTGATGTCCTGCTGGCAAAGGCGCGTCTGGCGCTGGAGCTCAAGGCATTCAAACCTGCAGTGCGCACCGACAATTCCTTCTCGCTGATCCGGGCACGCCACCCATTGATCGACCCACAGAAGTGCGTGCCGGTGGACATTGCACTGGGCAAAGAATATGATTCGCTCATTATCACCGGCCCGAACACCGGCGGCAAGACCGTCACCCTGAAAACGGCCGGTCTGCTGTGCGCGATGGCACAGTGTGGTTTCCTGATCCCGGCCGACGAGCGCAGCGAGGTCTGCGTGTTCGATGAGTTTCTCGTGGACATCGGCGATGAGCAGAGCATCGAGCAGAGCCTTTCCACCTTCTCCGGCCATATGAAAAAGATCACCGGCATTCTGGAGCTGGCCATGCCGCACACCCTTGTGCTGCTGGACGAGCTGGGTGCCGGTACCGACCCTGCCGAGGGTGCCGCGCTGGCTGTGGCCATCATTGAAGAACTGCGCCGCCGCGGCGTGCTGCTGATGGCTACCACCCACTATGCAGAGCTCAAGGTGTTCGCACTGGAGACCAAGGGCGTCGTGAACGCCAGCTGCGAATTCGATCTGGAAACGCTGCGCCCGACCTATAAGCTGAGCGTCGGTGTGCCGGGCAAGTCCAACGCATTCCTCATCAGTGAGAAACTTGGCATCCCGGAGCGGGTCATTGAGGCAGCGCAGCAGCATCTGTCGGCCGAGGATAAGCGGCTGGATGCCGTTCTGGGTCAGTTGGATGATCTGAAATTGCAGCTGAAGGAAAGCCAGCACGAGGTGGAAGAGCTGAAGAACGAGGCATCCCACCAGCTGGAGGCTGCCCAGAAAAAGCGGGATGAACTGATCCAGCAGGGCGAAAACGAGCTGGAAGCGGCCCGCGCCAAAGCCCGTGCGCTGGCCCAGCAGGTGGAAAGCCAGGCCTATGCGCTGACCGACGAACTGCGTCAGCTGCAGAAGGACGAGCGCCTGAGCACCCAGCAGAAAGCCCAGCGTGCCCGTGAGATTGCCAAAAAGGAATCCGAAAAGCTGTTTATGGGCACCGAGGTGGTGCACAATCCAGTCAAGGAATTTGTGCCGCTGAAAGAGGTCAAGGTAGGGCAGGAGGTCTGCATTGCAGAGCTCAACCAGCTGGCCACGGTGCTTTCGCTGCCGGACAAGAACGGGGATGTTCTGGTACGGGCCGGCATCATCAAGACCAAGGTCCCGCTCAAGGGGCTCAAACAGCCGGAAAAGCTGGTCAAGGACCCGAAACCGCAGACCAAGGCACAACAGCGGTATTCCCGCCTGACCGGCGACGCAAACCGTCCGAATGGCCGCGTGGAGCGGGTGCACCGCAGCGCCAAAATGGAGTGCAATCTGCTGGGATTGACCGTGGACGAGGCATTGCCAGAGGTGGATTCCTTCATCGACCGCGCCATTCTGAACGGCCAGACCGTAGTCTACCTGATCCACGGCAATGGCACCGGCGCACTGCGCACTGCCATCCACAAGCACCTGCGCGGCAACCGCATGGTCAAGAGCTTCCGTCTGGGCCGTTACGGCGAAGGCGAAAGCGGCGTGACCGTCGTGGAGCTGAAATAAGGGGTCATTTCAAAGCCTGCCCACTGCTTATGGGCAGGCTTTTTGCTTGCACTGCAGAAAAAAGCCGAGTATACTCGTATTGTAAAGAGAAGTTTTCAATCTGGACAGGAAGTTATCTATCATGGCAGGACGTTATAAACCCACGCACCAGAAAAAGAAGCGACGAGCGAAACGGAAGGAGAGTTCTTTTCTCCGCACGGCCCTCACACTCTGTTTCTGTGTGCTTGCATTTGTTTTTTCGGCGTTTCTCTGGCGAGAAGCATTGCAGGTTTCTTCACAAGAGCAGGGAAGTGTCTCTGCATCCGGAGAGGCGTTTCGGCCGCAGGTGGGCGACCCGCCGTATCGTGTAGCCATTGATGCCGGGCATGGCGGCAACGACCCGGGCGCAAGGGGAGTGGTGGAAGAAAAAGACATGACGGCCGCCACGGCCTCCGTGCTGCTTGCATGGCTGGAGCAGGACCCGAATTACATTCCGCTCCGGACACGGGATGCCTTTGACCAGACCGCAACGCCTGCCGAGCGGGCAGCCGCCGCCAATGCGCAGGCCCCACAGTTGCTGCTTTCCATTCACGGAAACTCCGCCGCAAACGGTTCCAGTGCAGCCGGCTTTGAGTGCTATCCATCTGTGCCGGGGCGCACATGGCATGCGGAGAGTTATTACTTTGCTCAGAAATTGGCAGAGGGGATGCAGAACGCCGGAGCACGCCTGCGTGGGCGCGGCGGCATCCGTTACATTTATTATCTGGAAAATGATCAGAAGCAGCTGGTAGAGAGCACCCATACCGAAGTGCGTGCAGAACGGAGCTTCACACTGCTGGAAGATGTAAACTGTCCGGTCGTGCTGGCGGAACAATGCTTTGTGACCAATGCGGATGATGTGGAACGCTTTGGCAGCGAACAGGGCTGCAAACGAACTGCGCGTATTTACTACGAGGCCATCTGTGCATATTTTGGCACCACGCCGCTGCCGGATGCAAACCAATGATTCTCAAAACGGGGAAGAGACGTTTTCTGTGCCAAAAATTAAAATGCCGCAACCCAAGTCATCAGGGCCTCCGGATCGCAGAAACCTGCGTGAAGGGAAGGTCCTGATTTTTAGGATATGTATTTTCGTATAATGCACGTTATGTGAAACAGAGGGAAGTAAAAAAGCCCTCTTTTCCAGATTTTGGCTCTTTTAGCGTCCCGCCGGCGTTCCGACCGCCCAAACCGCGTTTTGCGGGTTTTGCTTCAATTTATCTGTTTTTTATAATTTTATATTTTGTTTTTTTCATTATAATCTGATTCTTCATAATTTGATTTTTCGGACTGCACAGTCTTTACAATCTTTTTTTCCGGCACTCGTTGTTTGCCAGTCATTATTTATATTTGCTTTTAAGGTCGTTCCAATCTTTTTATTTTTCTGTGTACGACCATTTGGTCATGACGGATCAAATCGTTGGCTGCATTCCGGTTGGCATTTTCGTGGGTATCTTTTAAAGCACCGATTTCGCTCTGCACAAACTTTTTTGATTGTGCCGACAATGCCCAGCTGCAGCCGTTTTACAAACGTGCCTTTATAGAATCTCTGCCGGCTGGAAAACCAACAGGTGCCGCGGTGGATTCCTGTTGCACTCTGTAAACTTCGTTAATTTATTCACAGGGCAAACAAAAAAGCACCTTTTGATTCTGAGATCATAAGGTGCCTGACAAACCATATTTCAATTACTTTTCCGTATCTGCGTCCGAATTTGCTGCGAGCGTCTCGGTGTCCAGTCCGAAACCCTCTTTTGCAGAGCCATCAAAGGCTGCCATGGGTGCAGAAAAATCTACCGCAGTTGCGCTGTTTTCTGCGGCTTCGGCAGTGCTGCCAGGCAATTCTTCCCTGCTCTCCCCTGTTTCAGCTTCTGTTGTATCCAAGTCTACTTTGCCGGGCTTTTTGCGGGATGCCTTGCCCAGCGGGTTTTCTTCAATGGCGGCACGCACCTGAAATTCCTGCAGGTGCGTATAAATTTGCGTCGTACCAACGCTGCTGTGGCCCAGCAATTGTTTCAAGGTCAGGATATCCACATTGCCGGTCTGGTACATCAGCGTTGCAGCCGTATGGCGCAGTTTGTGGGTGGAAAAACCTTTCAGTCCGGCTGCTTTCATGGCTCCGGTCACCAGCTGCTCCACCCGCCGGTTGGAAATGCGCTCCTTGCGCCGCCGGGTCACGAACACGGCACGTTCTTTTGGCGAAAGACCTTCCATCACATTGCGCTTGTTCAGGTAAAGCTGCAGCGCTTCCACACAGGCATCGTTCAGATACACCATGCGCTCTTTGTGGCCCTTTCCGAACAGCCGGATCTGCCGCTGTTCCAGATCAATGTCATCCAAGTCCATGCCCACAAGCTCCGACAGACGCATGCCGCAGTTCAGGAACAGGACCACCATGCAGTAATCCCGCTCCGGGAAATCGCTCTGGGTCTGGGTGCTTTCCAGCAGATCCATGGACTGTTCTGCAGTCAAGTATTTAGGCAGGACCTTGTCCTGTTTGGGAGGTTTGATCGCAGCGGTCGGGTCGGAATCCAGCCGGTTGACCTGATTGACCAGATAATCATAAAAGCCGTGGAGACTGGCCAGCCGCC
>OLQD01001295.1_pt1 | contig 20992 bp, 19 predicted proteins | sample 1672841 | NCBI WGS metagenome assembly OLQD01 (sample SAMEA3136729, study PRJEB25190) | human gut metagenome | biome: human gut; feature: human-associated habitat; material: faeces | place: Austria | collected 2013 | reverse complement strand
ACGGCTACAACGTGAACCTGCAGTTCATTCGCGTCGATGCCGCCCAGCGTCTGGAGATGGCCACGCTGGCCACGGCGGAGCTGTCCTGCCCTGCACAGGTGCTGGACGTGGAGGTGAAGCGGCGGGGGAAGAGCTACACGGCGGATACCCTCCGCACCCTGCGCCGGCAGTACCCGGAGGATGAGCTGTGGCTGCTGATGGGAACGGATATGTTCCTGTCCTTGCAGGACTGGCGTGAGCCGCAGGAGATCCTGCGCCTTGCCCGTGTGGCGGCCTTCAGCCGCACCGGGGACCCGGAGCAGCAGCGCTTTGCACGGCAGAGGGCATATCTGGAGGAGACCTTCGGGGCGCAGGTGACGGTGGTGGAGAACCCCCATGTGGTGGATATCTCCTCCACCCGTCTCCGGCAGCAGCTGCCGGAGGGCAGGGAGTATCTGCCGGAGGCGGTGTACGGCTACATCCTGCGCCAGCGGCTCTACGGCACCCATGCGGAGCTGAAGCACCTGACGCCGGAGGAGCTGCGGCCCATCGCCCTGAGTTTCTTAAAGCCCAAGCGGATGCCCCATGTGCTGGGGACGGAGCAGGAGGCCATCCGGCTGGCCCGGCGCTACGGGGCCGACGAGACGGATGCCCGCATCGCCGCCCTCCTCCACGACTGCACCAAGAAGCTGGATATGGAGCGGCAGCTGGCCCTGTGCGCCCAATATCACATCCGGCTGGACGACCTGGAGCGGCACGCCCTGAAGTTGCTGCACGCCAAAACCGGGGCGGCCATCGCCCGGGACGTGTTCGGCGTGGACGATGCCGTGTATTGGGCCATTTACTGGCACACCACCGGCCATGCGGACATGACCCTGCTGGAAAAGATCATCTATCTGGCGGACTATATCGAGCCCAGCCGGGATTTTCCCGGCGTGGAGGATCTGCGCCAGGCGGTACACGCCGACCTGGACGGCGGCCTTTTGAAGGCACTGAACGACAGCATCCAGGACATGCGGCAATGGGGCAACCCCGTCCACCACAACACACTGGACGCCCGAGACTATCTATTGAGAGGTAAACATCTATGAAAACTGCGAAGGAACTGGCCCTTATGGCGGCCCGGGCCCTGTCCGACAAAAAGGGCCGGGAGATCCAGGTGCTGGAGATCGGCGACCTGACCACCCTGGCGGACTATTTCGTCATCGCCACCGGCTCCTCCAATACCCAGATCAACGCCCTGGTGGACAATGTGGAAAAGGTCCTCCGGGAGGAGGCGGAGGAGGAGCCCCTGCACCGGGAGGGCTATCGCGGCGGCACCTGGGTGCTGCTGGACTACGGCTGCATCGCCATCCATGTCTTTAACGCCGAGGCCCGGGAGTTTTACGGCCTGGAGCGTCTGTGGCGCGACGGCAAGCCCCTGGACCTCACCGGCATCGTGGACTGATGGCCGCGAAGCTGGTAGTCCAGGACCTGCAAAAGCGGTTCGGTGACCAGGAGGTGCTGCGGGGCGCGTCCTTCACCTTTGAACAGGGAAAGATCTACGGTCTGATCGGCCGCAACGGCGCGGGAAAGACCACGTTTTTCAATTGTCTCAACGAGGATCTGCCCCGGGACGGCGGCTCCTTCCACCTGGTGGACGACGACGGGAACCCCCGTCCCGTCACCGCAGACGACATGGGCTATGTGCTGTCCACCCCAGTGGTGCCGGAGTTTCTCACCGCCCGGGAATTTCTGCAATTCTTCCTGGAGATCAACCGGGACAGGATCCCCTATCCCAAGGCCCCGGATGTGTATCTGGACTACATGTGCATTGATGAGGCCGACCGGGGAAAGCTGCTGAAGGACTTCTCCCACGGCATGAAAAACAAAATGCAGATGCTGGTGAACATTATGGCAGATCCCACCGTGCTGCTGCTGGATGAGCCGCTGACGTCCTTCGACGTGGTGGTGGCCGACGAGATGAAGGCTCTGCTGCGGCGCATCAAGGGTCAGCACATCATCCTGCTGTCCACCCACATCATGGACCTGGCCCTGGACCTGTGCGACGACATCGTCATCCTGCACCATGGGGTCCTGCAGGAGGTACGGCGGGAGGATCTGGCCGACGAGGCATATAAGGACCGCATCATCGCCGCCCTGAAGGAGGAGCCGGATGTGGTTTGACACCCTGGTTTTGCAGCTGCGGCTGCACATGGCCTATCGGGTCAACGGCATTCTGTACCGGCTGCGCTTTCTGAGCCTGTCCTATGAAAGCGGCTTCGCCAAGACCCTGGGCCTGGTGCTGGCCATCCTGCGGGAGCTGCTGGGGCTGCTGCTGGGAAAGCTCCTGTATATGGCGGCGTTCTTTGCCGCCCCCCTGCTGCTGTTCCCGTCCGAACCGCCTGCGGGGCTGTACGGCCACCTGCTGCTGTTTCTGACGCTTATCGGCGGCATTTTCAACAGCAAGCTCCTGGACGCGGAGCAGGACGTCTATTACGCCGTGTTTCTTCTGCGGATGGATGCCCGGCGCTATGCTCTGTCGGCATACGGGTATACGCTGCTGAAGGATTTTATGGGCTTTCTGACAGCGGCGCTGGTGGTGGGGCGGTTGGCCCTCCAAGCACCCCTGGCCCTGTGCCTGCTGACGCCGGTGCTGGTGTGCTCGGTGAAGCTCACCGCCGCCGGGCTGGAGCTGGCGCACTTTACCCGCCGGCGCAGGCTGGCCAGGGAGGCAAAATGGTTCCCGGTTCTCCAGGGCCTCGGCCTGCTCCTGCTGGCGGCGGCGTATCTGCCGCCCATGCTGTTGGGCTGGGCCATCCCCAGCGGGGCGGCGTATGCCGCCTGTGGGCTTTTCACCTCCTGCGGCGCGTGGGGCGCCTGTGTTCTGGTGCGCTTCCCCTCCTTCCGTCAGCTATACCGCCGCATCTTCACACCGGATAACCTGGCCCTGCTGACAGGCGATACCGATCCTGCCGCCAAGGAAACCCAGGCTCAGTATCGGAGCAAGCTCATCCTGGACAGCGGCCCCGAAAGCCGCAAAACCGGCTGTGCCCGGTTCAACGAGCTGTTCATGCGCCGGAACAGGCGGCTGCTGATGCGTCCCGCCCGGCGGACCGCCGTCATTGCCGCTGTGGTGCTGGCGGCAGGCTGCGCCGCGTGTCTGATCTCCCCTGCCGCGGCGGCCGCTGTCAATGGACTGGTGGTCCAGGCCCTGCCCGGCATGCTGCTGCTTATGTACTTCATCAATCGCGGCAATACCGTGACCCGGGCCCTGTTCTTCAACTGCGACCGCAGCATGCTGTGCTACCGGTTTTACCGGCAGCCCCGGGTGATCCTGGGGATCTTCACGGCCCGGCTGAAATCGCTGACAGCCATCAATCTGCTGCCCACCACCGTTATCGCTCTGGGGCTTCCTCTGCTGCTGCTGTGCAGCGGCGGCACGGACACACCATTGGACTATGCGGTGCTGGCCCTGTCCATTCTGGCCATGTCCGTGTTCTTCTCGGTACACTATCTGGTGCTGTACTACCTGCTCCAGCCCTATACTGCGGGCTTGGAGAACACCAGCTATGCCTATCGGATCATCACCGGCCTGACCTACGTTGTGTGCTACCTGTTCTCCGCCAATGTCCGCGGCTCCACCGCCTTCGGCGTGGGTGTGGTCCTCTTTGCCGCCGTGTATGTGGCTGCGGCTCTGCTGCTGGCCTATCACCTGGCCCCCAGGACCTTCAAGCTGCGGACCTGATTTTGTGCATGTAAAATCCGCCCCCTGACCACAGGTCAAGGGGCGGATTTTATTTCCCTGTCTCAGCCGATCTCCACAGCCGTGTCGGTGAAGGTCAGCACAGCCTCGTAGCAGGCGGTGACGGCGCGGACAAAGTGGGCCACGTCGCGGCTGCCCATGGTCTCGAAGCAGGAGTGCATAGCCAGCTGCGCCATGCCGATGTCCACGGTGTTCACCGGCAGCTTGGTGTTGGCGATGTTGCCCAGTGTCGCGCCGCCGGCCTGGTCGGGCCGGTTGGCATAATGCTGGGTAGGTACCTGGGCCCGGCGGCAAAGCTCCTGGAACGCGGCGGCAGACACCGCGTCGGTGGCATACCGGGGCGAATGCTTTACCACCACGCCGCCGTTGAGCACCGGGGCCTCGTTGGCGTCCGCCAGCTCCGGATGGTTGGGGTGACGGGCATGACCGTTGTCACAGGACAGCAGGAAGCTGTTGGCCACCAGCCGCCGATAGTCGCCGTCCGTAAGTCCCAGAGCGTCCACGATGGCCTGAAGGGTTTCCGGCAGGAAGGCAGAAGCCGCGCCCTGCTTGGTCTCGGAGCCGATCTCCTCGTTGTCAAATACGCACAGCACCGGGATGGCGGTGGTCTCCCGGGCAGCCAGGAAGCCCTGGGTGCAGGCAAATACACAGGCCAGGTCGTCCAGCCGGGGTGCGGACAGGAATTCTCCCGCAGGCCCCCACACGGTGCCCGGCTGGTTGTTGTACAGGAACAGATCCCGGGCCACGATGTCCTCCGGCTGGCATCCGGCGGCAGCGGCGATCTCCCGGTCAAAGCAGCCCTTCTGCTCTCCGCCGGCATACAGCGCCACCAGATCCTGAGCGGGATTGTACTTGGTGCCATTATTGCCGTCCCGGTTCAGATGGATGGCCACACGAGGGATCAGTGCCATGTCCTTTTTCAGATCCACCAGACGTGTCTCCAGACCGTTGTCCCGGCGCACCAGCACCCGTCCGGCAGCGCTGAGGGGGCGGTCCAGCCAGCAGTCGTTGATCATGCCGCCGTAGCGCTCGGCGGAAAGGCGCACAAACTCACCGGTCAGTTCTGCATGGTCCCGCAGCCGGAAGCAGGGAGAATCCGAGTGACTGGCCGTCAGCACAAACCCGGTTGGGGCACCCTGGGGCACCCGGAATGCCAGCAGCGACGAGCCGTTCTTGGTGATAAAATACTTGCCGCCGGGGGTCAGGCTCCACTCCCCTGCCGTCAGCTGGGTATACCCCTCCCCCATCAGCCGCTGGCGGAGATTTTCCACCGCGTGGAAGCAGTCGGGGCTTTTCTGGATGTATTGCAGCATGGATGAAATCATAATGGTCCTCCCATTTTCTATTGTAGCAGCGCAAAAAAAGGCGTCCTCCAAAGGGAGGACGCCTTTTCAGGCATTTTGGTTCCTGTCCTCAGCGGAACAGAAGCGTCAGGATCAGAATAAAGACGCCGAATCCCACCAGGTAGGCCGCGCCGATCAGCAGCGACGCCTTCATGGTGCCTAAGAAGAACGCATGACGGTCCTGCCTGCTCAGGGAGTCGTCCACCCAGGGAGCTGCCTTCCTGGGCTCCTGCTCCTCCGGCTTCTCCTCCCGTTTATAGACGCTGCCAGGCAGATTGCCGAACAGCGACGGACGCTTCACCTGCGACATATCCGCGATGGTGCGGCCGTCGTCGTCCTCCCAGTGTTTTTCCTTCTCAGCCATTATTTCTGGTCGTACAGGTGGCAGACCACAAAGTGGCCGGGCTCGATCTCACGCTGCTCCGGCACCTCGGTCTTGCACTGCTCCATGCACTGGGCGCAGCGGGTGTGGAACTTGCAGCCTGCGGGAGGATTGGCCGGGGAAGGAATGGAGCCCTCCAGCACGATGCGGTTCATCTTGGCCGTGGGGTCCGGCACGGGGATGGCGGAGAACAGAGCCTTGGTGTAGGGGTGCAGAGGATTCTTGAAGATGTCCTCGGTAGCGCCGTATTCCACCAGGTTGCCCAGATACATAACGCCCACGGTGTCGGAGATATGCTCCACCACGGACAGATCGTGGGAGATGAACAGATAGGTGAACTTATACTGCTCCTGAAGCTCCTTCAGCAGATTGATGATCTGCGCCTGGATGGACACGTCCAGGGCGGACACGGGCTCATCGCAGACGATGAACTCAGGCTTCAGAGCCAGGGCCCGGGCGATACAGATACGCTGACGCTGGCCACCGGAGAACTCATGGGGATAGCGATCCTTGTGGAAGGACTGCAGGCCGCAGTCGTCCATGACCTTATCGATATAGTCGTCAAATTCTTCCTTGGGCACCAGACCGTGCTCGCGGACAGCCTCGCCAATGATCTCGCCCACGGGCATACGGGGCTGCAGAGAGGAGAAGGGGTCCTGGAAGATGATCTGCATCTTGGTGCGCATATCGCGCATTTCCTTGGCACTGAGGTCATAGACCTCCTGACCGTTGAACAGCACCTGGCCGCCGGTCTTTTCGCCGGACAGACGAAGGATGGTACGGCCGGTGGTGGTCTTGCCGCAGCCGGACTCGCCCACCAGACCCATGGTGGTACCGCGCTTGAGGTTAAAGGTGACGCCGTCCACGGCCTTCACATAACCAACGGTCTTGTTGAGCATGCCGCCCTTGATGGGAAAGTACTTCTTCAGGTCCTTGACCTGGAGGATGTACTGAGGATCGTACTGGATCTTCTCCTCAGCGGTCTTTTTGACATCAGCCATTCTGAGCGTCCTCCTTTCCGTAGTAACGATAGCAGCTGACCATATGCGTGGGGGACAGCTGGATCATGTGGGGATACTCACCCTGGCAGCCATCCACGCACATTTCGCAGCGATCCTTGAAATAGCAGTAGTTGGGCATGTTGATGGGGTTGGGGACCTTGCCGGGGATGGAATACAGCTTATCCACCTTCTTACCGACCATGGGCTTGGAAGCCATCAGGCCGATGGTGTAGGGGTGCGCGGGATTGGCGAAAATCTCCTGGGCGGTGCCCTTCTCCACCACGCGGCCGGCGTACATGACCACCACGTAGTCGGCCATCTCGGCGATAACACCCAGGTCGTGGGTGATCAGCATGATGGAGGAATTGATCTTATCCTTCAGGTTGCGAAGCAGGTCCAGGATCTGGGCCTGGATGGTCACGTCCAGAGCCGTGGTGGGCTCATCGGCGATGATCAGGCGGGGATTGCAGGACAGAGCCATAGCGATCATGACACGCTGGCGCATACCGCCGGACAGCTCGTGAGGGAACATCTTGTAGACGCCCTCGCTGTTGGCGATACCGGCCATCTCCAGCAGATGGATGGAGCGGGCCTTGATGTCCTCGGCGGTCTTGCCTTCACCGTCGTGCAGGGCAATGACCTCATCCAGCTGGGCGCCGATGCGGAACACCGGGTTCAGGCTGGTCATGGGCTCCTGGAAAATCATGGACATGTAGTTGCCGCGGAGCTTCTGCATCTGCTCAATAGGAGTCTTGGTGATGTCATAAGCCTTGCCGTTGCCCAGATTCAGGCGAATCTCGCCCTCCACGATCTGGCCCTGGGGCCGCTGAAGCAGCTGCATGATGGACAGGCTGGTAACGGACTTGCCGCAGCCGGACTCACCCACCACGCCCACGGTCTTGCCGATGGGCACATCAAAGGAGACGCCGTCTACCGCGCGGACGGTACCCACGTCAGAGAAGAAGTAGGTGTGCAGATTCTCGATCTCCAGGGAGTTGTTCTCGTCGTGCATCTTGGTGAGGAATTCCTCCTCGGGCACGTTCTTGCGCTTATGCAGCTTTTCAAACTGATCCGTGATTTTGCGGTTCTCCCGGGAAATCCGGCGGGATTCCTTCGCGGACAGATAGCCGTTTTCGTTTTTCTTAGCCATATGATCTCCTCCTTCCTCAGCGCTTCATCTTCGGGTCAAAGGCATCCCGCAGTCCGTCGCCAACCAGGTTGAACGCCAGAACCGTCAGCAGCAGCAGCACGCCGGCGGGGATCCAGATGAACCAATAGGTGGTCAGAACGTGGGTGTTGTTGACGTCGCTGATGATGTTGCCCCAGGAAGCGAAGGGGAACTTAACGCCCAGGCCCAGGAAGGACAGGGTCGCCTCGGTGATGATGACGCTGCCCAGGCCCATGGTGCAGGTGACGATCAGCTGGGGAACGACATTGGGGATCAGGTGCTTGAAGATCCGGCGGGACACGCTGAGGCCGCAGGCCTCGGCGGCAGCCATGTACTCCTGCTCACGCAGAGACAGGATCTGGCCGCGGACCAGACGGGCAATACCGGCCCAGCCCAGGAAGCCCAGAATCAGCATCAGGTAAACCATTCGGATCGTCGGGTCCACGCGGGATGCATCCATGGCCGCGCCCAGAATAATGATGATGGGCATGGAGGGGATGCAGTAGAAGATATCGACGATACGCATGATCAGGTTATCCACCCAGCCGCCGAAGTAGCCGGAGATACCGCCGAAGATCACGCCGATGACGGTTTCAATGATGATGACGATGAAGCCGATCAGCAGGGAGACGCGGCCGCCGTACATCAGGCGGGTCAGCATATCCATACCGTACATATCGGTGCCCAGCCAGTGGTCCTTGCTGGGGAAGGAATACTGATCGTACTGACGGCTGGGCTTCTCCTGGAGGATCTTCCAGCTCATGGTGGCGGGATCATACTCCAGATCGTACTCAGCGGTGGCGCTGGTGGGAGTATCCTCCTGAGTGGGAGCGTTGGGGTCCTCGGTGTTGATGCCGGAGGACGGCTCCTCGGTGTCGGGCTCCTCCTCAGGCTCCTCGGCGACGATCAGGGACTCGTCGGTATAGCTGAAGGCAGCCTTGCCGTTTTCAGCTGTAGCAATGGCGGCATACAGCTTCTCCTTGAAGTCGCGGCTCAGGAACTCGTCGGGGGAAATGGCGTTGACGATGATGTTGCTGACATAGGCCACATCGGCGCCGTCCTGGGAGGTGATGCTGCCATCCTCAGCCAGGGTGTAGGCTACGCCGTCGGCGGTGAATTCCTTAGCGCCGGAGGCGGAGGCCAGCAGGGCCTGATAGTTGAACTCGAAGGACAGGGTGCTGTCCTTGGCGGAGGCGTTCACCAGCTTCTTGCCGGCGTAGCCCACCACCTGACCGTTGTATTCCACGGAATAGAAGTCGTCGGAAACCTTGGTCAGGGTGAAGTTGTCGCTCTTGTTGGAGAAGGTGGTCTTCCCCTGCTGGATGGCCAGCATAGCTCTGGCCTGGGCGGTGAGGCCGAACACCTCGTCGTTGTTGCTGGCGTACTGGAACTCGGTGTTTTCCTTGGCTGCGCCGAAGTTACGGCGGATGGTCTTATCGGTGTAGAAGAACTGGTCCTGACCATAGGGGGAGATCAGGCCGCCGATGAAGGAAAACACGAACATGAAAACCAGGATGACCAGACCGGTGACGGCCATGCGGTTGCGGATGAAGCGCTTGGCTACCAGCATACCGGGAGAAAGGACCTTAACACGACGGTCATCGTTCAGAGAATACTGCTCCTGAGCAGGCTCCTGGTCGGCGTGCTTCATTTCCTCACGGATCTCCTCACGGATCTCCTGCTCGACCTGCTGCTCATTGATCTTATCTTTGCGATCTGCCATTTTACTTCCTCCTCCCTTCTTAAGCGATGCGTACGCGAGGATCGACCACGGCGTACAGAATATCAGAAATCAGGTTACCCAACAGGGTCAGCACGGCCATAAAGACCAGGTAGAACATGGAGAACGGAATGTCGCCGCCCACCATGGACTGGTAGGAAATGTAGCCGATGCCGGGGATGGAGTACAGCGTCTCGGTGATCAGCGCGCCGGAGAACAGGCCGGGCAGAGAACCGCCGATGATGGTGACCAGGGGGATCAGGGTGTTGCGGAACGCATGGTGATAGATGACCTTGCGCTCGGACAGACCCTTGGCCCGGGCCGTGCGGATGAAGTCAGCGTTGAGCACCTCCAGCATGTTGGTGCGGGTGTAACGCATGAGGGAACCGACACTGATAACCACCAGGGTGACGATGGGCAGAACCAGATGATGTCCCATGTCCAGGAGCTTCGCGAAGGCTGAGAGCTGCTCGTGATTGCGACCGGTGAGACCATACAGGTCGAACCAGCCCATCCTCACGGAGAAAACCAGCTTCAGCAGAGAAGCAAAGAAGAAGGTGGGCAGCGAAATACCGGCCAGAGCCAGCACCGAAATGACATAGTCTGTCTTGCTGTACTGCTTGGTGGCGGCAATGACGCCCAGGGGGATCGCGATGATGATCTGCAGCACGAAGGCGATAAGGCCCATGAAGAAGGAGATCCACACACAGTTGTTGAATACTTCCGTGACGGGTTTGGTCCACAGCCAGCTGTCGCCGAATTTGAAGGTCAGCATCTGGCCCAGCCACTTGAAGAAGCCGGGGATAATGCCCACATCCAGGTTGTACATGTGGGTGAGCTGCTCCATCCACTCCTCAAAGGACTTGGAACCGGGCTGCATGGACTTCTGACGCGCCATAGCCTCCACGTAGGACGTGGGGAGACAGCGCATCAATGCGTAGATGACGAATGCGACAAGGAACAGGATGACGATTGAGATTAGAATTCTTTTGATGATGTATTTGCGCACTGATAACCCTCCGATCTGATGATACAGTGATGCAGATTGGCGGAACACGTCTGTTCCGCCCCTCCCTATAGACTACCCACTGCACATCAAGCAACACCCCCGGCCCCGCCCGGGTCGCTCCTTGATATGCAGTCGGGGCACCCCCCGGCGGCCGGAGCCGCCGGGGGCGTACCTTGTGACTTAACCTATGTTGTCGTACAGGTCTTGGGTGCGGAACTTTGTCAGTTCAGCTCAACGTTCTGAACCTCGCTCAGCCAGCCATAGAAGGTGGTGATGTCGGGGGTAACAGTGTTCATGTTGACACGCTCGGTGGAGAAGATGATGGCGTTCTGACGCTGATAGACAGGAACCTCAACGGCCCAGTCAACGATGATGTCCAGGCAGGACTTGTACAGAGTCTTACGATAGCTCTGGTCCAGAGAAGCGCGGGCATCCAGGATCAGCTGGTTCAGCTCGGCATCGTTGATGTCGTACATGTAGTTGGAGCCGCCGGCAGACTTGCCGTCCATGCCGGAGAAGTAGATCTGATACATATCAGGATCCACGGTGGCGTTCCAAGCGGCAGCCCACATGTCAGCCTGGTCGGCCTCGATGGTATCCCACAGCTGCGTGCTGTCGGACAGGTCGGTGACGATCAGGTGCACGCCGATCTTCTCCAGAGCCTTGGAGGCCTCGGTGAGGATCATGAAGGAGGGGTGATCGCCCTTGCCGTCGGCGGGGATCAGGGCCTCGCGCTCGATGGCGTAGTTAGCGGTATCCATACCACCCTCGGGGTTGGAGACGACCTTGCCGTTCTCGACCTTGCAGCCGGCGGCCTCAAAGAAGGTCAGGGCAACCTGCAGGGCGGCCTCGTACTTCTGCTCGTCGTTCATGTCGGAGGTATAGATGTCCTTACCCTGAGCATCCACAGAGAAGGCGACCTTGTAGCCAGGATCGGCAGCCTGAGGAGCAGCCCAAGAGGTGTTGGAGATGGGGTAGTTGATGACGGAAGCGCGCTCGCCATAGTAGGACTCGATGGCGACGGTGCGGTAAGCAGCCAGAACGGTGGCGAAAGCCTTACGATAAGCCTTGGAGGCATCGGAGCCGGGCTCTTTGTTGACGTTCATGGTGTTGGCGCTCATGCCGATGTAACCATAGCCCAGGTTATCCACGGTATCGGTGGTGATGGCGGGGCCGTTGACATCGTCGTTCTTGTTGGCAGCCTTGATGGCGTCCACGGCGGTGGCGCTGAAGGTAGGATCGGTGATATCCACGGTGCCGGTGACGACGCCGTTGAGCTTATCGTCTTCCTGAGTCTGCAGGAAGTTGACATACTTGGTCTTGGGGGCGCCCAGATAGTAGGAATCGTTAGCCTCGAAGTTAACGGTACCATTCTCGAACTTGATGAACTTGTAGGGGCCAGCACCCATGGGGGTGGTAGTCTTGGCACGGACGGTGCTCAGATCGCCCTTGTCGAAGCCGAACTGGTTGTTCTCGTAGTTGTACTTGGTCTTGTCGCCATAGTAGTGCATGGGGGCGATGGTCACACCCAGCTGATAGATGGCGGTGGCGTCGACCTGGGTCAGGGAGACGGTCATGCTGTAGTCGCCGGTCTTCTTGATGCCGGAGATGTTGGCAGCGGAGGTGCCGGTCTCGATACCCTTGGTGTACTTGGTCTCGTAGTCGTTCAGCAGGCTGGTGAAGGTGGTGCCTTCGGGCTTCTCAGCGTCGACAGCCTCGGCCAGGGAGGGATACTTGGCGACGATGGCGTTGAAGGCATCAGCCTCGGTAGCATCGGCGGGCAGCTCGAAGCCCCAGTTGGCCATGCAGGCGGCAACGGAATCGCCCTCGGCGTTAGCGCCCTGGGCAATGCAGTACTGCATGATGGCCTGGACGAACTTCACGCCGGCCTGATCCACGTCAGCCCAGAAGGCAGTCTGATCCGCCTCTTTCCACTTGGAGAAGTCGGTGTTGTCGCGGCCGGCAGCCAGCATCAGGTTGTACAGGGTGTCCATACCGGAACGGTAAGCATCCATGCCCTCGATGGGCAGAGCAAACAGGGTGCTGTTGCCGTCGTAGGTAGGATCGCACAGGACGTACATGGAGAAGATGACGTCGTCGATGGTGATAGGCTCGCCGTCGGAGAACTTCAGGTCCTCGCGCAGCTTGAAGTTGTAGTCCACAGTGCCATCGGTGTTCTCCACGATCTCGCAGTCAGCGGGACCATAGTAGGTGTAGTCGGTGCCATTGTAGGCCTTGGTTTCGCCTTCGATACCCTTCATGATGATGGCGCCCTGGCGATCGCCGTTCAGCAGGCTGATAGCGGTCATGACCCAGACGTCCTGGTCATAAGCGGTCTCGGAGAAGAAGGGGGAGAACTTGCTGTTGAACGGGGAATAACCCACGACCAACGGAGTGTCGTTGTTCTGCTTGCCTTTGTTGCCGCAGCCAACGAACAGGCCCAGGCACATGACAGCGCAAAGTACCAGAGCCAAGATACGGGTAGCTTTCTTCATTGGAATCCTCCTTAAATATTTTTGAACGCGGGCAGAAGCCCGGAGTTCACAAAGGAAATTGGTGGATCACGCCTGAGGCGTATCCAGGTCGCGGGCGGGGAGCTTTTCCCATTTCAGGGTCAGCATATACCGCCACAGGAGCCACGCTCCCCCGGCCACCAGCGCCTTCAGCGCCAGGTAGGCGATCACGGAGGCCACGCGGCCGCCGGAGCCGTTCATGGCCAGGTACAGCACCATGGTCACGAAGCCCAGGCCCGCGAAGATCATGCAGAGCATGGCCCGGTGGGGCAGCGCCTGCACGCTCTTTTTATAAATGTACTCCCGGATGGGTTCCTCCGCCTTCCGCAGCCGGAGCACCGCCCAGATCACGCTGACCGCCGCCGCGGCCTCGCAGATATAGGGGAGGATGACGTACCAGCAGTTCAGCATGGCGGGGGCGTCGCTGCATCCCCCGGCCACCACGGCCAGCATGACGGCAACGCTCAGTCCCAGCAGCTCCCGCTGGACCCGGTCGCGGCTGCGGCCCTGGTCCACATAGGTGTAGTGGGCGCCGGTATATACATAATCACCGGCAAGATTGACGTGGAAATCATTGAGATGGGCGCGGCGTCCGCCGCGCTTTTTGTTTTTTTCTGCCATGACCATTCCTTGCGGTGCGGCGGTGTGTGTCCTTGGCTCACTGTCTACACCGCACCAGTCTGTTCTCCCAAGACGGACGCTTTTTGTGCAATTTTCTCATCGCCGCTCGGGATTAAAATGTTTTCTTAATTCTATCATGAAACTATGGATTTTTCAACACCAAGATTGAACTTTCTGTGAATATTCCAAAAAAAATGACAGATATTCACATTCTTTGTATTTTTATTCTCTTGCAGTTGAATTTCTGCGGTTTTTATCCGCTAACATTTGTCGGAAATTTACGCCTGAAAGATACAAATATGTGTGGTTTTCGGCGAACGGTTAGGTCAATTCGATCATGTTGTGGCAGAGCTGATAGTACTTTCCCTTCTGCTCCAGCAGCTCCCGGTGGTCGCCCCGCTCGATGATGCGGCCCTGCTCCAGCACCATGATGGCATTGGCGTTGCGGACGGTGGACAGTCGGTGGGCGATGACGAACACCGTGCGCCCGGCCATCAGGGCGTCCAGCCCCTGGCCGATGAGCTTTTCCGTGCGGGTGTCCACAGAGGAGGTGGCCTCGTCCAGGATCAGCACCGGAGCCCGGGACACCGCCGCCCGGGCAATGGCCACCAGCTGGCGCTGGCCCTGGCTGAGGTTGGCGCCGTCGGAATACAGGACCGTGTCATACCCCTGGGGCAGGTGAGAGATGAAATAGTGGGCGTTGGCGATCTTGGCGGCGCGAATGCACTCGTCGTCGGTGGCCTCCAGACGCCCGTAGCGGATGTTCTCCATGACGGTGCCGGTGAACAGGTGGGTGTCCTGCAGCACCATACCCAGGGAGCGGCGCAGGTCGTCCTTGCGGATGCGGCGCACGTCGATGCCATCGTAGGTGATAGAGCCGGACCCGATATCATAGAAGCGGTTGATGAGGTTGGTGATGGTGGTTTTTCCGGCGCCGGTGGAGCCCACAAAGGCGATCTTCTGGCCGGGCTTGGCATACAGGGACAGGTCGCGCAGCACCGGCTTATCCGGCACATAGGAGAAGTCCACATGGGCAAACCGCACGTCCCCCCGCAGGGGCACCAGGGCGCCGTCCGGCAGACGCCAGCTGTAGTCATCGCCGTTCTGCTCCAGGGTCACCTGACCCTGATCCTCCTCCGGCGGCAGGTCCAGAATGGCGAAAATCCGCTCCGCTCCGGCCAGGGCCATCATCAGGGCGTTGAACTGCTCAGAGATCTGGCTCACCCGGTCGGCGAAGGTGCGGACATACTGCAAAAAGCCGATGAGGATGCCGCCGGCCCCCTCCCCCGTCAGCCACAGCACGCCCACTGCGCAGGTGATGGCGTAGAAAATGTGGGACAGGTTGTTGAGGATAGGCCCCACCATAGAGGTGACGGTGGTGGCGGTAGTGGACGCCTTACACAGATCCTGGTTGATGACGTCGAACTGCTCCATGACCTCCTTTTCGTGGGTGAACACCTTCACATCCCGCTGGCCGGTGATCATCTCCTCCATATAGCCGCTGACGGCGGCGGTCAGACGCTGCTGGCTGGCATAGGTGCGCTTGCTGATCCTGGTGGTGACCCGCACCACCAGCACCACAATGGCCCCCAACACCACCATGATGGCAAACAGCCGCATGGACAGAGCCAGCATCATGCCGATGGTCCCCAGCAGAGAGGTGATGGAGATAGCCAGCTGGGTGATGCTGTGCTGCAAAAGCTCGTTGGTGGCCTCGATGTCGCTGGTATAGTAGCTCATCAGCGCGCCGGTCTTGTTCTCGTCAAAGAACCGCACCGGCTGGCGCTGCATGGTGTCGAACAGCTCCGTGCGCAGCTGCTTCATGATGATGGCGCTGCACTCCAGCATCAGCCGGTTCAGCAGATAGTTGGTCAGGGCCGACAGCAGATACAGGCCCGCCAGGCCCAGGATCAGGCTGATGTACTTGGCATACGTCTCGTTGGGAGCCGCACCGCTGGCCTCCAGCAGGTTTGTCAGGGGCTTCATGCAGTAGGCAGCCCCGATGGTGGCCGCCACATAGGCCAGGATCGACAGCATCGCCGCCGTCAGCAGCAGGCGGCAGTGCTTGAAATAGCACACCAGCCGCCACAGGATGGCAACGGGGTTCTCTACCTTCTTATTGTATTTCTGCAGGTCAACACGCGGCATCGTCCACGGCCCCCTCTCTCATCTGGCTTTCATACACGTCGCGGTAAATGGGGCTGCGGGACAGCAGCTCCTGATGGGTACCCATATCCGCCAGCCGCCCCTGGTCCAGCACCACGATCCGGTCGCAGGACATGATGGAGTTGATGCGCTGGGCAATGATGATCTTGGTGGCCCCGGGAAGCGCCGTCCGCAGACAGCGGCGGATATGCTCGTCGGTGGCCATATCCACGGCGGAGGTGGAGTCGTCCAGGATCAGGATCCTGGGCTTTTTCAGAATGGCCCGGGCGATCAGCAGCCGCTGCCGCTGGCCGCCGGACAGGTTGGCGGCGTTCTGCTCCAGCACCGTCTCATACCCGTCGGGGAACCGGTCGATGTACTCGTCGGCCCGGGCAATGGCGCAGGCCGCCTGCATCTGGGCCAGGGTGGCGTTGGGGTCCGCCCAGCGCAGGTTGTCGGCAATGGTACCGGAGAACAGGGACCCGTTCTGCAATACCATGGACACGCCGCTGCGCAGATTCTCCAGGGTATATTCCCGCACATCCCGTCCGTCCACCTTCACCGTGCCGGACAGGGGGTCGTAAAACCGGGGAATCAGGCTTACCAGGGTGGATTTTCCCTCGCCGGTGCCGCCGATAACACCGATGGTCTCTCCGGAGTCAATGTGCAGGGTCACATGGCGCAGGGCCAGCTTGTCAGGGTTTCGGGTATAGCTGAAGCACACGTCCTCAAAGTCCACGCTGCCGCTTTCCACTGCGGCGCCGGAGGGCCCGTCGGTGATGTCGATCTCCTCGTCCAGCACCTCGTTGATCCGGACCAGGGACGCCTGAGCCCGGGACAGGGACATCACCAGCCAACTGATCATGGACAGGGAGTTCACCGCCATACCGGCGTAGTTCACCAGGCTCACCAGCTGGCCGGTCAGCAGGCCGGTGGTCCGGAAAATGATCTCCCGGCCGCCGAAAAACAGGATCAGCACGCTGCACATCCACATAATGCCCATGGTAATGGGGCCGGACAGGGTAAACAGTCTCCCTGCGCCCAGCTGGGCCTGGCGCAGGTCATCGGTGGTCTTGTCAAACCGTTTGGACTCATACCCGCCCCGAACGTAGGCCTTCACCACCCGGCTGGCCACCAGATTTTCCCGGACGGCCTGGTTCATGCCGTCCATCATCTTCAGCATCCGTTTGAACCGGGGCTGGCCCACCTTCAGCAGGATGGTCATCACCACCGCCAGCAGCGGGATACACGCCAGCAGCAGCGGAGCCAGCCGCGGCGACACGATAAAGCTCATCACCGTGGCCAGGATCACCATTACCGGCGCCCGGTACAGGGTCACCAGGGACTGACGCATGGTGTCCCGCAGGGTGTTGATGTCCGTGGTGGCCCGGGTGATCAGCTGGGGGGTGGAGATGTGGTCGATGTTGGCAAAGGAAAAGCTCTCGATCTTCCCCAGCAGGGTGCCGCGCATGTTCCGGGCAAAGCCCTGGGTGGCGATGGCAGAGCATCGCGCCGCCAGCACGCCCATGGCCATGGACAGGCAGGCTACCCCCACCATGATGGCCCCCACCGTCAGCACAAAGCGGCTGCGGTTGGCGATAAGCTCCGGGGAAAACCACCCCTGAAGCATGAAGGTATCCTCCCGGTACAGGCCGCCGTCCACAATGGCGGACATCAGCATCGGCATCAGCAGCTCCAGCACCACTTCGGATACGCCGAAAATCAGCGCCGCCGCCGTCCATCCCTTATAGTGCCCCAATACAGGGCCCAGATGCCGGAAAAGTCCCGGCTTTTTCTGTGTCTTGATAAGACGTCACCTCTGTTTCTCTTATGCAGGGAATTGAAAGTTATACGCGGCTATTATAGCAGATGCCGCCGGGTTTCACAAGCCGAAAAATTTCATGGCTTTTCTTCCGCCAGAATCCCCAAAATAGCGCAAAAATGCTGCAAGCCGTAGCTTGCAGCATTTTTATTCCGTTGGATAAAGCTTACTTCAGCTCGACCTTGCCGCCGACTTCCTCGACCTGCTTCTTCAGAGCCTCGGCGTCCTCCTTGGACAGGGCTTCCTTCATGGTGGTGGGGGCGCCCTCGACGGCAGCCTTGGCCTCGGCCAGGCCCAGACCCATGACCTCGCGGACGACCTTGATGACCTTGATCTTCTGAGCGGCATCGAAGCCGGTCAGGACCACGTCGAACTCGGTCTTTTCCTCGGCAGCGGGAGCAGCAGCGCCGGCAGCGGGAGCAGCCATGGCGGCGGCGGACACGCCGAACTCTTCCTCCAGAGCGTGGACCAGCTCGGACAGCTCCAGAACGGTCAGGCCCTTGATTTCCTCGATCATAGCAGTAATCTTCTCGGACATTTTGATAAGCCTCCTAATTGTAAGATATTTGTTTGATTTGAGTGGGACGACGTGCGCCCCGGGGGTTCGCCGGGTTTACTCGGCGGCGGCTTCCTCGGCGGGAGCGCCGTCCTTCTCGGCGATCTGCTTCAGCACGCAGGCCAGAGCAGAGATGGGAGCCAGCATGGTACCCAGAACCTGGGCCTGCAGCACGGGCAGAGCGGGAATGGAAGCCAGAGCATTCACGGTCTCCAGGGAGACGACCTTGCCTTCCATGAAGCCGCCCTTGATCTCGAACTTGCCATTGAGCTTCTTTGCATAGTCAGCGATGACGCGGGCAGGGGCGACGGGATCGTCCATGCACACGGCCAGGGACGTGGTGCCGTTGAGCTGATCGTCCAGCTCGTTGAGGCCCACGTTGTTGAATGCAAAGCGCAGCAGGGTGTTCTTCACAACAGCGTAATCCACGTTGTTCTCGCGGCAGTCCGCGCGCAGAGCAGTGTCCTCCGCCACGGTGATGCCCTTGTAGTCAACGATGAGGCCGGCGGCTGCATTCTGCAGCTTCTCGGTCAGCGCCGCCACGATGGCCTGCTTTTCAGACAGAACTTTTGCGTTGGGCATTCTTTGATTTCACCTCCGGAAAATTTGTCGGTGCGTTCAAAAAGAAAACCGTCCCTGTATCCAAGGACACAAGGACGGTGTAAGCAATCAAAAACGATTTGCCATCCTCGGCAGGACTTACGGCTTGCGCCACCTGCTGTCTTTGGAACGCATCTGGTATTATATCAGGGGTTCCGCAGTTTGTCAACCACGGAATCGCATGATATCAGGAAAAATGCTTGCTGTGTTACAGCTGCTTGTTGGCGTTCATCTTGACGCCGGGGCCCATGGTGGACGCGGCCACGCAGGACTTGATATACTGGCCCTTGGCAGCGGCGGGCTTGGCCTTGATGATGGCGCCCAGCAGAGCGGTATAGTTCTCATACAGCTTGTCCGCGCCGAAGGAAACCTTGCCGATGGGGCAGTGGATGATGTTGGTCTTGTCCAGACGATACTCCACCTTACCGGCCTTCACTTCCTTCACGGCCTTGGCCACGTCGGGAGTAACGGTGCCGGCCTTGGGGGAGGGCATCAGGCCCTTGGGGCCCAGCAGCTTACCCAGACGGCCCACAACGCCCATCATGTCGGGGGAAGCGACGACCACGTCGAAGCCGAACCAGTTTTCCTTCTGGATCTTCTCCACCATATCCATATCGCCAACGAAGTCGGCGCCGGCCTCACGGGCAGCGTCGGCCTTGTCGCCCTTGGCAAACACCAGGACGCGGGCGGTCTTGCCGGTGCCGTTGGGCAGGACGATGGCGCCGCGGACCTGCTGGTCAGCGTGGCGGGAGTCGACACCCAGCTTCACGTGCAGCTCGACGGTTTCGTCGAACTTGGCGGATGCGGTTTTGCAAACCAGTTCCAGACCCTCCTTGGGATCATACAGGGTCCCGCGGTCGATCTGCTTGGCGCTGTCTTTATACTTCTTACCTCTAAACATCTCTTACACCCTCCTTATTCGCCCACGACGACGCCCATGGAGCGGGCGGTGCCGGCGATCATGCTCATGGCGGCTTCCAGGGAAGCAGCGTTCAGATCGCGCATCTTCAGCTCGGCGATCTTCTGGACGGAGGCCTTGGAGATGGTGGCCACCTTGGTCTTGTTGGGCACACCGGAGCCGGACTCGATGTTGCACTCCTTCTTGATCAGCACAGCCGCGGGAGGCGTCTTGGTGATGAAGCTGAAGGAACGATCGGAATACACGGTGATGACCACGGGGATAATCAGACCCATGTCATTCTTGGTGCGCTCGTTGAACTCCTTGGTGAAAGCGGCGATGTTCACGCCGTGCTGGCCCAGAGCGGGGCCAACGGGGGGTGCGGGGGTTGCTTTGCCTGCAGGGATCTGCAGCTTTACATAACCAACAACTTTCTGTGCCATGAATAGGCACCTCCTTCATAAAAATGTGGTAGCGGCCGGCCAATGCCGGAAACCGCTTTTGGCGAGACGGGGTCCGTCTCTCCCACTTGCGCCGGAGGGGATGCTCCGTCCTGCCGCGCAGATACTGCTGCGCCTCAGTGCAGGACCTCCACCTGATCGAGCTCCAGCTCGATGGGAGTTTCTCTGCCGAACATGGAGACCACCACCCGAACCTTGTTCTTCTCGGGGTCGATCTCCTCCACGGTACCGGTGAAGCTGGCCAGGGGGCCGTCCGAGATCTTCACGGTGTCGCCCACGTTGTACAGCACCACGATCTCATGCTTTTCCACGCCCAGGGCGGCGACCTCGTCCTCGGTCAGGGGGATGGCCTTGTTGGCCTCGCCCACGAAGCCGGTAACGCCGCGGATGTTGCGGATCAGATGCCAGGTGTCATCTGTCAGGATCATCTTGATCAGGACGTAGCCGGGAAATACCTTGCGCTCCACTTCCTTCATGACGCCGGACTCGGTGACCTCGGTGACAGTCTCCATAGGGATCTCCATCTTGAGGACCATGTCGGACATGCCGCGGTTGACCACGGATTTCTCAATGGCCGCCTTCACGGCGTTTTCATAACCGGAATAGGTGTGGATCACATACCATTTCGCGTTATCAGCCATGCTGCACTTCCTCAGCCGGTGAACGCGCCGATGAGGGTCTTAATGAGCAGCATCGCCACGCCGTCAAAGATCCAGATGCAGGCGCCCACTGCCACAGAGCACAGCAGCACCGTTCCGGTATTCTTGGCGGTGGTCTTGGCGTCGGGCCACACGACCTTCTTCAGTTCGCTTCTCATTTCGCGGAACCACTTGCCGTGGTCCTTCTTGACCTTTTTTTCCTCTGCCATCGTGCTATCTCCTTCCAATTACTTGGTCTCGGTATGGACCGTATGCTTTCTGCAGAAGGGGCAATACTTGTTCATTTCAAGACGGTCAGGGCTGTTCTTCTTGTTTTTCATCGTGTTGTAGTTTCTCTGCTTGCACTCGTTGCATCTCAAAGTGATCTTCA
>OLQD01001288.1_pt1 | contig 21045 bp, 18 predicted proteins | sample 1672841 | NCBI WGS metagenome assembly OLQD01 (sample SAMEA3136729, study PRJEB25190) | human gut metagenome | biome: human gut; feature: human-associated habitat; material: faeces | place: Austria | collected 2013 | reverse complement strand
GATCCGATCACTCTGATAGCTCCGATGGTTCCGATAGCTAACAGCCAACAGCTAACAGCCAACAGCCAATCCATGGTTGACACATTATATATATAGTGACCTCATTGATGCATCGATCGTCCTTATGTGAAGCTCCTGACAGAGTGATTATCATGCGTCAGCCTGTATTTCCCACTCCAAATTGCGTTTTTCGGAGGGTCGGCAGGGTGGGTCGCTTGTTTATCCAATAAATATGTGTACCTTTGCAGGCAATAGCGTTTTTACTAACTATATATGAACCACTACGAAACCGTTTTCATTTTAACTCCCGTTTTGTCTGATGCTCAGATGAAGGAAGCGGTAGATAAGTTCACCTCACATCTCACCTCTGCAGGTGCCACGATTGTGAACGATGAGCACTGGGGGCTCAAGAAGCTCGCCTATCCCATCGAGAAGAAGTCTACCGGATTTTATCACTTCATAGAGTTTGACGCTGAGCCCTCAGTGATCAAGCCCTTTGAGACACTCTTGAGACGTGACGAGACGGTCCTGCGCTACCTAACGATCGCTCAGGACAAGTTCCACCATGCGTATGCTGAGAAGCGTCGCTCACTGAAAAGTAACCCTGTAGCAGAGAAGTAATCATGGCAAGAACAAGAAGAGGTCGCTATAGCAGACCACTCCCAGGAGAGGTACAGCAGAAGAAGTACTGCCGCTTTAAGAAGGCTGGCATCAAGTATGTGGACTACAAGGACCCCGAGTTCCTCAAGAAGTTCCTCAACGATCAGGGTAAGATCCTCCCACGTCGTATCACAGGCAATAGCCTTAAGTTCCAGCGTCGTGTAGCTCAGGCTGTCAAGCGTGCTCGTCACCTAGCTCTGCTACCCTTCGTAACGGACCTTATGAAGTAATCATCACCTAGAGACCGATAAGACAATGGAAGTAATACTGAAAGAAGACATTATCAACCTAGGCTTTAAGGATGATATCGTAACCGTCAAGGACGGCTACGGACGCAACTACCTGATCCCTCAGAAGAAGGCTGTCATCGCTAGCGAGAGCGCTAAGAAGATGCTTGCTGAGGAGCTACGCCAGAGAGCTCACAAGCTCGAAGCCATCAAGCAGGAGGCGCAAGCTCTGGGCGAGAAGATCGATGGTCTACACCTAGAGATCAAGGCTAAGACATCTAAGTATGGTGTCATCTTTGGCTCTGTAACGAATATACAGCTCGCTGAGGCTCTCGCTGAGAAGGGCTTCGAGATCGATCGCAAGATCATCCAGATCAAGAAGGCTGTCAAGGAGGTAGGCGACTACGAGGCGCAGGTACGTCTGCACCGCGATGTGATCGTTCCGATCACCTTTACCGTCATCTCAGAGAATCACGCCGTCATCGAGTCTGAGACTCCTGCTCCTGCACCAGCACCCGCTGCTGAGGCTCCTGCCGAGGAGGGCGCTGAGACGGCTGAGGCTCCAGAGGCTCAGGCTGAGGAGACAGCTACAGCTGCCGAGTAAGTCAAGCGTATGCTCTAAGAGCTTGCTCTAGAGCAGTACAAGCATAACAAAACAAAAGGTCGTCACGTAGTATATACGTGGCGACCTTTTGCTATAAACTATTGTCTGCCGCTAGGGTAGGACGGAGGCTTGATGCGGTCTCACAATCTTGCTTGCAAGATTATCCTGACTTTGCAGAAAGGATGCAGCGCAAGGCGCTGAGGGTGAGGTCTGAAGCTCACATACCTCCGTATGTGACCGAAGCCGAATCCTGAAAGCAACACAGCGATTCGCCTTTATGCAACAGTCTTCGGTTAGTCTACCTCGACGATCTGATGCCCCTCGGCAGAGAGGTAGAGGAGGTAGGCGCGTACTGTCTGGAAGCCACTCTCGAGGAGTGCCTTGCGGTAGCTACGTAGCTGGCGCTTGTGACGAGCCGTGTACTGCTGCGCCTCGTCGCCACTCTTGTAGTCTATGATGACGGCTTGCTGCTCCTCGTCGTCGTACAGGATACGATCGGGACGCTCTATGCGGGCTTGTTTGGCCTCGCTCTCGGCGTCTTGTGAGAGGCGGACGATGCTTCGCTCATTGATCACCTGCCACCCACTACTTCGATCGTAGTATTCGGCTATCAAGGGATCTGTAAGTGCCTGCTCTAGTAGCTTAGCGAGAGTGTCGCGCTGCTCTTGCGGGATGAGTCCCTGCAGGCATTTCATATCGAGTAGCTTCAGTAGCTTGTCTTGCTCTAGGTAGTCGATCTCACTCAGCAAGGCGTGGAGGAAGAGGCCATTGCGCACGGCATCTTGCGTCTGATAGGCGACGCTCTGGGAGCGACGTACGCGTAGCTGGGCTAGCGCACCTGTCTGCGCTCTGCCTGGTATATGGACGAGCCGTGAGGCTTCGCTAGAGTCTGTCGTAGGCTTAGGCGGTACGATGGTAGGATCGGTCTGATAGTAAAAGATCCTTTGATTGATCTCCTCATCTTCTGACGGCGAGACCTTGTCTTCCGAGCATTGGAGATCGATCGTCTCCCGTGACAATAAAGCAAGCTTTTCAGGGGCAGGCTTTTGGACCTCATTGACTAGTTCAGAGATGAGTCGCTCGAAGTTGATACTCGTACCCGACTTCCCCTTGTCTTCACTGAGTATGAGGTGCATCTCGTTCTTGGCGCGTGTCATCGCTACGTAGATCGTATTGATGCGGTCTAGGAGAGCAAGCTGCTCCTCGTCAATGATCTTCTCGCGAAAGAGGGTGCTTCGCGCCTCTTTGGTGGGAGAGATAGGAAGTAAAGCGGGGATCTCGACGCTTTCGCCTAGGAGCTTGTGCAGTTTAGCCATTGTCTCCTCATCGCGACACCAGATGGTATCCGTATGCTCTAGTAGCCTCCACTGGTACTCAAGGAGGCAAACGACGGGAAAGCCGAGCCCCTTGGCCGAGTGTATGGTGAGGAGCTGCAGGGCGTCTTGTGTCTCTAAGCTTAGTCTGGGGGTGTGGGTCTCTAGCCACTCGAGGAAGCCCTGCAGGTCTACGTAGTTGTCCTGGCTGTAGTCCTGGACAGTGTCTAGGAGTGCGTCTATGTAGGGCTGGTCAGCAGAGGTGATGAGGGGACGGAGCTCCTCGACGATCAGTAAGGTTAGCTCGTAAAGCGAGGCACTCAGCCCCTCTTGGTAGCAGCGTGCGAGGTCTAGGGCGGGTGAGTCACTGAGGCCACGAGCTAGCTCGCCATAGTGTGTTACGGCTAGTCGGTGCTCGAAGCTCTTGCTGTAAAGCTCCTCGCTGGCTCCCGCATTGACTAGGACGCTCTGCATGATCTCTACGATGAGACGGTAGAGCGGGTTGGCATCTAGTGAGAGCATCTCACGGGATACGAAGGTGAGTGGCTGCAGGTGCTCGTTTCCCTCCTTTTCGCGCTTTTTGTTGTACTGGATGATAGTCTGAGCGATGCGCTGGAGCGTGTCGTTGTTTGGCGTTAGGATAGCGATGTCCGAGAGCTTATAGCCGCGCGCTCGTATGGAGGGGATGATATAGTAGAGGAGGTAGTTGATCTTCGTCTGGAGCGGATCTGGTGGGGGCGTCTTGGCGGTGTCGTCCTCTGCTTTTCCTTCTGCAGGCGGCGGTGTCTCGGGCATCTTTTCCCATTGATGTATGAAGACGCCGCCGTCCTTGGTCATGTTTGAATCGGGCACATCTTGGTGTACCTCTTTAGGCTTGTAGACCTTTTGGATCAGGTTGAGGTCCTCGTCGGGGCTCTCGTCGGGGTTCTCGTTAGAATCCTCTAGCCTGAGCTCGGAGGCTGTGGGTAGGAGCGAGAAGAAGCGATTGTTGAAAGAGACGATCGCTGGAGCGCTACGCCAGTTCTTCGGTAGGTTTTCTGCATTCAGGTTATCGCCGAAGTCTTCGCCAAGATCTTCCTGCAGAAGCATCGGGTCGCTATAGCGAAAGCGGTAGATGCTCTGCTTGACATCTCCTACGATGAAGACCTCGCCAGAACTACTCAGCGCCTCCTCAAGGAGCGGAACGAAGTTTTTGTACTGAAAGCGACTGGTATCCTGAAACTCATCGATCATGTGGTGCGTCAGCTTGGTGCCTAGCCGCTCATAGATAAAAGCGGTGCTGCCCTCGCCGCTCACGAGGGTTCGGATGAGTCGCTTGGCGTTGTCTAGGAGCGTGATGCCTAGCTCTTCGGAGACTTTGTCGACATTCGTCTGTATCTCTGCGAGGAGCTGTAGCTCGTATCCGTTTTTGATCGCCGTACGTAGGGTAAAGAGCTCTGTGTAGAGGCGGAGTATCGTCTGGAAGATACCGATCAGCTGGGGAATTTCGAGGCCTTTGGTGTAGCGCTTGTCGAGAGCTTCGTCGACATTGAGGTTCTTCAAGTACTTATCCCAGGTGATAGTGGTTACATAGGAGTTTGTAGCACCGACCGTCGGCTCATTCTTTGTCCTATCCAAGAGCCTCGTTAGTGGCGAGTTCTTGCCGCCTGGGAGCTTGGCATCCTCGTTGACGAGCGTTCGGGCTTTTTCCACCTGCTCCCTGATCTGATCCTGCACCACATCGATCTGCTTCTCGACAGCACGGACGAAGCTGTCGTAGGTCTGAGGATCAAAGAGCGTCTTCCCCTCGAAGGCTTGCTCCTGCACCTGCTCATTGTATAGCTGCTTGGCAAAGGACTTCAAGCTCATTCGCAGGGCGTAGATAGTCTTATCCTGGCGATTGACCAGAAAGCTCTGGATAGCTTTTTGAGCGGTGGCGGAGGGCTGCTCAAAGAGTCGCTCTACGGCCAGACTGAGTATCTGATCGGTGGAGAGCTCGATGCGCGTCGAGGGACGCTGCTTGAGCTCGATCGCTAGCGCATGGATGATGTCTTGAAAGAAGGAGTCGATCGTCTTGACGCGTAGCCCGCCATAGTCGAAGAGTATGGACTGGAGTGCCGTACGTGCATTTTTGGTTAGCTCAGCGTCACCCGTAAAGCTATTGTAGAAAGGCGACTCTTGAGGCTTTTCCGCCAATGTGTGGAGCTCCTTGAAGAATCGCTCCTTGAGCTCTCGGGTGGCTAGGTTGGTAAAGGTGACCGCCTGCACCGCCTGGTAGCTACTCTTAGGCTTCTTTAGGACATGGCGCAGGAAAGATTCCGTCATGGTGTGGGTCTTGCCTGCCCCTGCCGAAGCTTTGTAGACTTTTAGTCGCTTTGCGGTTTCGTCTTTTGTACTCATAGCACTATTGTGGAGACTCTTGTTGCTCCTCGCGGTGTAGGTTACTGAGGAGTCCCTCGTAGAGCTTGCGGTACTCCGACTCTAGGTACAGCTGCGCGCCTAGGGTCATCAGCGTCATGACGACGCCTGTCACCACCAGATACCAAAGCTCCCAACGGAAGGCTAGGGTCAGGACGAGCAATATCCAGCGGTTGTAGTTGCTGAGCAGACCTAGCGTGATGCCGACGCCACGCTTGTACTGAGGCATCTGCTGGACAAACTGAGCCGGCACGCCACTCTGATGGGCATGTCGATAAAGTAGCGACTGTAGACGATAATGCCATGGGAGAAAGAGTTCCCAAAGCGTGAGCAAGCGACGGAGCGCACGCCTGGTCCGTACACTCTCTGGCTCCTTAGGACTATTCGCCTGATATCCCCGCTGGTATCGGTAGGCGAAGAGCGGAGCGTAGTGCTGTGCCTCCACCTGTGCAGACATGCTGCGCTGGTAGTACCTGACGAAGTACTCGATGAGTAGCTGATAGAGGTAGAGTACGACAACGATAAGTGCCAGCGCTACATACCACCAGCCCGACACGCCCGCAGCTCCAGCCTCTTGTGGCGGGTAGGTGCTGATACGTATCGGCAAGGAGACGAGGAGTGCCAGCTGTATGACGATTGGGGTCGCTGTGTACCATACGACGGTCTGCTTACCGGGCGTCGGGATCGTCTGTCTCGTGACACGTTGCCGCTCTATGGACCAGGCGGTCTCGTTGAGGATCAGAGCCAGCAGTATGACTACCGAGCCGACGATACTACTCCATAGGGAGATCGGGTCGATCAGTGTGAAGGCTGCGACGATGCCCATAAGCATCGCCAGCATAGACATGTAGTGAGTCTCGGCAAAGTCTGTACGCTCCAGCACTTCATGGGCTATGCGATCTGTCATAGGTCTGATCCCTTTGCGAGCTATGAGTCCGTTGATGCGTTCCATATCCTTTGTCGCTCTTTGCATTTACTCGTTATCTCCTCGTTTGTTCTTGTAGAGCTTAGGCAGCACATTGCTACGCGCCTCGTCGTCGGCCATGCGGTGGCGGTAGAGGTCGATAGCCATATAGATAGACTCCATGAGTGCCTGCTCGTTGGCGACACCCTGCATCACGATGTCGTAGCCCGTGCCGTGGTCTGGCGAGGTGCGTATGATGGGTAGTCCTGCCGTCACGTTGACCCCGTCGTGTAGGTGTAGGAGCTTGAAGGGGGCTAACCCCTGATCGTGGTACATAGCCAAGACCGCATCATACTGCTGATAAGCTCCCGAACCCCAAAAGCCATCGGCCGAGAAAGGACCAAACGCATAGATCCCCATCTCCCGCTGCGCAATGGCGATAGACGGTGCGATGACCTCAAGCTCCTCAGAGCCGATCAGTCCGTTGTCACCAGCGTGTGGATTGAGTCCGAGGACTGCTATGCGTGGCGAAGAGATCAAGAAGTCACGGCGCAACGCTTCGTCTAGTATCTCCAAAGTCTTGAGTACCTTTCGCTGCGTGATGACCTTAGACACTTGGCTGATTGGATCATGCGTCGAAACCAAAGCGACCCGCAAACCCGAAGGCGCTGCGAGGATCATCAGCGGCTCTTTGCCCTGTCCGCAAGCCACGCCCAGATAGGCGGTGTGCCCCTTGTAGGGGAAGCGGTCTTGTGGCATAGCTGCCTTATTGATCGGACAGGTGACCAGCACATCGATAGCGCCACGGTTGATGTCGCTCGTGGCTCGCTCTAAGGCAGCTAGAGCGGCTACTCCCGCCGCCTCGGTCACTTTGCCAGGCGTCACGTCGATCTCGTCGCCCACCACGTCGATTACGTTGACCACGTTGGGCTCAGCCTCCTCAGCGTCAGTGATCAGATGCCACGAGACGCGCTCCATCTGTAACGCCTTGCTGTAGTAAGCGGCAATACGTGGAGATCCATATATAATAGGTGTAAAAAGGTCGGTCACGCCATGGCGATTGAAGAGCTTGAGCAGTAGCTCGTAGCTCGTTCCGTTGATATCACCGTGGGTTATCCCGACTACAATTCTTCTGTCAGTCATAAAATCGTTCAATAGGTTGTATAGGCCGTCCAGCGCGCCTGTGCTACTTGATCAGCATCCCACTGCTCGACCGTGTCAGCTCTTACGGAGAAGAGTGCAGCCTCGACCTGCTGCATCACATCACGCTTAGCCTCATTGGGGTGGTAGACAAAAGCCTCTGCGACGACCAACTCGTCTCCGCTAGGCGTGACGAAAGCGTGCTGTACGAATGGTCCGCCCATAGCTCCTCCGCCACGCAGCTCCCATAGTCCACGTAGCTCGGTACGCATCGGCTGCCCCTCGATGGCAACTTGTCGTGTCATCAAGATATGAGGAGCGGTGACCGCATGGCTCCCTTCGACAGGTCCAGGCACATTGACCGCGAGGACCGAGTCGCGTAGAGCCACAAGGTAGGGAGTCGTCAGTGCCTCGCCATGGTAAGGCACCTTGTAGAGCAGCATGTCGGTGCGCCGACGCATCGCATTGTTAGAGAGCCAGAGACAATTCTTGCCTACCTTGTAGGAGACGATGTCTTCGGGCGCATTGAGATGGTAGCCGAGATGCTTTACGGCTAGCTGGTCAGCCGTGCGGCTAAAGTTCTTCACCAAGTTGCTCGCTTGTACTGCCAGCTCGTGGCGTACGAATAGGTTGAGCACAGCACGTCCACGATCTGCCATGAAGTAGCAGACCGAGTCAGGCGAGGGACTCTGTATCGTCACCACGATCTGCCCGTGCGCCCACTGGTCGTAAGCGAACTTGACACTGTTCTGCGTATATCGTCCCGCATCGATGTCGACGATCAGTATGTTGCGCACGTAGCGGAGGAAGGTGTCAAAGTCTTTCGGATCAACCGTCGTCACGTCCATCTGCTCCTCGACCTGAGGCATGGCGGGTACATAGCTTCGCAGCATATCCTTGACAGCCGTGCCGACAGAGTCTGCTAGGTAGTCACGATCCATGACGAGCATCACCTCGTTTGGCTTGCCACTAGCCTGAGTAAAGGTGCTACCACCACCGCCCGAGCAACTACACACAGCGAGTAGTGCCACAAGTAGTGCTGTAAGCTGATATAAGGGTCTCATAAGTCTGTAGCGTTATAGCGAGTAGATCACTCAGCACTGCCCTTGCGCTTGCTGTAGCTCTCCTGTCTCTCCTTGACCTCCTGATACTTATCCTGGATGCTCTTGTTTTCTGGGTACTGCTCCAGCATTGCCTCGAGGAGCGGTAGCACGATCGGGAAGTTGTAGTATCTCGTCGTCAAGATATGATCCACGAGGAGTAGCAGACGGTGTATGGTACCTGGCGAAGCGATACCGCTGGCGGTGAAGCCCTTCTCGTTTGACCCTTTGCAAAAGACCACCTCGTCCGTCACGCTGAGGTCTTCGTCGGTCAGTGTATTAAAGGGGAACCAGTAGTTTGTCTTCTCCTCATCAAAGGCCTCGATAAAGCCGTATTTCTTCATGTTTTCCCGCATCTTGATCGTTCCTGCGGGACGTACTAAGAGGAGGTCTTCGGCAGGTATCACACTGCGATCCTCATTAGCCTCTATCTCGTCTAGGATTTCGCTTAGGGTAGGCTTGTCGGCAGAGTTGCGCGGGTAGCGATTAGGCCCCGACTTCTGTTGTCTAGAGGCGTGAGACTTGAGTTGCTCTTTATTATTAGGTAGTGGGATGCGATCGCCAGGCTTGTACATGTAGGGCTTGTCCTTGTCTATCGCGCCTTCGAGCGGTGCTAGCAAGCTCTCTATCGCCTCCTCGTCTGACTGCGTCGTCTCGCTACTTGCTTCGGTCAGAGGCTTCTCCTCATCGATAGCCTCTGTCTCTCTGCTAGCAGCTCGCTCTCTCCTGTTGTAAACCGTAAAGGACTCGATCAGCTCCTCACGGATGAAATGCTGGTCACCGCGACGACTCTCGAGGACTATGTAGTCTCCACAAACGGCTTGAAAGGTACCTCTGAAGGATCTATCCTTCGATACGATAAGAACACTCTGGCCTGGTGTCAGCCAACTTGCGAAATCATTAATCATAATCAATCTGTCTATTATAGGTCTGTAAACTGTACGTTACGGGCGGACTGCCAAGCTCGTAGCTTGTTGCGACACTCCTCCCGTGTGGATACACAAAGATAGTGAAATCTTTGACTCCTTGGCAACCTTGTGCTATACGACGGACGCTCTCCCGCTAGACACGAGCTGTGCGTCCCTACTCGTCTCGCTTTTAAGAAGCTTTGTGGCGCAGACGGCGCAAGATCGGGGCAAACGCCTTGACCAGCTGCTCGCGCCAGACGATATACCCGGTCAGTGCGACTAAGACCACGGTACTGAGTAGCAGACGCAGCCACATCGCAGGCATTGCGCTATAGATCCACAAGACGAGCCCCACGGCGATGGCGCCCACGACGAAGTAACCAGCCGTCGCTCCCAGTTGGTACGGTACGGGGTAGTACTTGCGGCCGAGGAAGTAGGAGACGAGGACCAGTAGGAGGTTGCTCACGACCGAAGCGTAGGCACATGCCATAAAGCCCCAGTGCGGTGCGCCCCATACGATGATTGCCACCGTGAGCAGACAGCCAGCCGTGGAGATGATACCACCCCAATAGGTGCGGTCGGTCAGCTTGTACCAGAGCGATAGATTGTAGTAGATGCCGAAGAGTACCTCTCCGAGCATCACGTAGGGTACGACCTGTAGCCCGTCGTAGTAGGCGGGACTGATCAGCACCTTGAGCAGGTCGAGGTAGCACATCACAGCGACGTAGATAAAGATCGCCGAGAGCAGGTAGTAGTGCATCGCTTTCGCATAGGTGATGCGTCGCTCGCGCTCTGCTGCAGCCTCTTCGTCAGCCGTGAGTTCGCCCTCCTTGCCTCGCTGGAAGATAAAGGGCTCGTAAGCAAAGCGGAAGGCTTGCGTAAACATGACGATGACGACCGCTATCTTGTACCCCGCACTATAGATGCCAAGCTGTGTATTGGCAAAGGTTTGATCCTCAAAGAGCAAGGGGAAGATGATCTTGTCCGCCATCTTGTTGAAGTTGCCCGCTATGCCGAGCAATACCATCGGCAGCGAGTAGTGGAGCATGCGACGAAGTAGCCCCCAGTCGAAACGCCCGCCACCACGCGCCTCTCTCATGTAGGGGATCAAGACCAGTAGGAGGATGATATTGGCGATCATGTTCGAGAGGAAGATATACTCGACACCTAGCCCAGGTTCATACCACCAGTCGACCGCTCCGGGAGCCACCCTCTGGAGCCAAGGGCAGACCAGTAGGAAGAAGAGGTTGAGCGCCACCGTCAGGAGTACGTAGCCGATCTTGATCAAGCCATAGCGCAGGGCTTGATTGGTATAGCGCAGATAGGCAAAGGGGATACTGGTGAAGGCATCGATCGCCACGATCACAATCAGCATTGCTACGGGGCGCAGCATGTCAGCATACCCGAGAGCTGCTCCGATCGGCTTGACAAAGAGCAAGCCCAAGATGAGGAAGAGGAGTGAACTGGTACCTAGCGTACGCAAACTATTGGCATACACCTTGCGCCCGTCACCCTCACGGCTAAAGCGGAAGAAACCCGTCTCCATTCCATACGTTAGGAGGATCAAGAGCAGGGCTACCCACGCATACAGATTGGTCACGATACCATAGTCGGCGGGCGAGGGTAGCTGATACACATAGAGCGGGAAGAGCGCCCAGCCGAGGAAGCGACTGAGCATGGTCGTCGCGCCATAGATGACGGTATCCTTAAAGAGACTTTTGATGCGGCTACTCATGGTTCTGTCAATTGTGTTTCGAGCAAAGCATTATACTTCGTATAGATCTCCCTCTTGGGTTGCATAGCTATTGGGAAAGACCTCTTGAGCCTCACTAAGCAATGTGGACAGGTCGTCATAGCGACCTGAGTAGTGCCCTAAGAGCAGTTGACCCACCTCGGCCGCCTCGGCCACCTCAGCAGCTTGTCGTGCTGTCGAGTGCCCGTAAGCCTCCGCACGGTCACAAAACTCATCGCTGTAAGTGCTCTCATGGTAGAGGAGGTCCACGCCTCGTATCTGCTCTACCAGATGCCATGCTGGGAGCGTGTCTGAGAGATAAGCGTAGGCGCGAGATGGGCGCCCCGGCTTCGTCAGCTCACGATTGGGGATGATGCGCCCGCCACCTTGAGGTACGTAGTCTAGCCCCATTTGCAGGGCATGCATAGCGGTGTGGGGGATTTGATAAAAGTCGGTAGCCGCAGGGTCTATCCTCCTCGGCATACAGTGCTCACGGCAGAGGAAGCCGATGGCGCTCGTGCGGTGCCGCAGCGGCAACGTGTCGACCTGCAGCCAAGGGTCGGAGTAGATAGTGCGGGATACCTCGTCGCTCGGAGCTACGACTACGGAAAGTTCGTAGGGACTCTCCTCGATGTGATGCTCCTCGATGTAGCGTATGTACTCAGCCACCTCGGCTGTCGTCACGATGGTGAGCGGTTTCGTGCGCCCTACGTGTGCCATCGAGGTGAGCAGCCCTGGCAGTCCGAAGCAATGATCCCCATGAGCGTGCGAGATAAAGAGTGCCTCCAGCTGCGTGATCTTATAGCCCGCCAGGATGAGCGAGTGCTGCGCCCCTTCGCCAGCATCTATCAGGTAGTGATGCCCTGCGACGGTCAGTACTTGCGCCGAGGGGAGATGATGCCGTGTGGGACGTGCAGAGCCACAGCCGAGGATCTTGACTTGCATCTCAAGCTTAGTGCAAAAAAACGGATCTACTATTACGACTAGTCCTCTTCCTCTGGGGTGTAGCGGTAGAAGCCCACGCCTACCTTGCGACCGAGCTGTCCGGCGCGCACCTTCCGGCGTAGTAGCGGGTGCGGACGATACTTGCTGTCCATAAACTCCGCAAAGAGCCCCTCCAAGATCTCCAGACAAGTGTCTAGCCCGATCCAGTCTGCCAGCTCTAGCGGACCCATCGGGTGACTAGCGCCGATGCGCATCGCACGGTCTATGTCTTCGATAGAACCGATACCTTGAGCCAGCTCGGTGATCGCCTCGTTGATCATCGGGATGAGCATGCGATTGACGATGTATCCTGGCGAGTCCTCGACGTAGACCGTCTCCTTGCCCATTGCATCGCACAGCTCTTGGATCTGCTCGAGCGTCTCTTGCGAAGTGTGCTGTGACGAGACAATCTCGACAAGGTCGATGAGCGGTACGGGGTTGAAAAAGTGCATCCCCGCTACCAACGACGGGCGCTGTGTAGCGTTGCCTAGCTCCGTGATGCTGATCGACGAAGTGATCGAAGCGATGATCGTCCCCTCGCTGAGGACAGCATCGAGGTCGCGGTAAAGGTCTTTGTGCTCCTCTAGGGTGCCACTGGTCGCCTCTATGACGAGGTTGGCCGAGACAATGTCGGCATTGTCCACAGTCACCTTGATGCGGCTGAGCAACTCCTGCTGCTGCTCTTTGCTCCAGTCGAAGAGTTCGCCACACTCCGCCAGTGACTGCTCGAGAAGTGGGATAGCCCGTTTCTGACGATCCAGAGATCGTGCTTGTATGACGGTAGGTATATGGTGCATGGCCAGGCAGATGGCTATGCTGCGCCCCATGGAGCCGGCACCTACGACGGCTACCTTCTTGTCGTAGCCGACCGCCGCGGTATCACGCTGGGTAGAAGTATCGTTTGTCATTTCTTTATAGTCTCTCTTGCAGGATCAAAGGTACGAAAAAGAGATTAGAGGGGGAGGGAGATAGAGGTTAGAGATAAGAGGTTAGAAATTAGATCCTAGTAGCACTAGTGCCACTAGGAACACTAGAGCCACTAGAAACACTAGTGCTATAAACGACAATAGAGTGGCAATTGCCACTCTATTGTCATTTTAGCTTATCTGTCGGGGTACCAGGATTCGAACCTGGGACCCCCTGCTCCCAAAGCAGGTGCGCTAACCGGACTGCGCTACACCCCGAAGCTTCCGATCGGTACAACGTGGGAACGAATGCCCCCTTCGTGCCGTTCGTGGTGCAAAGATACAACATTTAATTGAATAAACAAGCACCCAGACCTCAGAGCAGGGCGAGCTGCACTCCAAGTTGCATTTTGGAGTGGGAAAATACGCCCACGCATTATAATTACTCTGTCAGGAACTACACACTAACAACAAGCGATGAAATAGATGAGGTCACTATATATAATGTATCACCCCTGCTCTCTAATCTCTAACTTCTAACCTCTAATCTCTATTTACATATCTTTACGAGGAAATTCGTCCGATTCCCTCCTTTCTCGAATATCCACGTGGAAAATCTCAAATCTCCACGTGGATATTTTTCTTTTTCCACGTGGGGGCGTTTTGATTCTTCCGAAGTTTCATTTCATTCCTCCGAAGTTTCATTTCATTCCTCCGAAGAATTTTTTATTCTCCACGTGGAGATTTTGAAATATCCACGTGGAAATCACTTTTCCCCGACACAGCGCTGTATCGATATGTAGTCTGCTTTAAATTATTGTAATGAACTAGCGTTGGATTTGCCCGACCTCGGAGCTCTCGAAATATTGGGACAAATGGTGGTTGCTAGAGATGCGCTTGGCGAGCTCTTGTACGGGTGACGAGCTTTTGACGGGAGGAAAGCGAGCAGTTCCAGTTACTCAGCCGGTAGGACGGCACCTCCTGAGTCTAGCACATAGGTGAGGTGGTATGGAGCTGTCGTGATGCTACGAAGGCGGTAGCCCGTGAGGAGGGTGGGGCGGTCGTCCCCTTCGTCGGCACAGATAGTGTAACGGGTGATCGAGTCGCTCCCTTTGTCACTGCTCCAGCTGGTAGAGACGGGGGCGTCGTGTGGCGAGACAATGTAGTTGGTCGCTAGGTGTCGCTGAACCTTTGGTGGGTAGGCTTTGTAAGCAGCCTCCTTGAGTCCCCACACCGTGTAGAGCCATTCGCGAGCGGCTTGAGACTCCTCGGCTGTGAGCAGCTGATGATAGTGAGCTAGCTCAGCGGGAGACATAAACCTCGGAGCTATCTGAGGCAACTTATCACTGGCAATCTGTAGATCTACGCCGATACCGTGCTGCCCCTCGCAGAGGACGAGGGCAACGTAGCTCCCGCTGTGGGATAGGGAGATACTATAATCAAGGTCAGGCGAGACAAGGCGGGGAGCACCCGTGGGGAGGTGCGTCAATTGCCAGGAAGTCTCTCTTGGGAGACTGTTGCATAAAGGCGAATCGCTGTGTTGCTTTCGGGATTCGGCTTCGGTCACATACGGAGGTATGCTCCCTTCAGACCTCACCCTCAGCGCCTTGCGCTTCATCCTTTCTGCAAAGTCTGGACAATCTTGCAAGCAAGATTGTGAGATTGTTGACTTTTGCAACAGTCTCCTCGGGGCGATCTCGTCCAGGAGCTGTTGCGTCAGCGAGCGGTAGTTAGATAGGCTGGGGGCGATGCCAGAGGGTAGCTCTGCGACGTAGAGTGTCCCTCCTAGCGGGAGGTCTAGCTGTGAGTAGATCACGCCTGAGGCTCTTTAGGACTATTGCCCTGCGTCTCATCCTGCTCTTTGGGATGCAGACGCATCTTGAGCTGCATGATACGGTGGCGATCCATGCGCGTTACGGTGAAGTCAATGTCTGAGATCGTTATCTGCTGACCCACCTGAGGGATCTCTTGCAGTACCTCTAGAAACAAGCCCCCGACCGTGTCGACCTCCTCGTAGTGTGGAGCAAAGTACTCAGGCTCTACATCAAGTAGCTTGCAGAGATCGATCAGTGACATACCTCCATCGATCAGATAGACTCCCTCAGCAAGCCGTACATAGGGCGGATCCTCATCATCGTACTCATCAACGATCTCACCCACGATCTCCTCAAGGATGTCCTCGAGCGTGATCAGTCCTGAGGTCCCGCCAAATTCGTCGATCACGATCGCCATGTGGATACGCTCCTGCTGCAACTCCTCCAGCAGGGTGTCGATCTTCTTATTTTCAGGTACGAAGTAAGCTTGCCGGATGATCTTTTGCCAGGGGAAGGTGTCCTCCTCGTGCATGTGAGGCAGGAGATCCTTCACATAGAGCACCCCTCGGATCGTATCTTGCGACCCGTCATAGACAGGCAGTCGTGAGTAGCCCGTGTCGACTGCATAGTTCAGCGTCTGATGATAAGCCCAGTGGTAGTTGACGCCAACCATATCGACACGCGGCACCATGATCTCGTCGGCCGTCTTGTGGTAAAACTTGACAATCTCATGGATCATCTCCGTCTCCTTATTGTCCCCCTCGGTAGTCAGAGCGACGGCCTCTGAGAGATCATCGACAGAGAGCTCGTGCCCCTTCTTTGCATTAGAGCCGAGGAGCTTAGAGGTCTTGATCAAGCCCTTGGAGCACCAAGCGATCCCTTTGTAAAGGGCAGACACGGCTGGACCCGTCATCCGTATGAAGGAGAGCGGGTGACGCTGAGCGTAGATCTTAGGGATGATTTCGCCAAAGAGTAGGAGCAGGAAGGTGATGAGGACCGTCTGGATGATAAAGCCAGCAACACGATTGGCCGAGAAGTCCCAGTGCTCCCCCACAAACCATGCACAGAGGATCGTGATCGCCACGTTGACCGCATTATTGCCGATCAGGATGGTCGCTAGCAGTTGCTCCGAGTGTGATAGAAGTCGCAGTAGGCGTGGATCGTTCGGGTGCTCCAGCTCTTTGATCTGCTGCACCTCTTGCGGGGTGAGCGAAAAGAAAGCCACCTCATTGCTCGACATAAAGGCGGAGCAAAGCAGTAAGAAGAGGATGATCAGGAGCGGTATAGCATCTATCCAAACGATTGGATTGCTGTACACAATTCCCCCGAAAAGGCTTAATAAGAAGGCATCACCCATTGCTGCTACTGTTGTGACTTATGCTGTTGCTGATCTAGCTGGTGGCGTCGCTAGGGTCAGATTGCGATACTGGCTGCTCGGCTGTAGAGCGAGGAGAGGTGCTCTCTGGACTACTGCTCTGCTTGGGACGATCTACAAAAGTGACCTTGTCCGCCCAGATCTCCGTACGCGCCTGCGCCTGTCCCTGGCGATCTGTGTAGTTGTTGTAGCGTATCTCGCCCTCCACGAGAAGATGAGACCCCTTGCGCACCCATCGCTCGACAAACTGTGCCAGCGTACCAAAGATCACAACCGTGTGCCACTCTGTGCGGTCTGGTATCTGTGTGCCATCACGCTTCGTGTAGCCCGATACAGAGGTCGCAAGGCGTAGCGTAGCCTGGCAGCTACCCCGACGCGAATAGTGTACGTTGGGATCAGCGCCTACGAAGCCTATTAGGATCGCCTTGTTGTAGTACATAGACTGAGCGGATAGGGTGACTAGGGGGAACCTTATATACGAACGCGAGAGACTTGTCTTACGTGTGAGCAAGGCAAGCCCTCGACGATAGCCTTGGGGCTGTATAGTAGGTCAGGAGTCCGTGCCAAGTTAGGCACTTGGAGAGGTTACTCCTTGATAGTGGTAATCCGCTTGTTTAGGAAGATGTGGAGGAAAAATCCAGCAATCATCACGACACAGCCGATGAGATTGAACATATTTCCCCCCTTATCGAGTAGAGCGGGGATAATGAGTACGAGAGCCCCAATGAGGACTACCAGACTACCTATGGGATTGAATCCTTTCATATACTTATGATTACTATCTAAGGTGATACTTGACAACGAAGGGTAGGAGAAGTCACCCCCATAGGGAATGACACACCCTCGTACCGCAAAGGTAATACAAAATCAAGAGATAGCACACGCACCCGCAACTTACGCCCATCTCACGACAACTCTCCGCTGGCTCCGCTCCCTCCGCTCCTCTCCGACTCCTCCGATAGCTCCGATCCTTCCGATAGCTCCGCTGGCTCTGATCGCTCCGACAGCTCCGCTCCTTCCGATTGCTCCGACAGCTCCGATAGCTCTGATGGCTCCGATAGCTCTGATGGCTCCGATCCCTAATCTCTAACTTCTAACCTCTAATCTCTAACTTCTCAGTTTTCCCTATATTTGTCAGAGAAAGAATAAAGCTCCCCGCACATCTGCTGCGCAGGGAGCCACTAAGCAACTGATATGATGGACAAACAACATAAACGACTCACCCCTCACGTAACCAACGAAACGAACCAGCTCCGCAAAGTCGTACTCGGGCTGCCTCATGCGCTCGGTACGCCACCGACACTTGAGGAGACCTACGACGCTAAGAGCTACCAAGCGGTGTTGCGGGGAGACTACCCCACGGAGCAGGCGGTGGTACGTGAGATGGAGGGATTCCTCGCTATCCTACAGCGCCACGGCGTGGAGGTGTATCGTCCTGAGCCAATAGAGGCGTGCAATCAGATCTTCGCGCGAGATGTCTCTTTCGTGATCGATGAGCACCTTTTTGTGGCACACATGATCCCCGACAGGAGACGAGAGGTAGATGCGTTTGCATCGATCTACGATCTCTTCGAGCCGAGTAGCGTGCTACATCTGCCCGCCGAGGTACGTGTTGAGGGGGGCGACGTGATCCTCTATGATGACATCCTCTTCGTGGGCTGTTGCGAGCCAGGAGCTTTTGGGCAGTTCAAGACTACGAGGACCAATGATCGCGCGGTGGACTTCTTCCGTGAGTTCTTCCCGCACAAGCGCATCGTACCCGTACCACTATACAAGCATGACCAGGATCCTCTGCGTGGTGTGCTGCACCTAGACTGCGCCTTTCAGCCCGTGGGGCGTGGCTTCGCCGTCTTTTATCCCGAGGGAGTCGCTTCCAGAGAGGCTCGCGGGATCATTGGCGAGGTCTTTGGCCAGGACAAGCTACTGACCATCACCGCTGAGGAGGCTGTCGAGATGCATACCAACTTCTTCTCCCTCTCTCCCGAAGTGGTCTGTGTCGAGGCGGGTGCCGAGCGTCTGCAGCGTTACCTCCGTGAGGTGGCTGGCATGACCGTTGAGGAGGTGCCTTATAGTGAGATCTCTAAGCAGGGTGGCTTGCTGCGCTGCTCCACATGTCCTCTAGAGCGAGCATAGCAGATGGCAAAGGTTAAGACTATATATAAGTGTAGTGCCTGTGGTGCGACCTACAGTCGCTGGCAAGGCCAGTGCAACGAGTGCCAAGAGTGGAACACGATCGAGGAGGAGCTGGCGCAGCCGGAGACGACCTCAGGGCGCTCGACACCAGCGCAGGAGATACAGCGCAAGCTCAAGCAGATCCATGAGGGTGCTACGTGGGACGGGCTCCACTCGGAGGAGGTGCGTCCCATACAGCTGATCGAGGGAAGCGAGGAGAGTCGAGTAGACCTGCACGACGAGGAGCTAAACCGCCTCCTCGGAGGTGGGCTGGTGCAGGGCTCCTTTACCTTGCTGGGTGGCGAGCCAGGTATTGGTAAGTCTACGTTGATCTTTCAGACCGTGCTGCGCTGCCCAGAGCTCAAGACGCTCTACGTCTCGGGCGAGGAGAGTGCCCAGCAGCTCAAGCTGCGTGCCGACCGCATCGGCATACACTCGGAGCAGTGCCTCATCTACTGCGACACCGACCTAGACAACATACTCCTGAAGGCTCTGCAGATAGCACCCGACCTGCTGGTCATCGACAGTATTCAGACGGTTACGACTGCACGCTCGGATTCTTCGCCAGGATCCATCAGTCAGATTAAGGAGTGCGCTAACCTGCTCCTGCACTTTGCCAAGAGCAGCGGCATCCCCGTGATTGTCATTGGGCATATCAACAAAGAGGGCTCCATAGCGGGCCCGAAGATCTTGGAGCATACGGTAGACACGGTCTTGCAGTTTGAGGGCGACAAGCAGCATCTCTACCGTATCCTGCGCAGCCACAAGAACCGCTTTGGCTCTACCGACGATCTTGGCATCTACGAGATGAATAGCTCGGGACTGGTCGCCGTGAGCAATCCCTCGGAGCATCTTATCTCGGGCAATACGGAGGGACTCAGTGGCGTCGTCATCGCCTGCGCCGTGGAGGGTATCCGCCCGATCATGATCGAGACGCAAGCTTTGGTCAGTTCGGCTATTTACAATAACCCGCAGCGGTCCACTACGGGCTTTGACCTGAGGCGACTCAACATGCTGTTGGCCGTTTTGGAGAAGCGGGCCGGCTTCAAGCTCATACAGAAGGACGTTTTCCTCAATATCACGGGCGGTATCAAGATCAACGATACCGCTGTGGATCTAGCGGTGCTCTGTGCCGTACTCTCCTCCAATCTGGATATAGCCGTCCCCTCGAAGACCTGCATGACGGGTGAGGTGGGACTGGCGGGCGAGATACGTGCCGTGAGTCGCATAGAGCGACGCATAGCGGAGGCGCACCGACTGGGCTTCACGCGGATACTGATCCCCAAGGCGAATGCTAAGAGCCTGCAACAGCGAAACTACGACATAGAGATCGTGCCGTGTGATCGGGTGGATCACGCCTTCAGAACACTCTTCTCTCAAAGACAATAGATACACTATATATAATAATGAGTAGGATGAATTGGGATCAGCTGATCTCTAACCGACGCTTTGGAGCGCCAGAGCCTGTGCGAGCTGGCGCACTAGGTGGGGGCATGGAGATGCGTACGGAGTTTGACCGGGACTACGATCGTCTGATCTTCTCGGCACCATTTCGCAGGCTACAAAACAAAGCGCAGATCTTCCCGCTGCCGAAGAGTATCTTCGTGCACAACCGCCTGACGCATAGTCTAGAGGTGAGCTGCGTGGGGCGTAGTCTGGGGAACTATATAGCGAGCCGCCTGACAGACAATCAGGATACGCCTCATCGGGGGAGCATCGCTACGGTCGTCTCGGCGGCCTGTCTGGCACACGATATGGGCAATCCTCCCTTCGGGCACAGTGGCGAGCGGGCGATCCGGGCTTACTTTACTGAGGGCAATGGTCGCCAATGGTATGATGCCGTAGTAGGGGAGGGGCACTCGTGGGAGGATTTCGCCTACTTTGAGGGTAATGCCAACGGCTTTCGCCTGCTGACGCATCAGTTTGAGGGGCGCAGGCCCGGGGGCTTTGCTTTGACCTACACCACGCTGGCTGCTATTGTCAAGTACCCCTGGTCATCGGCGAGGGCGCCTGAGAGCGGGAAGTTTGGCTACTTCCAGTCAGAGCGGGCTACGTACCTCGATGTGGCGGACTATCTGGGCATCCTGCCCGTAGATCCCGCCACGGGGCACTACGTGCGCCACCCGCTGGTCTACCTCGTGGAGGCCGCCGACGATATATGCTATCAGGTGATGGATGTGGAGGATGCTTACAAGTTGCGCATTCTGAGCTACGAACGTACGGTGGATCTGCTCCTGCGCTACTTCCCCGCAGATGGTCGCGATCACGCGCTGGAAACGCTGGAGACTATCGGCGACCGCAACGAACGGATAGCTTATCTGAGAGCCAAGGCGATCAATATCCTTGTGGAGGCGTGTGCCGAGGTCTTCATAGAGCATGAGGAGGAGATACTGCGGGGCGCTTTTGCTGGGACGCTGGTTAGCCGAATGCCTGAGAGGCTCTATGCGGCTTACCGAGCCAATAGCGCAGTGGCGCAGAGTGAGATCTACACGGCGCGAGCGGTGATAGACGTAGAGCTGGCGGGGCATCGGATCTTCTCAGAGTTGATTGACAAACTGATGCACTCGCTCCTACATCCAGACGATGCGTACAGTCGTACGCTCCTCTCGCTGGTGAGTAGTCAGTACAACCTGCACGAAGAGTCGATCTACGGCAAGCTCCAGTGCACGCTCGACTACATCTCCGGCATGACCGATCCCTACGCGCTAGACCTCTACCGACGCATCACCGGCATGAGCCTGCCAGCGATCTGAGAAATTAGAGATTAGAGGTTAGAGATTAGAGGTTAGAGATTAGAGGTTAGAGATTAG
>OLQD01001287.1_pt1 | contig 21046 bp, 13 predicted proteins | sample 1672841 | NCBI WGS metagenome assembly OLQD01 (sample SAMEA3136729, study PRJEB25190) | human gut metagenome | biome: human gut; feature: human-associated habitat; material: faeces | place: Austria | collected 2013 | reverse complement strand
TACAAGCTCCGCTACCGGCTGGCTTTCACCTTTCCGGGAGGTACAACCGACAAATAGAATCAATAAAGTTGTAGTAAATATAACGAATAGTTTATGCATACCTATCATATTACAAGTTTAAATCCATATAGAATAAGGAATAGGAGCTATCTATAACAGAAACACTCCTAGACCCTATTTTAATACTTAAATTACTTCAATTTGGATAAAGACAAAATGAAATCTTAAAATCATTAATATTTATCGTCACTAGAACTTATTTTTACTACTAGCAAGTTTCATTGCCTGTCTTTGTACAATTATAGCCTGTACAATCTGGACGGTAAAAACGTTCCCATATTTTTTGAGAATAATCGCCTTCCCCACTAGCCAATGCCTCAACATTAGCCAATGAAACTCCTGATAATTCAATTCCTTTATTTTGAGCTTGGTATACTCCCATTCCGGCTACAGCTACAACAGCTACAGCTAAAACATATTTAACGATGTTCTTTTTCATGATACATTAATTTATTCGTTAGAGATTTTTTTCTTTCCTGCACATTTATCCTTTCAGTGCAACTGTGAACGCATCACATTTTCTTTCTTTTTCTTACCTTTGTCGCGCCTCCTTTCTTTTTTAGGCAGGTACACGGGGAGCAGGATACTATGTTTGTCTATTCGAAGAAGATGCATAGCCGTGCTCCCTTTCTTTGTGGAGTCTGCCGGAATTTATATATAGTTGTTCAGAGTCATTCTACTTTCCCTTTTACCCGGACGGCTTGTCGACTTAATAAAGAAATGTATTCTATACAGAAGATATTGAGGAAATATCTGCTTCTTATTGGCGAATGTGTGTAAAAATAAATCTTTTTCATAGTAATTTCTTGTTTTTAATTTTGCATCGAAGTTATAAGACTTATTTGGATATTTCCATATGAATAGCATGAATTATAGTCTTAAATTTTTAGCAAAGGATAATTTTTTTCTTTATTTTGCAAATAATATGATTTGCGTAACAAAAATGAATGTTTTGCAATAAATCATAGTTGAATCTTAGTATAGATTGTATTGCTTTTTTTTACTAATGATCGGTTCTAATAGCAGACTTATGAAAATATCAAAAATCGGGCACTATGTGAGCTTTGTTTATCTTGTTCTTTTGATTCTGATGCTGGGAATCGTTTTGTATTCATGGCAATTATTGAAGCTTGTTTATCGTTCTTCGGGGAATGTCGGGATGGATGATGATTCCGTTCTCATAGAGGCATGGATGAAGTATGATGTAGCGACAGTGTTTGATAGCATGTCTTTGGGGATATTAAGCTTGTTCGTACTGTTTGTCTTTCTGATTCCGTTGGGATTGTTAATCTATTGGCTGGTAGAGTTTTGTCGCATTGATATCGTATATGATGAAGAAACAAAGGGTATACAGATTAATGGGAAACGGTGTCATATGCCTAAAATGGACTTGGAGATTCTTCTTATGTTTGTCAACGAGAAAAAGCACCGGTTGACCCGTGAAAAAATAAAGCAAGCTTTATGGCCTAATAGTTTGACAGCCGATCGGAATCTGGATGTTCATTTATGCCTGCTGCGAAAGGAACTGTCAGACTTCCCTTGTTATCATTTAGACACGACAGGTCAAGGAGAGTATGAGTTAAAATATGAACCTCTTAAGAGGATATGTACATTTGAGCATCTCCGATTAGACTGTCATTGGCAAAAAGGAAATGCAAATAAGAGCATTTGGCGCAAGATTTCCATATCTGCCCGCTACAAAACAAGAAGCTGTTTGAATTTTGTTCGATTTAAGCTAATGGATTGTGCAGGGGGATATTTTACAGCTTTCGATCGGAGCGCATCCGAAGATTTGAGAAATCGTAGCTATAAAAATGAATGAGGAAAGTCTTTCTTTTCATAGTGAATTGATTTTTTTTTGCGAGCTCAGGTTGTAGTCTTTTGAAGTCCTCAAAAAGAAGTCTCAGGTCATTCTGTCAAAATGTCAAATGAACCTCTCCACGGTGCTCTTCCTCGCACCAAAATACAGTTTGATGGATTCGGAGGGCCTTCTCAGGCGATTCGCAAAATACACCTTGTTGCCAAACGGCTTATTCTAGTTGCGTTGCAGTGGGTAAAAATGGGATGGCTACGTCCTTTTACTGTTCATGCCTCTGTTTTACCCCTCTTTTTATTACCTTCCGATTTGTTGACACCGCTCACCTTCTGGAGAGTGAAACTCCGGATTTGTTACTTCCATTTTCCAAACATTTGACTTCCGGGCACGAAACAATAGTGTTTGGCAGGTGAAACTATATTGTTTGACGCCTCAAACTATATTGTTTGGCTCGCGAAACAATATTGTTCCGGGCACGTTTTGCCTGTTTCCCGAAAATGAAATGTATAGTTTTCTAAAATCAAAGGCTTTTCCCGTATGTTTTGTTTGCACTCATTCACGTTTCACCTCCAGATTATCGGATTTTTGAAAAGTATGAGTTAGCTGAAAGTCTTGATTTGGGGAAATAATGAAAGTGATTAGTCCGTTTGGCTGACAAGGTGTAAATCGTCTGACAGGCTTTTCCCATGTCTTTTTCGGGGCAAAGCACCAGCCGGATATCGGGGCGAAAACATTGATTTTGGTTCATTCCCAGCCTCAATAAAAAAATTGAGATCAATATTTGTGCCGGGAAGTAGTCTTGTTTGCGACATATCCTGTACCTTTGAAGTGCTGAATCGTCTGCCGGATGAGACCGGACAAGATGCTTCGTGGAATATTCCGGCAAGGATGTTCACAGCATTTTGTCTTTATCCGGTTTATGGACCAACTTTTACAAGTGAAGAATGAAACAAGCCGTGAAAACATGTATGCCCTATGTGGCGTTGCTCCCTCTGATGGGGTTGCTCGGAGTCGTCTTTGTTTACGACAGCCGTCTGCCTGCCGATTGGCTGGGATGGCAACGCGAATGGCTGTATCATGCCTGTTGGGTAAGTGTGGCATGGCTTTTATTGGTAGGGATTGTACGCCCGCAGTGGCTCCGGCTGTTTCCCCGGATATTGGCAGGGACGTTGATAGCCTTGGGAGGTGTAGAAGCCCTTTGGGGGCTTTGCCAGCTTTTCGGTCTTTGCCCCTCCCGGCATGCGTTGTTCCCCATGACGGGTTCATTTTTCAATCCCGGTCCTTATAGCGGTTATCTGGCGCTGGTACTTCCCGTGGCAGTGTTTGAGGCGTTGAGGCTTGGGCAGAAACAGTCTCCGGTGCATTGGGCGGCAGGGAGTGTGGCTTTGCTGATTCTCTGTGTCCTCCCGGGCGGTATGAGCCGTGCATCGTGGCTGGCGGCAGGTGTATCGCTTGCCTTTGTCATGTTCCGGTGTACGGAGGGGAAACGGCATACGGCGTTTTTCGTTTTCTGCCGGGAGCATCGCCGGATGCTCGTCGGCGTTTTGTGCCTGTTGCTTTGTCTGGCAGCCGTCGGAATTTACCTGCTGAAAAAGGATTCGGCTGACGGAAGGCTGCTCATTTGGAAAGTGGCAATGAAAGAGGTTGTGGCACACCCCGGAGGTGCGGAGATGGATGCAGGTTCAACCTTTTCGGCTGTGTACGGGAATGCACAGGAACGGTATTTCACAGCCGGAGACTATACGGACGCTGAGGCTCGTGTGGCAGCCTCTCCCGAATTTGCATTCAACGACTACATCCAGTTTGCCCTGATGGAGGGCGTCTGGTGTCCGGTGCTGTTGCTGCTGATTGGTATCCTGGCTTTCAGAGGTGCTACCCTGAGTGGCGAAGTCGGTCTGGGTGCTGCCTTGCTGTCACTCGGTGTATTCGCCTTTTTTTCTTATCCATTGCAGTTGCCGGCATTTGTCTGTACCTTCTTTCTGCTGGTTGTGGCTTCCTTCTTGGCTTGGGCTGGTCCGAAGGTCGGAAGGTGTGCCGGAAGAAGTTGGCCGACAGTGGCTGTTCCTTTTCTGATGTATATCCTGTTTACTTCGTCAGTTTACTATTCGTTACACGGCATCACTCATGAGGAGACGTTGCGGTGGACCAAGGCGCGGCAATATTATCGCGTCGGTGCCTATCGGGAAGCCATGGAGGCTTATCGGAAGGTGAAAGGGATGGATGCATGTGCCGACTATCATTTCGAGTTGGGACGTGCCTGCTACAAGAGCGGTGAATGCCTCCCTGCCAAATGGGAACTGGACAAGGCTCTGTGCCTTAGCGGAGACCCGATGATACTGAATCTGCTGGCACAGAGCGCGTGGAAGGCAGGTTATCCGTTTATGGCGGAAGCCTATTTGCAACGTGCCGCCCACAGGGTTCCGTCGCTTACTTATCCTTACTATCTGCTGACGAAACTTTATGCTGACCCTTATTTCTACCAGCCGGACCGCTTGCAGGAGGCAGCGCGGATGGTGCTTGAAAGAGAACCCAAAGTCTTTTCACCTGCCATCGCACAGATGCGGGAAGAGGTAAGAGACATCCTGAAAGAGATACAGACATCTGCCTTGACTCCGGTGGACCGGGACTCCATACGGCGTGACATCCCGTACATGATTGAGAGTGTCACGTTAATCCCTGTCGGACCGGGAGAGGGTGGAGATTCATTAACCTTGAAACAATAACCTTATGACTGGAATCGTATACAGTTCACTTGGAGTGATGATGGCAGCGGTGCTCCTGACTGCCTGCGGACGGGAGGACCGTCCGTCAGTGGAGAAGGAAGGTGTCGAGACCGTCCTGCCTGCCGAGGTGAACGAAGTGTCGGTGATGACCCTCAAGAAGGGAGACTTCAACCACGAACTGGTGAGCAACGGCAAGGTGGAGGCGCGGGCGTATGCCGACTTGAACTTCCGCCTGACCTCGGAACCCGTCGCACGGGTCTATGTGAAAAACGGTGACCGTGTGAAGAAAGGGCAGAAGCTCGCCGAACTGAGCCTCTTCACCCTGCAGAACAAGCTGGAGCAGGCGAAGACCTCGCTCGACCAGGCGGACCTGGAGATGCAGGATGTCCTCATCGGACAAGGCTATGCGCCCGACCGTCCGGAGTCGGTGCCGGAGAATGTCATGAAGCTTGCGCGTGTGCGGAGCGGCTACGAACAGAGCCGGGCGAACTACGAGCTGGCACGGTATGAGTTGCAGCAGGCTGTGCTGACTGCTCCCTTTGACGGCGTGGTGGCAAACCTCTTCGGCAAGCAGTACAACCGTCCTGACGGGGCGGAGCCGTTCTGCCGCATCATTGCCACGGCAGGCATGGAGGTGGAGTTCTCCGTGTTGGAGAGCGAGCTTCCGCTCATCAGACGGGGCGACGAGGTGGATGTCTCTCCTTATGCGGCGACAGTCGCTGCACGGAAGGGGCGGGTGACGGAAATCAACCCGTTGGTCGACGAAAACGGCATGGTGCGTGTGAAGGCGCAGGTCGACGGAGGCAGCCAGCTCTTCGACGGCATGAACGTCCGCGTCACAGTGAAACGCCGGGTGCCGGGACAGCTCGTGGTGCCAAAGACGGCGGTGGTGCTCCGCTCGGGCAGGCAGGTGGTCTTCACTCTCCGGGAGGGGAAAGCCCAGTGGAACTACGTGCAGACCGGACTGGAGAACATGACCGAATACACCGTCACGGGAGACGGTCTGGAGGAAGGGGCGCAGGTCATCGTGACGGGCAACGTGAACCTGGCGCACGAGACACCTGTCAGAGTCGTCGGACAGAAGAAATAGGAGTGCGGTCATGGTCAAGTTTCTCATCCGGCGTCCCATTGCCGTACTGATGGCGTTCACCGCCAGCTTCATCATCGGACTGGTGACCTACTTCGCCCTGCCCGTGTCGTTGCTGCCCGACATCGACATCCCCCAGATTACCATCCAGGTGACGGGCGACAACATGTCGGCACGCGAACTGGAGAACACGCTGGTCGCTCCCGTCCGCCGTTCCTTGCTCCAGGTCTCGGGGCTGGACGAGATGCGCAGCGAGACACGCGACGGCTCCGGCATCATCCGTCTGTCGTTCGATTTCGGGACGGATACCGACCTGGCGTTCATCGAGGTGAATGAGAAAATCGACGCCGCCATGAACAGCCTGCCCCGCGATGCCACCCGTCCGAAAGCCATCAAGGCAAGCGCCACGGACATCCCCGTCTTCTACCTCAACATGACGCTGAAGGACGGGCAACCCTATGCACCCGTCGACGAACAGGCATTCCTGCAACTTTGCGAACTGGCGGACAACGTCGTGCGCCGGCGCATCGAACAGCTGCCACAGGTGGCGATGGCGGACGTCACCGGCATACCGGGAAGGATGCTCCGCCTCGTGCCCGACCGAGCGAAGATGGAAAGCCTGGGACTGACCATTGCCGACCTGGAAAATGCCTTGGCTGCCAACAACGTGGAGCCGGGCAGCATGCTCGTGCGCGACGGATACTATGAGTACAACATCCGCATCGCCTCGCTCCTGCGTACCCCCGAGGACGTGGAGCGGATTTACCTGAACGTGGACGGACGCATCCTGCAACTGAAGGATATCTGCCGCGTGCAGGTGGTGTCGCAGAAGGAGCTGGGACGTTCGCTGGCAGACGGCAAGCGTGCCGTGACCCTCGCCATCATCAAGCAGTCGGAGGAGAACATGGACAACCTCAAGGCGGAGCTGAAGCGCACGACCGACTATTTCTCCCGCCTCTATCCCTCCATCGAGTTTTCGGTGAGCCGTAACCAGACGGAGCTGCTCGACTACACCATCTCCAACCTGCAGCAGAACTTCACGCTGGGCTTCCTGCTGATATTCGTGGTCGCCATCCTCTTCATCGGGGACGTGCGCTCTCCCCTGGTCATCGGCATCAGCATGGTGACGTCGGTGGTCATCACCTTCTTCTTCTTTTACATCTGCCGGGTGTCACTGAACATCATCTCCCTCTCCGGACTGATTCTCGCCGTGGGTATGATGATCGACAATGCCATCATCGTCACCGAGAACGTGTCGCAGTACCGGGAACGGGGCTATTCGCTCCGCCGGGCAGCCGTGGCAGGCACGACCGAGATGATTACGCCCATGCTGAGCTCGTCGCTCACGACCATTGCGGTGTTCGTTCCGCTGGTGTTCATGAGCGGCATTGCGGGAGCCATCTTCATGGACCAGGCTTTCTCCATCACGTCCGGACTGCTGGTGTCCTACTTCACGGGCATCATGCTGCTGCCGGTGCTCTACCTGCTGTTCTACCGCATTGCCCTGCGGAAGCACAACTGGCTGACGCGCAACTTCAGGGAGGTGCTGAAGAATGACTGGCTGGAACGGTTCTACGATGCCGGCATCCGTTGGACGTTCGCCCACAAGCGGCTCAGCCTGCTGCTGGGGCTGCTCACCCTGCCCCTGTGTGTGGTCATGTTCCGGGTGCTGGACAAGGAGCGCATGCCGGAAATCACGCAGAGCGAACTGATTGTCAAGGTCGGCTGGAACGAGAACATCCACGTGGAGGAGAACGAACGGCGCGTGAACGCCCTGATGCGCGAGGTGGACAGCCTCGTCGTCGAGCACACGGCATACGTCGGCATACAGGATTATGTGCTCAATGCGGACGAGGAGCTGGCTGCCGACGAGGCGGAACTGTACTTCAAGACCGCCTCCCCCGGCGATGTGGGGAAAGTCGAAGCACAGGTGAAGGACTTCTTCCGCCGCAGCTACCCGGATGCAGTCGTGACATTCGCCCCGCCCATGACCGTCTTTGAGAAGCTCTTCGTCACCGGAGAGCCCGACGTGGTGGCACGCCTGCATGCCGCGGACAAAGGCACGGCGCCCGACCCCGCTGCACTGAAGGAACTGGAGCAACGGATTGCCGGCGCGACGGGCATACAACCCGAGGGCGTCGCCTTCCGCAGCCAGCTCAACCTGGTCATCGACCGGAGCAAGCTGCTGGTCTACCATGTCGACTACAACGAGGTGGTGCGCACCCTGCGCACGGTCTTCAAGGAGAACCGCACCTCGACGCTGCACTCCTATCAGCAGTATCTCCCCATCGTGATTGCCGGCAACGAGAAGACCGTGAGCGGGGTGCTGGCGGAGACGCTTGTGGAGAACACGCCTCCGGCAGGAGAGGAGAAACAGTATGTCCCCCTGCGCGAACTGGTGACGGTCGTGCCGGGTGAGGACCTGAAAAGCATCACCGCCGGACGCAACGGCGAGTACATCCCCCTGAACTTCTACGGCGTGGACGATGCGCCCCGCCTGATGGAGGAGGTCAGGGACGTGGTGACGGAGGCAGGCGGCTGGGACGTCGACTTCGGAGGCAGCTTCTTCTCCAACCGCCGGATGATGGGCGAGCTGATGGTCATCCTGCTCATCTCCATCCTGATGATGTACTTCATCCTCTGTGCCCAGTTCGAGAGCTTCCTCCAGCCGCTGATTGTCCTGTCCGAGGTGCCCATGGACACCGCGTTCGCCCTGCTCTGCCTGTGGCTGTGCGGCCATACGCTCAACCTCATGTCCGCCATCGGCATCATCGTGTCCTGCGGTATCGTCATCAACGACTCCATCCTGAAGATTGACAGCATCAACGAGCTGCGCAAGCAGGGGATGCCGCTCTTCGACGCCATCCACACCGCGGGTGTCCGGCGTCTGCGTGCCATCATCATGACCACGCTGACGACCATCTTCGCCATGGTGCCGCTGCTCTTCACGTCCGACATCGGTTCGGAGTTGCAGAAGCCCTTGTCGATAGCCATGATTGGTGCGATGGCGGTGGGCGTCGTCATCAGCTTGTTTATTGTCCCCTTGATATATTGGTATGTTTACAGAAGAAACTATGAGAATGCGAAGAATTGAGATACTCGTGTGCCTGCTGCTGTGCCTTGCCGCCGGAACACATGCACAGCGTACGTTGAGGCTGACCCTCGGACGGACCATCGAGATGGCGAATGACAGTTCGCTCTCGGCGTTCCGCAACCAGAACATGTACCTCTCGGGCTACTGGGAGTACCGGACGTACAAGGCGGAGCGTCTGCCCAGCCTGACGATGAACCTGACGCCGGCGCGTTACTACCGCTACATCACCCAACGCTACGACTCGGAGATGGACATGGACGTCTACCGCGAACAGCAGATGTTCAGCGCCACGGGCGGACTGAGCCTGGCACAGAACTTCGACTGGTTGGGCGGACGGTTCTATGTGGACACGCAGCTCGACTTCATGCGCAACTTCGGCGACACGAAGTCCACCCAGTATTCTGCCGTTCCCGTCCGCATCGGCTACGAGCAGGACCTCCTGGGCTATAACGCCTTCCACTGGGACCGCAAAATCGAGCCGTTGAAGTTCGAGAAGGCGAAGAAGCAGTTCGTCTACCAGACCGAGCAGGTGTCCGAGGAGGCGGTGACCTACTTCTTCGAGCTCGCCATGGCACAGGCGGAGTACAACCTTGCCAAGGAGAACCTTGCCAGCTCGGACACGCTCTACGCCATCGGGGAACGGCGTCAGCAGATTGCCGCCATCTCGCAGGCGGACCTCCTCACGCTGCGGCTCGACCGGGTGAACGCCCGCAACGCCCTGCGCAACTCCGAGATTTCCCTCAAGCGTGCCATGTCGGCACTGGCGACCTTCCTCAACCTCGACAAGGACACCCGCATCGAGATAGACCTCCCCGTGCGTCCGCGGACTCTCTCGGTGCTAGCCGATGAGGCACTGGGACATGCCCGGGCAAACAACCCGGTCTACCTGGAGCAGCGGCAGAACATCCTGGAGGCGGAGCGCGAGGTCGACCGCACGAAGAAGGAGTCCCACTTCAACGCCAGCTTCAATGCCAGCGTCGGCTTCAACCAGGTGGCGGACAACTTCCGGGCGGCATACCGCAATCCCCTCCAGCAGGACCTCGTCTCCCTCAGCATCTCCATCCCGTTGGTGGACTGGGGCGTGCGCAAGGGCAAGTACAACATGGCAAAGAACAACCTCGACGTGGTGAAGATTGCCGCCCGGCAGGAGGAAATCAGCGTGGAGGAAGACGTGGTGATGACGGTCAACGACTTCAACGTGCAGCAGGACCTCATCCAGAGCGCCGAAGAGGCGCTCGACTTGGCGGAGATGGCATACGACCAGACACGCCGACGCTTCATCATCGGCAAGTCGGACATCAACAGCCTGACACTCTCGCTCAACCGTCAGCAGGAGGCGTGGAAGAACTACATCGGCGCCCTGCAGAACTACTGGCTGAACTACTACAAGATACGTCGCCTGACGCTCCATGACTTCGAGCACGGATGCGCCCTGTTCGACCGTTTCGACTTTGATAAAGGCTCCTACCGATGAAGCAGGAAGAGACACATACGCACGGCTTCTCCTCGTTCACGCTCATCGTGACCTTCGTCTGCCTCTCGCTCGTCGGGCTGGCGCTCCTGCCGCTCCTGCCGGTCAAGCTCTCCCCCTCGCACACCCTGCCCAGGCTCACGGTCTCCTTCTCGATGCCGGGCAATCCCGCGCCGGTGGTCGAGTCGGAAGTGACCAGCAAGCTGGAGGGACTGCTCTCGCGTGTCCGTGGAGTGAGAAAGGTGTCCTCCACCTCGGACAACGGCAGCGGACGGGTCACCATCGAGCTGGACAGACATGCCGGGGTGGACGTCGTGCGCTTCGAGGTCTCCACGCTGATACGCCAGCTCTGGTCGCAGCTGCCCGACGGGGTGAGCTATCCGCAGATTGCCGCCCAACAGTCCGACGACCGTTCGGCACGCCCCTTCCTGACCTATACGCTCAATGCACCCGCCGCCCCCTTCGTCATCCAGCGTTACGGCGAGGAGAGCATCAAGCCGCTGCTCTCACAGATAAAGGGCATCTACAAGGTGGAGCTGAGCGGAGCCACGCCCATGGAGTGGAGACTGACCTATGACAACACCCGGCTGGAGCAGGCGGGCATCACGGTCAGCGATATCCGCGCAGCCATCCAGGAGCACTACGACCGGGAGTTTCTGGGCATCTGCCGGGTCGACGACGAAGGGGGATGGATGCGCCTCGTCCGTGTCACCGACGGGGTGGAGGAGGAGTTCCGTCCTGCCGACATCTGGGTGCGGAGCCGCTCGGGAGAAGCCGTCCGGCTGGACAAGCTCGTCCGCGTGACACACGAGGAGCAGGAGCCGGACAGCTACTTCCGCATCAACGGGCTGAACTCCGTCTACCTCTCCCTCACCGCCGAGGAGACGGCGAACCAGCTGGAACTCGCCCGCAACGTGCGGCAGGCGATGGACGAGGTGCAGCGCACCATGCCCGCCGGCTATGAGGTGCACACGAGCTACGATGCGACCGAGCACATCAGCCGCGAGCTGGACACCATCTACTTCCGCACGGGCATGACCGTCCTCATCCTCCTGCTCTTCGTCGCCCTCATCACCCGCAACCTGCGTTACCTGCTGCTCATCGTGCTCAGCCTGTCGGTGAACATGGCGGTGGCGTTCATCTTCTATTACCTCTTCGGGCTGGAGATACAGCTCTACTCGCTGGCAGGCATCACCATCTCGCTCAACCTGGTCATCGACAATACCATCGTCATGACCGACCACATCACCCGGCGGCGCGACCTGAAGGCGTTCCTCTCCATCCTTGCCGCCACGCTGACGACCATCGGCGCGCTGGTCATCATCTTCTTCCTCGACGAGAAGGTACGGCTCAACCTGCAGGACTTTGCCGCCGTGGTCATCATCAACCTCGCCGTCTCGCTGCTGGTGGCGCTCTTCTTCGTGCCCCCTGTCATCGACAAAATCGGGTTGGAGCGCCGCCGTTCCCGTCATCCGCGTCTGTGGATGAAGAGACTGACGGTGCGGTTCACCCGTTTCTACCGCGTGCTCATCGGCGGACTGTGCCGCTTCCGGGTGGCGGTCTGCCTGCTCCTGCTCCTGGGGTTCGGCCTGCCGGTGTTCCTCCTGCCGGAAGAAATCAAGGATGCCAAAGGCTTCTGGGAGGAGCTTTACAACCGCATGTTTGCGGGCACCACCTACCGGGAGGACATCCGTCCCGTGGTCGACAAGGCGCTGGGCGGCTCGCTGCGTCTGTTTGTGGAGAAAGTCTATAACGGAAGCTACCTGGACAGCCGCGAAGACGAGGTGACGCTCTCCATCAATGCCACCCTGCCCAACGGCAGCACGCTGGAGCAGATGAACAACCTGGTGAAGCAGATGGAGACCTACCTGAGCGGCTTTGACGAGATACGCCAGTTCCAGACTTCGGTCTACGACGCCCGCCGTGCCACCATACAGGTCTTCTTCAAGAAGGAGCACGAGCACAGCGGCTTTCCCTACGTCCTCAAGTCGAGCGTCATCAGCAAGGCACTCACCTTGGGCGGCGGCAGCTGGAGCGTCTACGGCCTGCAGGACCAGGGCTTCAGCAACGACGTCCGCGAGTCTGCCGGAAGCCTGCGCGTGAAGATGTTCGGCTACAACTACGACGAGCTGTCCCATTGGGCGGACGAGATGACCCGCCAGCTACTCTCGCACCGACGCATCAAGGAGGTGACCGTCAGCTCGGAGTTCTCCTACTGGAAGGACGACTACTCGGAGTTCTACCTGGAGTTCGACAAGGAGCGCATGGCGAAGGAAGGGCTGACGGCGAGCGCACTCTTTGCCGTCCTGCAACCCGTGTTCATGCACGACCAGCCTGCCGCCACGGTGGTCTTTGACGGACGGGCGGAGAGCCTGCGCCTGTCTTCGGTCCAGAGCAGCGCCTACGACGTGTGGAGCCTGATGGGGATGCCCTTCCGCGTCGGCGGACGCTCCTACAAGCTCTCGGACGTGGCGACCGTGACGAAGGTGCAGGCGCCGAAGAAGATAGCCAAGGAGAACCAGCAGTACGTCCTCTGCCTGCAATACGAGTACATCGGTTCGTCGGAGCAGGGACGCAGGCTGTTGGAGAAGGACGTGGAGGAGATGCGGACGCGCCTTCCGCTGGGCTATACGATGGAAATCCAGCAGGAGCACTGGAGGTGGGGCAGCGGCGACGCGGGGCAGTACGCGCTGTTGCTCATCGTGGTTGCCATCATCTTCTTCATCACCGCCATTCTGTTCAACTCGCTGAAGCAGCCCCTGGCAATCATTTTCGTGATTCCCGTCTCCTACATTGGCGTGTTCCTGACGTTCTATCTCTTCGGGTTGAACTTCGACCAGGGCGGCTTTGCTTCGTTCGTCCTGCTGTGCGGCATCACGGTGAACGCCAGCATCTACATCCTCAACGAGTACAATGCCATCCGTCGCCGTCAGCCCCGTCTGGATGCGCTTCGTGCCTACACCAAGGCATGGAACGTGAAGGTTGTCCCCATCTTCCTGACGGTCGTCTCCACCATCCTGGGCTTTATCCCCTTCATGGTGGGCGAGGAGAAGGAGGGCTTCTGGTTTCCCTTGGCAGCCGGCACCATCGGTGGCCTGGTCCTGTCGCTCGTCGGCATTTTCTTCTATCTTCCCATCTTCTCGCTGAAGCGTCAGAATGTCATGAAGCGGTAAGCGGACGCAGTGCCGGCGTGTCGGTCGACATGCCTTCCTTTTCCTTCCTCCGCCTTGTGGATACGGCGTATCCAGCTCCAAAAGGAATTGTTTGACGGAAGATAGGGCATATCCAGCACCAAAAGAAATTATTTGTTAAAGGATAGGGCGTATCCAGGACTAAAAGGAATTATTTGTTAAAGGAAATGACGTATCTAGGACCAAAGTTAATCATTTGTTAAAGGATACGACGTATCCAGGACCAAAAGGAATTGTGGGACGAAAGAAACGGCATATCCGGGGAGCGGAGAGGGGAGAAGACGGGGGATGTCGGCAGGCGGGGCGTCCGCTGAACCCCGGAGAAGAGTGTGAAAAAGGAAACGCGGACGAAGGGGATGTGGAGGTCCCTTTCGTCCGTGTGTTTGCTTTACCAGCTTATCGTCACAGCACGTCCGTCGTAGGTCACCGGACGGGTGACGGGCTGTTGCCCCTTGTCGTGCAGGATGAGGCGGATGGGGCGTTCCGTCCGCATGCCTTCGAAACTGCCTTGACGCGGATGCAGCGTCAGCGTCCGCCGGGCATCGTCCCACGTCAGGCGGACGGTGGCACAGGCACCCTGCTCGTAGCGGTAGTTCGTACCCTCGTCCTCGTAGAGCGTGAAGCTGCCGTCCGCACCGGCATAGATGTGTATCTCCCAGTCCGCGCGACGTGCCTCGACGGTCGACTGGAGCTCTCCTTCCGCCAGGGGAAGGATGCTGCCTGCACGGACGAACACGGGGATGTGCTCCGGACTGACGGGGAGGGTCCGGATGCCGTCGCCGTCCGTCGGGAGACCCGTCCAGAAGTCATACCAGCCGCCGGGCGTGGCAGGAAGGTAGACGTCGGTGACGGACAGTCCGGGAGCGGTCACGGGAGCCACCAGCAGCGCGGTGCCGAACATGTATTCGGTGGTCTGACGCAGGGCAAGCGTGTCGTGCGGGAAGTCCATCACGAGCGGACGCATCAGCGTGCCGTGACGGAAGGTGATGTCCGCCGCTCCGGCATACAGGTAGGGGAAGAGGCGGTAGCGGACGGCAAGTACGGCGCGTGCCTGACGGGTCACCTCGGGTCCGTAGTTCCAGAACTCCGTGTCCGACATGTAGCCGTGGACGCGCATCAGGGGAAGGAAGACCGACGTCTGCATCCAGCGCAGGAAGCACTCCCGGTATGCCGCGTCGGCGTATTGGTTGGCAGGGCGGAAGAAGCCTCCGGCATCGTACGTCCACCAGGGCAGTCCCGACGCCATCATGCCCAGTCCCGCGGTGAGTTGCCGACGGAAGGTGTCCCAGTCATGCCCCACGTCGCCCGACCAGGTGGCGGCGGCGTAACGTTGCATGCCGGGAAAGCCGCTGCGGGTCAGAATCATCGTCCGTTTGTCGGGCACGTCGTGGCGCGACCCTTCATAGACCGTCCGTGTGACCAGCAGCGGGTAGACGTTGCGCAGCAGTTCGCCGGGCAGGCTGTCTCCGGCGATGCGCCGTCCCACGAGGTCGTCGTTCTCCGGTTCGGTGGCGTCCTGCCACCATGCGTCGATGCCGTAAGGGCGTAGCAGACGGGAGGAGAACTCCTGCCAGTAGCAGGCGGCGGCATGCGGGTTGAAGAAGTCGACCCACGACGTGCCGGGGATGTAGTAGCCCTTGTCGGTGAGCCGCCTCCCGACTTCCGACTGCGGGTCGACCTTGGACCACACCGAGACCATGAAGCGCAGGTCGCGGGCGTGCAGGTCCCGTACCAGTGCCGCCGGGTCGGGATAGTGTTCCTCGTCGAAACGCATGGCGTTCCAGCCGTATTTGCCCCAGTACTGCCAGTCCTGCACGATGACATCCACGGGCAGCCGTTCGGCGCGGAAGCGGTCTGCCGTCGCGAGAATCTCCTCCTGCGAATGGAAGCGTTCGCGGCAGTGGATGTAGCCCAGTGCCCAGTCCGGCATCAGGGGAGCGTCACCCGTCAGGGTGCGGTATCCGGCGATGACCTCGTCGGGTGTTCCGGCAAAGAGGGTGTAGTCCACCGCGTCGGCGACGGGCGAGCGGAAGACGGTCCGGTCGTCCACGGGTTTATAATATAAGGTAGGGCGGTCGTCTTTCTCCAGCAGGGCGCGTACGGAGTGGGTTCCGGCATCCAGTTCCACGGTCAGCGCGGTGGTGGGAGGCAGCCACGTGTTCCGTATGTCCACCAGCACCTTCCCGTCGATTTCCAGCTGATGCCGTCGCGCCATCGTCCGCCCGACATCGAGCAGGAGGGCGTAGCGTCCCTTTTGCGGGACGGTCCATATGGCAGTGAAGGCAGCCCCTTCGCGTACCTCCTGCTTGCCGCCTTCGGTGGAGGTCACGTCGACCACCGTCTTCTCGCCCGACGCACCTTCCGGAGTCAGGGTGAGCCGTCCGTCGGCAGGGTTGAAGTCCGTCAGACCGTAGTTGTTCCACAGCAGTCCGTAGCCTTTGTTCGAGAGGATGAAGGGGATGGCTATCTGGGTGTTGACCTGCGTCAGCCGGCGCGTCAGTCCGCGGACGTTCAGCTGTCCGTCCTGGAACTGTCCCAGTCCGTAGAGGAATTCGTCCGCCGGGGAGCGGAATGCCTGTTGCGCTTCGTAGGTCTTCTCGTTCTGTACCCGGGCAGGGAGCAGGTGTCGTCCTTCTTCGCGCAGGAGCGTCTCTCCCCCGGACGAGAAGTAGGCGAGGCGTCCGCTCGGCTTGTCGACCGTCACGGTGAGGCGCGGCAGGGTGAGGGTCAGGGTCTCTCCATGCTCTTCCACACGGAAGTCCGGCGTCTGCCGGTCGATGTAAATCCATTCCGGCAGGTCATGGACCGGTTCCTTGACGAAGCGGACGCGCACGGCGTTGTCCGCCATCGGCTGGAGGCAGAGCGTCCCGCTGTCGGTGTGGCAGATGAGGCTCCGGTTCTCCTGACGGAAGGAGCGGATGGTTTGTCCGTCGGCTGACGAAGCCAGCAGCAAGGCTCCTGCCAGCAGTATCTTCGTGCGGACGGACCGGAGCAGTCGGAATCTTTTGTACAAGTGTCTCATGGTTTGATAGTCTATGTCTGTGGTTCGGTGGGGTGTCAGTTCAGCATCAGGCTCATGTAGGGGCGTTCGTCGCTCCACAGCCGGGCGGCAAGTTCGCCGATGCCTGTGGGGATGCCCTCGTCCGGAGCAGCCGGAGTGGCTGTGCCCTGCGAGAGGCGGATGCAGACGTTGTTCTCGGGGATGTCCGGGTCGGAGATGCGCCAGCAGGCTTCCGCGTCGGGGTGCGTCCGTGCATGGAGCGCCAGGACGTCTGCCACGCGGATGATGCGCAGCATGCCCAGCGGACGCCCCGCCTCGTCGGGAGCCACGGGATGCAGGCATTCCGCCTCCTGCATGAACGTGTGTTCGCAAGCCCGGTTGACCAGCGTCCGTGCCACGGCAGGCGTGTCGGCAAGGCACTCGCCGATGCGGCAGACGTCCGGGGTGGGAACACAGAAGGCAAGTCCCGTCACCGTCCCGTCGCGGCGGGCTACCCAGAGGCTGCCCTCGCTCAGGTAGAGGTCGGCGAGCACCACGCCGAAGTCCTCCTCGGAGTGCAGGACGCAGCACGGACGTTCGCCCATCTTCCGGCTGAAGTAGGCATACACGTCCCGACTGTCTTCCCGGTATTCGCTGACCGTCACGGTGTCGTCCCCCGGTGCGATGGAGAGCCGGCGCCAGTCATAGACGAACAGCGGTGCATAGCCCGACGCCGCATAACAGTCGAAGAGCCACGGCTCGGCGGGAATCAGGGAACTGACGGGGCAGCCCTCGGCATACAGCCGCCGGTGCGTCTGTCTGAGCAGACGGCGCATGAGCCCCTGCCTCCGTGCCTGCGGATGGGTGCAGACCCCCGAGAGGTAGGCGAGCGGAAGGCGGGCTCCCCACGTCTGCAGCTCGTAGGGGATGAGCTGGAGGGCGGACACCACCTGCCCGTCGCGGAGGATTGCCTCGTTGAGCGCGTCGCGGTAGCGCAGGCGGAAGTAGAGGTCGATGAACTCCGGCGTGTCGCGGAAGCACAGTTCCCACAGGTGGCGCACGGAGCTTTTCAGGTCAGCGGAAGTCATTTCGTGCATACGGCAATCCATTTTTCCAGGAGCACCTCGGGGTAGTAGGAAAGCTTTGCCTTGCGCAGGCCTTCCAGCCCCAGGTCCTCCTCGCGGTTGATGAAGAAGTACTGTTCGGGGATGTGGTTGGCGAACTCGTAGTTGATCATGGTGTACGAACCTTCGATGTCGACGTCCGCCTTCTCCACACAGACATCGAACGTGTTGGCGTTGATGGGTGCGCCGAAGGTGAACGCCACGATGCGTCCGCCGACATGGAGCACGCCGCCCAGCAACCCGAGCTCGTCGAAGTGGTTCAGGGCGTCGGTCAGCGAGCGGTGTTCGTCCTCCAGCTCCCGGCGCTCCTCTTCCGTGGTCTCGTTCAGGCGGCACCAGCGGTCGGCAAGCTCCAGGCACTCCGGCACGAGGGTGGCGTCCAGCGGAAGGTACTGATAGTCGGGGTAGGTGCGCAGGAACTTGTTGATGTGGTTGCGCTTGGGCTGGTAGCGTTTGCCCTTCAGCGTGGCAAGGTCGGTGCGCAGGTAGATGTAGTCATAGTAGTCGCGGTCGGCGGTGAAGCGGAAGCAGTCGGGTGCGGCTTCCTCCAGGTCGGCACGCATGTGCGAGCATACGCCCATCATGCGGAAGGTCTCTCCCTCGGCTTTGGCATCCTCCTTCAGGTCGTGCAGGACCGCCCGCAGGTCGCCGTCGCCCACGGGCATCATGTAGCACGCATGTCCGTCAACTCGGAATTTAATTAACAGGAATCCGTCCTTCTCAGCCAATTGGGTCTGGTACAGGAACCGCCAGCTGTAGAGGTTGGAGAAGGACAGGTCGCAGTTCCGTCGGGTACTCGTCAGTGTGTACCGCAACACCCTCTCCCGGTCGGAGAGGGAAATCTCGTTGAAAGCAATCATATTCGGTCGTTTCATCTTAAAGCATCAGAATGCGCAAAGGTAGGCAGAAGGGCGAAAAAAGTGTTATCAAACATAAGATATTTGCTTCCGCCGGGCAAAAAATGAGTGCGTATTGACATCTTGATATGGCAATAATTGAGTAATTTTGCGTCATCGAAACAACATTCATGTGTAAGAGAACAACTTTTAATACATACCATCATGGATTTAATTAGTGAAATAGTTGCGCGTGCGAAAGCCAACCCGCAACGCATCGTTCTTCCGGAAGGAACTGAAGAACGTACCCTGACTGCTGCCGACCGTGCGCTGGCAGACGGTGTAGCCAATCTCATCATCCTGGGAAACCCTGCCGAAATCAAGGCCCTCGCTGACAAACTGGGCTTGAAAAACATCGACAAAGCCACGATTATCGACCCTGAGAACCATCCGAAGAAGGAGGAGTATGCCCAACTGCTCTGCGAACTCCGCAAGAAGAAAGGCATGACCATCGAGGAGGCTCGGAAGCTGGTGCTTGACCCGCTCTACCTGGGCTGCCTCATCATCAAGTCCGGCGATGCCGACGGCCAGCTTGCCGGTGCCCGCAACACCACGGGTAACGTGCTCCGTCCGGCTCTCCAGATTATCAAGACCGCTCCGGGCATCACCTGCGTATCCGGCGCCATGCTGCTCATCACGAAGACTCCCCAATACGGCGAGAACGGTGTATTGGTAGTAGGCGACGTGGCTGTGACTCCGGCTCCCGATGCCGACCAGCTGTCGCAGATTGCAGTCTGCACCGCCCGTACGGCTCAGGCTGTCGCAGGCTTCGAAGACCCGCGCGTTGCCATGTTGAGCTTCTCGACCAAAGGCTCCGCCAAGCACGAAGTGGTCGACAAGGTGGTTGAGGCACTCGGTCTGGCAAAGAAGCTCGACCCGACGTTGAAGATTGACGGCGAACTGCAGGCTGATGCCGCTCTCGTTCCGTCGGTAGGTGCCAGCAAGGCTCCGGGTTCGGAGATTGCCGGCAAGGCAAACGTCCTCGTATTCCCGAACCTCGAAGTGGGTAACATCGCCTACAAGCTGGTTCAACGCCTGGGTAACGCCGATGCCATCGGTCCGATCCTTCAGGGTATCGCCCGTCCGGTGAACGACCTGTCACGCGGCTGCTCCGTGGACGATGTCTACAAGATGATTGCCATCACCGCCAACCAGGCCATCGCTGCCAAGAAGGCGTAAGAGTTCAGCGGGTGAGCCGGTGAGTTCCGCGAGGACTCATCCGCTCGTCCGCTTCTGCATGTATAAACCCACAAACTTAAATCCCCGAAACCCAATGAAGATATTAGTATTGAACTGCGGTAGTTCGTCCATCAAATACAAGCTGTTTGACATGACTACCAAAGAGATTCTCGCACAGGGCGGTATTGAGAAGATTGGTCTGAAAGGCTCGTTCCTGAAGCTGACCCTCCCCAATGGCGAGAAAGTCATCCTCAACAAGGACATCCCCGAACATACGGTAGGTGTGGAGTTCATCTTCCAGACACTGACCAGCGAGCAATACGGCGCCCTGAAGTCGCTCAAGGAGCTTGATGCCGTAGGTCACCGCATCGTGCACGGCGGCGAACGCTTCAGCGAGTCGGTCATCCTCAACAAGGAAGCCCTCGATGCCATCACTGCCTGCAACGACCTTGCCCCGCTGCATAATCCTGCCAACCTGAAGGGTGTGGCTGCCGTATCCGCCCTCCTTCCGGGTCTGCCCCAGGTCGGCGTGTTCGACACAGCCTTCCACCAGACCATGCCTGACTACGCCTACATGTACGCCATCCCCTACGAGCTGTATGAGAAGTACGGAATCCGTCGCTACGGCTTCCACGGGACTTCCCACCGCTACGTGTCGAAGCGTGTGTGTGAGTTCCTGGGCATCCAGCCCGAAGGCACCCGCATCATCACTTGCCACGTGGGTAACGGCGGCTCTGTCTCCGCCATCAAGGACGGCAAGTGCATCGACACCAGCATGGGTCTGACACCGCTCGAAGGACTGATGATGGGTACACGCAGCGGTGACATCGATGCCGGTGCCGTGACCTTCATCATGGAGAAGGAAGGTCTGAACGCAACGGGCGTGTCGAACCTGCTCAACAAGAAGTCCGGTTTGCTGGGTGTCTCCGGCGTATCGTCCGACATGCGCGAGATTCAGGCAGCTGTCGACGCAGGCAATGCGAAGGCGAACCTGGCACAGACGATGTACTACTACCGCATCAAGAAGTACATCGGTACGTACGCAGCTGCCCTGGGCGGTGTTGACGTGATTGTGTTCACCGGTGGTGTCGGCGAGAACAAGGACGACAGCCGCGAACGTGCCTGCGAAGGTCTGGAGTTCATGGGTGTGAAGCTCGACAAGGAACTGAACAAGACCATCCACGGCGAGGAAGCTGTCATCTCTACCCCGGATTCGAAAGTGAAAGTGGTTGTCATCCCGACCGACGAAGAGCTGATGATTGCCACCGACACGATGACCCTCTTGCAGAAATAAGCGCGCTCCCCGCGAGCCGTCCCGTCATAAAAAATCCCCGGACAGTCCGTCATGCGATTGTCCGGGGATTGTTGTAGTTCGCCCAGCACGAACATTCTCTAATCGGTGCAAGTCCGTAACACGCCCGATAG
>OLQD01001283.1_pt1 | contig 21060 bp, 14 predicted proteins | sample 1672841 | NCBI WGS metagenome assembly OLQD01 (sample SAMEA3136729, study PRJEB25190) | human gut metagenome | biome: human gut; feature: human-associated habitat; material: faeces | place: Austria | collected 2013 | reverse complement strand
GAACAACAGGTGCATCCGGTGCAACCATGCTGTGTTCCTTAGGATCTTCATAAATAACACGACCAACCATCATGTTGATGATATCTTCTTTTGTACTGTCTTTTGTGATGAGAGTTCCTACGTAACCACCATCTCGCATGACTGTTACACGGTCTGTGATGGTTTTGATCTCATCCATACGGTGTGAGATATACACGATACCAAGATTTTTCTTACGAAGGTCACGGATGATCTCGAACAGATCCGCGATCTCTTTCTCGGTAAGTGCTGCGGAAGGCTCATCGAAGATGATGACCTCAGCTTTATGAGAGATTGCTTTTGCGATCTCACACATCTGCTGTTTTCCGACTGTCAGGTTTTTCATCTTTTCCTTCGGATTGATCTCAATGTTCAGATCCTGGAAAAGCTTCTTTGAATCCTCGATCATCTTTTTGTCATCAATGCGGAAACCTTTTTTCGGTTCACGTCCGATGAAGATGTTCTGAGCAACGGTAAGATCACCTACCATGTTCAGCTCCTGATGTACGATTACAACGCCGGCATCCTGTGCCTCACGTGTATTGTGGAATTCTGTTTCCTGTCCTTTGTAAACGATGGAACCTGAATCCTTCTGATAAATACCGGTAAGAACCTTCATCAGTGTTGATTTACCGGCACCGTTTTCTCCCATAAGTGCATGTACTTCGCCGCGTTTTACTTCGAAATTAACGTGATCCAGAGCATGAACTCCAGGAAAGGACTTATCAATGTCCTTCATAGTTAAAATAACTTCACCCATTGTCGCATCCTCCCTCTAAGATCAGTTCTTTCTGCGTCTTGCAGAAACGTCGATATAAACTGCAACGATAACGATGATACCTGTGATGATCATCTGCTGTCCTTTACCAAGACCAAATGCCATGATTCCCTGCTGAAGAAGAGAGATGATGAATACGCCGATTACAGTACCGCCGATGGAAGCAAGTCCACCAACCATGGATGTACCACCCATAACGCAGCCTGCAATAGCCTCATTGTTGTACTGATCGCCATAACCAGGCTGAACAGTTGTGTATGTAGCTACAAAGAAGAGTGCTCCAATACCTACCAGGAATCCGCAGATCACATAAGCAAGCATTTCCCATTTCTTTGTGTTAACACCGGAAAGGCGGACAGCCTCTTTGTTGGAACCAAGGCAGAGGATGTAACGTCCCGGTTTTGTGTTGTAAAGAACGATACCGCAGATAACTGCCATTCCCAGGAAGATAATGATTCCTACAGGGAAGCCGTTTACGGAAACGATATTACGGAACCAGCCGTTTGCCTCACTGGCTGCCGGCCAGCTTACTGACTGTGTTTTTGTGAATACAGAAGCAATACCTTTTGCAATGTTCATGGATGCCATGGAAATAATGAATGGTGGCACTGACATGTAAGAAACCATCCAGCCATTGAAAATACCAAAGCAGAGACCGATCAGAATGCAAAGGATCATGGCAACTGCACAGGGAACCTTGTAAGATGTCATGCAGTAACCGGATACCAGTGCACAGCAGAACATTACAGGTCCGATGGAGAAATCAATTCCTCCTGTAGCGATTACGAATGTAACGCCAAGTGACAAGAAGCCCAGGAAGTACACATAGTTCAAAGTAGACTTGATACTATCAACAGCCGGAAACTTGTTTCCAAGAACTACTTTAAAAACCAGGAACATAAGAATCAGAACACAGACAAGCAGTATTCTGTTCAATCCGAGCTTCTTAACGATTGGATTTTGTTTTAAGTTTTCCAATTTTTACCCTCCTCACGTTTTGCACGTATCTTGTGTTTTCTTGGTTATTATAATACCGTCAAAAATCAATAATTGTAATAGAATATCTTTCAAAAAAAGGTTAAATATTTACTGTATGGTAAATATTTAACCCTTTTCTTTGTGCATTTATGACTATTTACGGTGTAAGATCACCATATGTTTTTAACGTATTAAACGGGAAAAGCAGTTTTTCGATCTCACTGGTATACATATTGTCAGGAGTCACAAGCTGGCACCCGGAATTAATATTCTTCTTATAGTCTTCTCCACGCAGCATCTTAACAGTTTCCCGAACACCCACATACCCCATTTTAAATGCCTTCTGTACAACGATTCCCTGGAAGATTCCGTGTTCCATCAGCTGGACGGCCTCCTGTGAGCTGTCTACTCCCACCACCCTGATCCGATTCTCTGCTTTTGCTGCCTTTACTGCTCTTGCAGCACCTACAGAGGAATATTCATTCATTCCCGCGATCATCTTGAGATCCGGATATTTTTTCATCAGCTCTTTTGTAAGCTCATAGGACTTGTCATACTGAGAATCACAGTATACCACATCTACGATATTATCCTTCAGACTGCCAAGTCCTGTCCGGAAACCTTTTTCTCTTTCAACTGCCGTAGATACACCCTTTACATGTGAAACGATCGCAATCTGATCATCCGTTCCCACAAGATCCTTCGCAAACCTGCCAAGGATCTGTCCCGCTTCCAGATTATCGGTCGCAACGGTAAGATCCTGGACCTCTTCCTGTGTGTAGGAATCAATAAATGCGATATGTATTCCCTGTTCCTTTGCCTTCTTCAAAAGCTGGTCGGATTCAGTGAAGCTGGACGGCGAGATCAGGATCGCGTCCGGTTTTTCTTCTGTTGCCCTTTCGATCAGCTTGTTCTGCCCAGCCACATCATTCTCTTCCTCAGGTGCCCATACGCGGATATCTGCATTATATTCCTTTGCAGCCATCTCCGCCCCCTGGATCAATGATGTCCAGAAATCATTGGTACCGTCCACAACCTTCGGAATATAGATCAGCGATAGTTTTCTCTCTTCTTCTACCTGTTTATAATAGACTATTCCGGCTACAAGCCCCGCCACAAGGCAGATGACCACTCCTAAAGTCAGGAGTTTTCTATGTTTTTTCATATTGATTCCTCCTGTATTCCCGGAATGGTGATCGTGGCAGTGGTTCCGACACCTTTTTCACTTTCATAGGTGATCCCGTAATTTTCTCCATAATAAAGCTTCAGACGTTTCTGTACATTGTAAACACCCACACCATTGGAATGATAATTCACCTTATGCTTATCATAAATATGTGACAATGTTTCCTCATCCATACCTACACCGTTGTCGATCACCTGAAGAACTGCATTTCCGTTCTTCATAAAGCCTTTTACCTGCAAAAGTCCCTTACTCTCTTTATATTTCAGTCCATGATAGATGGCATTTTCAATGATCGGCTGGAGAACCAGCTTGATCAGAGGGATATTTAATATAGAAGGTTCTACATCGATCTCGAATTCCAGCTTGTCCTTGTAACGCATCTTCTGGATCGTAAGATAACCCTTGGCATACTCCACTTCCCTTGCAAGAGGAACCACTTCATCTTCATTACTGATGCTCTGACGAAGAAGACGCGCCAGGGATGCTGTCATCAGAACAACCTCTTCGTACTTTCTGCCCTCTGCCATCCAGATGATCGAATCCAGGGTATTGTAGAGAAAATGAGGATTGATCTGGGACTGAAGGGCCTTAAGCTCACTTTTTCTCTTTGCTTCCTGTTCCTTCACGTTCTGCTCCATAAGATCCTGTATCCTATGTGTCATCACATTGAAAGATTTCGTCAGGCTTCCGATCTCATTCTCTGAATCGATCTCCACATCTGCTCCGTCAAAATGCCCTTCCTGTACTCTGGACATGGAATCTCTGAGACGCTGAAGAGGATATGTAAGACTCTTTGCCAGAAATCTGGAAAAAAGCAGTGCCACGATCATCAGAAGTGCGGAAATAAGCACATAAATACTCTGTGCCTGATTGCTTTTGCGCAGAAGCTCGCTGACGCTCATACAGCCCACAACGGTCCATCCGGTTTTATTTGATCTGGAAATGGAATACAGCTTTCCTCTGTTTCCCTTTTCGGTACGCACCGTATCTTCTTTTGATTTCACGATCAGGTCGATATTCTCAGTCTGCAATTCATTGTAAAGCTGCTGCTGTTGGGGATGGTATACAATATTTCCGCTTTCATCCAGAATGAATGCGTATCCCTTTTTCCCGATTGTATTCTGATCACAAAGTTCACTGATGGCACTGTAATTCAGATCAATAAAAAAGACTCCCTCTTTCTCACCGCTGTTGGAAAAATTACGGATTCCCCTGCTTAAAGTGATCACCCACGGACGCTCTCCGCTGATGATGTGCTGTACATGAGAAGATGTAAGAAGCGGGCCTTCCGGCTTCTGTAAAGCTTCCAGATACCACTCCTGGGTGGAAAGCTTCAGATCCGGATTCACAGACTGTTTGCCGTCGTTGATCAGCTTCCGTCCATTACTTCCAATGATCCCAAGATTTCGGATATCACTTCGTCCATCCAGAATAGTCTTGAACTGATTGATCAGACGCTCTCTTGTTCCATTGTCCACATTTTCGCCAAAAAGATATTGCTGTACATCCTCGTTACTGGAGATCATATAGGCTATATTTTCCATGTAATCAATATAGGAATCAATATTCTGATTCATCTGCTGCACGATATTCTGGGTGTAGACAGCAGAATTTTCAAAAATAGAATTGCGGGTATATCTCATGGAAACACCTGTTATGACCAGCACCGCACTTAAAAGCAGCACCGTCACTACCGCAAAGATCGCACTCTGGATACTCTTAAATTTTCCTATGATCTTTGCCGCAAACCGGATATCTCTCATTTACGTTTCTCCCTTGCATATTCTGTTGGTGTGCAGCCGGTCATTTTTTTGAAGGAGATCCCAAAATAATGGGGATCTGCAAATCCGACTTTCTCGGCAATTTCATAATTCTTCATAGTTGTATTCTCCAGAAGTTCCTTCGCCTTCTCCATACGGGTACGGATCAGAACCTCTGTAAAAGTCTCTCCCGTAAGATCCTTAAAGATCGTACTGAAATAGCTTGTACTGATATTCAGATAGGAACAGATACTGTTCAGGCTTAAATCCGGATCCATATAATTCTTCTGGATATAATCCAGGGCAAGTCTGGCCTGACGCTGTCCGCTGGAGCTGTTTGCATCGGAAAGTGTCTGGAAAATCTCTCCGATATGATTCCTGACCAGTTCAACAGCACTGTCAAAAGAATTCTGCTCCGTAACCTGCTGCAGAAGTGCTTCTCTTTTGGAAAAAAGCCTGTTGTCCGGAACCATATCCTCACAGGTCTCATCTGCTGCACGGATGATCTGCTGAAGATACACGCAGGCACGACTCTTATCCACCCGCGCTTCCTTGATCTCAGAAGAGATCTGTTCCAGAATATGCTCTGCGTTTTCCTTTTTACCCGCTTTCAGAGCAGCTGGCAGCTTCTCTACATAAGCTTTAATGGAAAGATTTTTTTCCTCCAGCTGTTCTTCCATATCAATAAGAAGGCTTCCTCCAAGAAGATAACGATATTCAATAGCTTTCTCTGCAAGTTCATGGGATGCACGAAGCTCCTGCTGAGTTCTGGCCCAGCTTCCCACACCGATAGAAATATCCAGCGACATCAGTTCCTTCAGCTTATCCTGGATCGTCCTGCAGATCTCCATGATCTTCTGTTCAAACTCTCTGGTACGGTTTCCCATGAAAAGAGCACCGACCTTGTTATTTCCAGCCTGATATGCCACTCCTGCTTTTTCTTTGCTGATGATCTCATCACTGATATTAAAAAGGACAAAAGACATCAGTGCACTCTCCTGGCGTTTCTCCGCAGTAAGCTGACTGCCATCCGAATACAGATCCAGATCAAAAACAGCCACACGATAGCATGCTGCCTCAAGATCGATTCCCAGTGCTGCAAGCTCTTCCAGACTTTCCTGCCGTGTCTTGATATTATCCACAAAGCCCTGCAGCGCTCTGGAACGGATCACAATGGCGTTTTTCTGATAATTCTCGGAAGTCTGTGTCAGACGTTCCAGCTTCTCTTTTTCTTTTCTTTGCTGGTCCACCTTCTCTTTCATTTTTCCGATAACATTTCTGAGTTCCATGGCTGTCACCGGCTTCAGCATATATTCACTGACACCATACTGGATCGCCTTCTTGGCATACTCGAATTCTCCGAATCCGCTGAAGATCACGATCACGATGTCCGGATAATTATCATGGAGAAAACGGCTCAGTTCCATACCATCCATATATGGCATAAGGATATCTGTAAGCACGATATCCACCGGATGGTTCTGCACAAATTCCGCTGCTGCTTTCCCGTTATCACAGTCTCCTACCAGCTCACAGTCCATTGCTTTCCAGTCAATATTCTCCCGGATCGCATCTCGAACAAGTATCTCATCATCTACCAGTAAAATACGATACATAATTTCTGTTGTCCCCCTCTGATCAGTTCCTATTATTTTTATTGCACATCCCCCTGACAGATTTCTTTTCCGGTCTCTGTCACTTTCATTGGTAAATATTACTGTTCTTCCTGTGAACAATAACTGTTAATTCTTTCTATATGGTAACATGTTTGGTTAAAATTTACAACGGAGTTTCTTAGTCTAAATTATAGCAATCCTCTTAAATGCATTATTTTAGAGGATTGCTATAGATACAAACAAATCCCGCATCCGACATATAGGACACGGGATTTTACTGCAACACTTTTATTATTTTACGATAACGCCATCCTCGTCCCAGAGGTCATGCCAGTCCCTGGCACCATGCCACAGAAATACCTGTCCTTTTACAAGACGGTTGCCTTTTTCCAGAGTTGCGATGGTTGCCATTTCTTTCTCTGTAAGGGGATCCTCTGTGACACATTTCAGGTTGCTTGCATAGTTGTGCACAGAGAACGGAATGGAGATCTCTCCTCTCTGATGTGCCCACTTCAGAGCGATCAGAGCCGGATGAACACCATGCGCCTTTGCGATCGCCTGCATCTCCGGAACCTCCAGATCCGCAACATCCTCCGGGCAGATATCTCTCTCCGGTCTGCGTGGAGAACCGATCGGCATATAGCCTACCGGCTGGATGTTATGCTCTACCAGATAATCATAAAGCTCCTGCTGCTGGAAGCATACATGAAGCTCAAGCTCACAGGTTGCAGGTTTGATCTTCATAAGCGGAAGAACTGCCTCAAGCTTCGGAATGGTCATATTGGAAATACCAATGTAACGGATCTTTCCTTTTTCTACCAACGCCTCACACTGGCGGTATGTATCCATAAACTCCTCCACACTGAAGGGTTTGGAATCCGGATTTCTGGAATCCACATCACATCCCGGTGCATGATAGTTCGGGAATGGCCAGTGGATAAAATACATATCCACATAATCGCACTGAAGATCCTTAATGCTCTTGTCACAGGCTTCCTCTACTCTTCTGTGCATGTCATTCCATACCTTTGTCATGATAAAAAGATCCTTACGCTCTACAACACCTTCGTCAAAAGCGTCCTTAAATACCTGGCCGATCTCATGCTCGTTTCCGTAGCATGCAGCACAGTCAAACATACGGTAGCCACTGCGGATCGCGCCTGCAACAGCTGCAGATACATCCTCTGCGGATACACGGTCGGAACCGAATGTTCCCATTCCGACACACGGAACCTGCTCGCCGGAAGGAAGTGTCACTTTCGGCACAATTGCCGGATTGATAACTTCTGCCATCTTTACATCTCCTTTTTTATAAAAATTTTCTTATTATAAGCTTATCTTATAAACGCCTGATCTCGATCTTCGGAAGAAGAGCCTCCATATCCTCCATCACAAAGAATCCCGTTTCCTCGCGCATGGCTGCCGCCGCTGAGATTGCACTGGCTCTTTGCAGAGTCTCTTCCAGGGAAAGTCCCTCACTTAATCCAAGGGCAAAGCCTGCGATCATGGAATCTCCGCAACCTACGGTATTTACCGCATCGATCTTCGGAACCACCGCACGGAAAATCCCTTCCTCTCCGACTGCCAGGGAACCATCTGCTCCAAGCGAGACCGCCACGATCTCCACACCACCGGCATGGATGGCTTTCGCTGCTTCAATGATATCGTTGATATCGTCACAATGCTTGCCTGTCAGCATACGGATCTCATCAATGTTAGGCTTGATCAGTGTCGGTGCTGCCTTGATCCCCTCTTCCAGAAGCTTGCCGCTGGTATCCAGGATCACCGGTTTTCCGGCGTCTTTCACAATCTTCACAAGGCGCTGGTAAGCACTTCCGTCAAGTCCCTTCGGCACGCTACCGGACATCGCCACAACAGAAGCGTCTTTTACAAGCTGGCGGAATTTTTTCTCAAAGCCCTCAAAATCTGCCTCTGTCAGTGTAAAGCCCGGCTCCAGGAATTCGGTCTGTACATGATTCACCTCATCCCAGATGTTGATACAGGAGCGGCTCTCTGCATCTACATGGTAAAAAGCACTCTTAATGCCAAAAGGCTTCAGGGCAGCTTCTATATAATTGCCTGCGTGGCCGCCTACAAAGCCGGTGGCAACCACTTCAGCACCGTAAATGGACGCCGGCTTGGAAACATTCAGTCCCTTTCCGCCGGGAACGTAGGTACATTCACGCACACGGTTCACTTCGCCCACTTTAAAATCATCCACTACATAACGCTTGTCAATGGCAGCGTTTAAGGTTACTGTCAGGATCATATCAGTCTTCCTCATTGGAAAGAAGGATCTTTCCTTTTACAAGGCCCGGTGTCTTGAACAGCTGGAATGCCTCCTGTGCCTGGCTCATCGGGATTTTCTTATAGATGAAGCCCGGGTCAAACTTCAGCTGGCCGGTTGCAAAATAATGCGCTGTCAGCTCCCACTCACGTCCCGGATACGGGGCACTGTAGGACATCCAGGAACCGGTAAGCTTGAACTCCTTACGGTTCATGTTCTCCCACTCCTTCGGTGTAAAGGTAAGGTTTTCATGAGGAGTACCAATGAAGCATACATGTGCCTTGTTTGCTGCAAGCTCAAATGCCATATGCATGGTAGGAACCTGTCCAGCTGTCTCAAATACGAAGCCGTAGCCCTTTCCACCTGTAATGGCCATGGCTTTTTCCATATATCCCTCTTCCTTTGTGTTGATGATCTCATCTGCGCCGAGACGCTTTGCAAGAGCAAGTCTCTCATCGCTGATATCAAAGACCACTACCTTCTTGGAGCCGAAGATCTTTGTCCACTGCATGGTGAACATACCGACCGTACCGCCGCCAAGAATCGCCACATACTCACCGCCGTGGTAATCGTTCTGGAATACACCGTGGATAGCTACGGTTGCAGGCTCAAACATGGCTCCCTGCTCATATGGAACATTATCTGCGAATGGTACTGCATTCTGCTCAGGAACCACTACATAATCTGCGTTTGCTCCCTGCTCTCTGGAACCGATGAAGCTGTAATGCTTGCAGAGAGAGAAATTACCCTTCTGGCAGTCGTCACATTTCATACAGGGAAGAAGTGGTGCACCGGATACACGGTCGCCGACCTTCACCTTGGTAACGCCTTCTCCCACTTCCACCACATCGCCGGAAAATTCATGTCCAAGCACGATGGGATAAAAATGTACGCCGTGATTTAATACACGCGGAATATCAGATCCGCAGATCCCGGAATATCTTACCTTGATCTTCACATGGCCAGGTGTTACCTGAGGTTCTTCCACTTCCTGATACTGAACATCCTCATTTGCTACTACTACTGCTGCTTTCATGATCACTTTTCCTCCTCATTTCTCATCATAGGTTCAAGAGATTTATAGAGATTTAAATAGGTTTTATAGGTTTTCTCATAAACGTCCCGGTTTTCCGGGTTCGGTTCATGTCTTCTTGTTTCCTTTACCGTAAGACGGATGGCCTCATCATAATCCTGATACATTCCAACACCAACACCTGCCAGAATCGCTGCACCAAGTGTTGTTGCCGTATCAGAGGACGGCACTACGATGGGTTTTCCTGTGATATCGGATTTGATCTGTGTCCAGAGAAGAGAATTTGCAGAGCCTCCCATTGCACGGAGAACTTCCACATCTGCTCCTGCTTCCTTTGCCACCTCAAGGTTGTGTTTCAGAGAAAGTGCTACGCCTTCCATACAGGCACGTACCATATGTCCCTTGGTCTTGGCAAAATCCAGTCCGTAAAATACGCCCTTCGCATTAGGATTCCAGATCGGGGAACGCTCACCGGACATATATGGAAGAAATACCACTCCGTCACTGCCTGGTGCGACCCTTTCCGCAATCTCATTGAGCTGGTTCAGAGAAGAGCCTTTTTCCCCTGCTACAGAACGCTCATAATCTGCAAACTCACGTTCAAACCAGCGCATGACACCACCACCTCCGGTGGTTCCTCCCTGAAGGAGCCACTGTCCCGGAACCACGTGATAGCCAAGGATCAGTCTGGGATCTGCCTTGTACGCATCCATGCAGATGCTCATTCCGCCGGCCTGTCCTCCCTGCTCCTGTGTTTCACCCGGATGGATCACTCCAGCCCCCAGTGTTCCGCATGCCGCATCCAGACCACCGGCAACAACCGGTGTTCCCACAGCAAGGCCGGATTCCTCCGCCGCCTTCTCTGTAACTGTTCCCACAACATGATCACAGGCACAGATCTCAGGAAGAAATTCCATGGGAATCCCAAGCTTTCTGCACATATCCTCATCCCAGGCTGCCTTTCTCATGTCAAAGCAATGCAGGCCATAGCCCTGGGAAACATCCTGGCTCATCACACCCGTCAGCTTATATGCAATGTAGCTGTTAGACTGCAGGATCTTGTGGATCCTTTGGTACACCTCCGGGAGATTTTCTTTATACCAGAGGATCTTTGCAGTTGTGTAGGACGGCTGAAGGGAATTACCGGATACTTCAAAAATCTGCTCTGCCCCGATCTCTTCATTCAATCTGTCACAGATAGACTGTGCTCTGGTATCCATCCAGATCGGAGTGTTTGTCAGTACATTTCCGTCCTTATCCATGGCAATGGCTGACCAGCTCTGACCGTCAATACCGATGCCAGCGATCTCCTCAGGTGCTATCCCCGCTTTTTGGATGGCCTTCTTTACCGCCTGACAGACAGCACTCCACCATTCTTCCGGATTCTGTTCTGCCCAGCCCTCCTTCGGATAGTAAACCGGATAATCGCCGTTGGCCGCAGCCACAACCGTTCCCGATTTTTCAAAAATCGCAACCTTACAGGCACTGGTGCCGATATCAATACCTAATAAATATGGTTTCATTATAGCTTCTCCTTCTCGTCCAGCACACGGACGGATTTTCCCATGATGATCTCTGCGCCAAGCTTCTCCGTGATCGGTTCTGTTTCTTCACTTGCAGCCCCTTCCAGCCGTTTCAGCATGATTCCCGCCACTTCTCCGGCAATCCCCTGTGTAGGCTGTGCCACAATGGTAAGCTTGGGATTGCATGCTCTGGCAAACTGCAGATTGTCAAAACCGATCATAGACAGCTGTTCCGGGATCTTAAGACCCAGCTCATTCATCCCGATCACCGCCCCCATGGTCATCTCATAGTTGGTAACAAACACGGCCGTCATATCCGGATTGTCCGCAACAAGCTTCTCAATTCCCTGCACACCGCCCTGAATGGTATAATCGCCGTGATAGATCAGAGATTCCCGTACCGGTATATTTTCTTTTTCGTATGCATTGCGGTACCCCTGGAGACGTTCCTGAGCGGTGGAAATTTCCTCCGGTCCGCCAATGATCCCGATCTTACGGTGTCCTGCCTGAAAAAAAACTCTCATTGCGTCCTCAGCCGCCTTCTCGTTGTCTACAAGAACACTGTCACAGGAAAGCTCCCGGATCCTGCGGTCAATGAGTACGATGGGCTTTCCGGTTTTCTGAAATTTTTTCAGATGATTGCCTTCCGCATCCACCGGCATGCTGATGATCCCGTCCACACGCTTCCGGCTTAAAAACTCCACTGCATCCCGCTCCAGCTTCTTATCAGTACGGCAGTCACAGACAATAGTCGCATATCCGTGACTCCTTAAGACATCCTCCATTCCTGTGATGATCTCCGCGCAAAAGGTATTGTTAAGCTCCGGGATCACCACGCCGATGGTCTTGGTAGCATTGGTCTTAAGCCCTCTGGCCACCTCATTGACCTCATAATGCAGCTCCTGAATGGCCTCCTCGATCTTTATTCTGTTTTTTTCTCTTACGTTTCCGCCGTTAAAATAAGAAGAAATCGTTGCGAGCCCAAGTCCGGTCCGCCTGGCAATATCTTTCATGGTTGCTGCCATACTGATCACTCCGTTTCTGTTTTTTTACAGAAGATCATTCTGCCTTTCCATCACAGCCGCAAACCTTCATACGCGCCTCAACCAGCTCCTTCACTGCCTGGATTGCTTTCTTTCCGTAGGCCTTCGGGTCGATGGTGTTCTCATTCTCTGCAAAGGTCTCCTTCACTGCCCTCGAATATGCGGCACGAAGCTCTGTTGCAAAGTTAACCTTGCAGATACCACGTTTTACACAGTCGCTGACATCCTCATCACTGAGTCCGGATGCCCCGTGAAGAACAAGGGGGATATCTACGACTTCGCGGATCTCGCTCAAGCGTTCCTTGTCAAGAACCGGTGTTCCCACATAGAAACCATGTGCGGTTCCGATGGCAACTGCCAGGGAAGTAACACCTGTACGCTCCACGAATTCCTTCGCCTCCTGCGGGTCGGTGTTAGTGTCTGCCTCAGCCTCAAGATCATCCTCTTTACCACCGACTTTACCGAGCTCAGCCTCACATGGGATATCCAAGGCTGCTGCCACATCCGCAACTCTCCTGGTCTCTCTGATATTATCCTCAAAATCCAGCTTGGAACCATCGATCATCACAGAGGTATAGCCTGCATGCATTGCCTGCATCGCAAGCTCAAAGCTGCTGCCGTGGTCAAGATGAAGGCATACCGGAACGGAAGCCTTGGCTGCCTCTGCTGCTACGATCGCAGCGTAAGTCTCAACCGTACCATATTTAACAGTAGAAGGTGTTGTCTGAATCATAACCGGTGCTTTCAGCTCCTCAGCTGCCTGGATGATTGCCTTCACCATCTCCATATTCTCTGCGTTGAATGCTCCTACTGCATATCCGCCCTTCTGTGCCTTTAATAGCATTTCCTTCGATGTAACCAGTGGCATAATCTTCTCCTCCTTGGAATCATTGTGTTTGTTTTGTATTATTTCCTCATTTGGTTCAGAAACCGAAACGTTTCCGTTTGAGTTCATCATAGCGCTCCATACGTTTTCTGTCAACCATAAAATTTTCATCATTTACAGGAAAATATTCCCTTGAAAAGGAGACCAAATACCGTTAGATTAATTAATAAGAGTTCTAAAGCCTGTGGCCGGGCAGGTCTGTCTGATACTACCGGCGTCATAACAGTTTCGGAAATCCATGTATCCTGTTCTGATCACCTGAGCCTGATGCTATAATTTCCGAAATGCTGTAAGTACACAATGATCTTAGGAGGATATGAACTATGTTAAAAGGAATTCCAGAAATCTTATCACCAGAATTACTGAAGGTTTTATGTGAGATGGGACACAGTGACCGTCTTGTTATCGCTGACGGAAACTTCCCTGTAGAATCCATGGGAAAAAATGCCATCACCATCCGCTGTGACGGACATGGCGTTCCGGAGATCCTGGATGCCATCCTGAAGCTCTTCCCGCTGGATACTTATGTAGAGCATCCGGTAAACCTGATGGAAGTAATGCCTGGCGATAATGTGGAGACACCGATCTGGGATACATATAAAGAAATCGTTTCCAAGCATGACGAGCGTGGCGAAAAAGCCGTCGGAAACATCGAGCGTTTCGCATTCTATGACGAAGCAAAAACTGCATACTGCATCATCTCCACAAGTGAGAAAGCACTTTATGCCAACATCATGCTTCAGAAAGGCGTTGTGATCAACAACGACTGATCTTTCTTTTGAACTGCCTGATATAATCATATATAATACACATATTCAACCAAAACATAAAACGCCCGGATCTGGAATGTTTCAAGCCAGATCCGGGCGTTTTATATTTTAACACTTTTATCTCTTTGCTGCTTTTGCGGCATATCCTCCGCAGAGTACTTTTCCACCGGAGGTTTTTATCCCTGCACGCACCGCATAGTAATACGTTGTTCCCTTTTTTGCGGTCTTATCCTCAAAGGAGGAGCTGCTGCCTCCGGAAACTGTACTGATCTTTTTCCATGAACCCTTTCCAGTCTTACGGTAGATCTGATAGCAATCTGCTTTCTTCTGCGCTTTCCAGCAGATCTTCAGCCCCCTGGAGGTCTTCCTGACACTGGATATCTTCTGAAGTTCCGGATAGGACAGGATATAGCTGCTTGCCTGATATCTTCCGAAAACTTTTTTCCCGTCTACATTCTTATATGGCCTCACAGCATAAGCGTAGGAGGTGATTCCCTCAATCTTCGTGTCCTGCCAGGACAATACTTTGTTGTTCACGGTTCCGATCCGAACCCAGCTTTTCCCCTGGAGCTTCCGGTAGATATGATAGCCACTTGCTCCGGAAACCTTCTTCCAGGATACCCTGTTACATGGTCCGCTGACAGCTTCAGCCACTGCACGGGCCTTTCCCAGCTCCGCTTTTGCTGATAACGGCGAAGATGCGGCTCCATAAACAGTCTTCTTTCCGGAACATACATAAGAAGCCCGGATCCGATACGTATAAGTGCTTCCTGTTTTCACTGCAGTATCCTGCCAGGTCACTACATCTGCTGTCACAGTTGCCATTTTTTTTGAATTTCCGCTTTCATCCCAGCGATAGATAGCATAACAATTGCAGCCAGGAACTGCTTTCCAGGAGATCCGTATCCTGTTAAATGCCTTGGAAACCAGTTTTACACCTGTGGTCTGACGAAGCTTCACCGTAACCTTACAGGTAGCTCGGATTCCCCTGGCATTTTTTCCGTAGCAGGTTATGGTTGCTGTTCCCGGATTTTTTGCAGTAACAACGCCGCTTCCATTTACAGCAGCCACACTGGTATCTGAGCTTTCCCAGACAATGCCGGAAGCAGCCATCTCGGATCTGGTAGCCGAGGCATTCAGTGTTTTCTGATCTCCGGAATACAGATCTATCTCAGAGGAAGAAAGCTGCATCCTGGCCGCACTGCTCAGAGTCCTGGTATGCGCCTTGATCCTCGGCGTTACCGATGGATTAAATTCAACCGCATCCATCCAGGTATCCTCCGCGTTATATCGCAGAAAGCTCTGACCGGATACGATAGACGGAGAAAAGCTGCACCAGCCATAACTGACCTCTGCCTCTACACAGTATTTTATATATGTGCTTCCTGCATTTGTCACCACAATAGAATACAGACTGTTCTGGCTGAGCAGAACCTCCGGGATCTGAAAGGTCATAACCCCAGCCATCGGCTGACTGCAGGAAATCGGTGTGGAATATGCCGGTGTTCCACTGGTAGGGTCACTGGCATCCTTCAGATTTGTGTATACCTGCACAGTATAGGAATTATTGGCAGACATGGAGCTAAGAGTCACCTCGCCAAGCGATTCCGCTTTTCCGTTTCCTGCACTGGCACGAAAAACCGTGGACAGTTGTTCTCCCGCATACATGCGGATGGAGCCAAGCCCTGACGTTCCGTCATAAAAATAATTGTTGCTATATTTCGGTGTATTGACAGCCGTAGCCGCAACCAGCTCACTGACAGACTTATCCTCATAGGACATATAAAAATATCCGGATTTTCCCCAGCCTGTACCCCAGCTGTTCTTGACGATCCAGGCTCCGTCTCCCTTTACCTTGGAAGATGCCCGGAAATTCTTCGCAGAATAATTGTCATCCCACCCCACCACTGTAACTACATGATTCACGTTCTTGGTGCTGGTAGGATAGGAATAGGCCGCTGTACTTGCATTGTAATAGGCATTCTGTGCATTATACATCACAGTAACTGAATTATTTGCAACCAGAAGCTTCTTCATGGCATTTACGGAATAATCGGAAAAATAGGCATTTTTCAGATAAGCAGCTGCATTGTACGCCTTGGATGCCGCCGGAGTCACACCGGTTTTCTGTGTATGCGTGGAATCTGTAGCCAGAGGCACATCCCCTTCTGTTGTCATTCCGGACCAGGTGCTCAGAAACATGGAAGCCAGAAGATCATTTCCGCCCTCATGATAATCTGCGTTTCCTTTATCATCTGTCCCCATATGCTTATTGACATCCCCGTAGGTATTTCCAAGCGGGTCATTCTTTCTGTTTGCAAAAAAATACGCCAGATGCTCTTCCGACAGATCATAAGTTCCAAGGTCCTGGGTCAGAAACGAAGTTTCCAGAAGAGAGGCCATTCCAAATGCCCAGCACATACCGTAGGGCTCCTGATTCTTTACGGAAGTAACATATCCCTGATCCGCTGCATTATAATAGGACGGATAGGCCGCAGCTCTTCCCATCGGTACCTCATCCACATCATTTCCGATCTCCACGGCGGTGGAATAAGAGGTCAGATTATCAAAGGGTGCCAACTGTTCCTGCTCCTCTTCCTCCGTAAGCGGACGGCCCTTGATATATTCGATGCCGGACTCACCACTGTCTGAGGCATCCCCGAAGCTCTCCTCACCGTCGCCAAAGGTATCCTCCTGGGAATCTGAAGACGATCCTTCTGATGTTTCGGGAGTCTCTGTATCCTCCTCGGAGCTCTGCAAAGCTATATCCTCGGTATCCCCGTCGGCTGCCTCTGCAATATCCTCGGTCTGTTCATCCGGGATACCGGTGTTCTCTGTGGTATTCCCTTCTGCGGTCTCCGTCGTATCCTCTGATTCCACCGACTGCGTCTGTGTATCTTCTGACCATTCTTCATTGAAGCCTTCCGCAGAATCACTGAAGCCTTCCACATCGGCTGCCATGACCGGAACCTGGCTGCCCGCAACTGCCACACACAAAAGAAGCGGCAGTAATTTCTTCCTGACAAGCTGTAATCTCTTCACAAAATTCTCCACTTTTCTTATATTGATCTGGTTTATCTGTTAACGTTTCTTCAAATGATAACCCAGAATTCCGATTACTGCAAGTACTGTTGCGATTCCGATCCAGATAAACGGACTTTTATACCAGGAATTTTCTTCTTTAAAGGATGTCGCAGCTGTGCCATTGACCGGCTTGGTGACAGCTTCATCCGCAGATTCCCCACCTTCTGTTGTTCCATCCGCTGCAGGCGGTCCCTGGACCTCGCCGCTCTGAGCCTGAGAACTACCTGTGCTGGCCGTCCCTGCAGGTGGCCCCTGAACCTCACCTCTCTGAGCCTGAGATTCATCTGTGCTGGCCATCCCTGCAGACGTTCCCTGTCCTTCGCCATTCTGAGCCTGAGAGCTGCCTGTATTGTCCGTCCCTGCAGACGTTCCCTGTCCTTCGCCGGCTGCGGAATCCTGCGTATCGGATGCGTCTCCCTGATTCACTGCAGAAGTCTCTTTCTCCGTGCTCCCTGCGATTCCGGCCTTCGCCAGCTCCGCATCCTTTGAGGGCCGCAGCTCCTCCAGCGGCACATAACCGTATCTGCCATTATACTCTGTATATCCCCAGGTCTCACCATTCTTCTCTGTCTCCCCTTCGATATGCAGGACAGTACCATCCCTTACCGTCTTATCATTGAGCTTTTCACCTTTTCCGTCGGTGGACGGATAGATATCCACACCAACTCCACCGGAATCCACCGTCATATAATAATCTGTGGTATCTGCCGGAGCTTCCACCTTCGCCACAACCGACTTGTCCGCATACACCGGAACACTCATACTCAGCACCAGCATTCCTGCCAGAAACACACCTTTGCACCTTCTCATTGCTCTTTCCTCCCTCAAAAAATCTCACTGCCATTCTATGCATAAAATCCCCTTATATTTCTCTTTTACCTTGGCTCCGAAATATAAGAGGATCTTATCATTTGTTATATCCAGTATCTTTTTTATGCAAACTCCCGCTCACACATATCCAGCGCAGAAGCGATCACCGCATCCATGTCATAATATTTATATTCGCCAAGACGTCCGCCGAAGATCACCTTCGGTTCCTTCTCTGCAAGCTCCCTATACTGTCCGTAAAGCGCTCCGTTCTTCTCATCATTGACTGGATAATACGGCTCATCTCCAGGCTTCCACTCGGAACTGTATTCCCGGCTGATCACCGTTTTCGGAAGATCATTACCCTCCTCATCCTTTCCGAACTCAAACCATTTATGCTCGATGATACGGGTCCACGGAGTCTCCACATCCGTATAATTCACTGCTGCATTTCCCTGGAAATTAGGTTTATCCAGTGTTTCATTCTCAAAACGCACAGAACGATACTCCAGAGTTCCCAGCTTATAGTCAAAATACGCGTCGATGGCACCTGTGTAGATCACCTTCTCCGCCATTGCATCGTACTGCTCTTTTTTCTCCAGATAATCCTCATTCAGCCGTACCTCGATACCGTCCAGCAGATTGGCAACCATCTTCGTATAACCACCCACCGGGATTCCCTGGTACAACGCATTGAAATAGTTATTATCAAAGGTCAGACGCACCGGAAGCCTCTTGATGATAAAAGCAGGAAGCTCCGTACATGGACGTCCCCACTGCTTCTCCGTATAGCCCTTGATCAGCTTCTCATAAATATCCGTACCTACAAGACTGATAGCCTGTTCCTCCAGATTCGAAGGTTCCGTGATCTCTACTGCCCGCCGCTGCTCCTCGATCTTTGCCGCAGCCTCCTCCGGAGTCACCACGCCCCACATTCTGTTAAAAGTATACATATTAAACGGAAGACTGTACAGCTCCCCGTGATAATTGGCAACCGGACTGTTGGTAAAACGATTGAAGGTGGCAAACCGGGTGATATAATCCCAGACCTTCTTATTATTGGTATGGAAAATATGTGCACCGTATTTATGCACGTTGATCCCTTCCACCTTCTCTGTATATACATTTCCCGCAATATGCGGACGCTTGTCGATCACAAGCACTGACTTCCCGGCACGCTTCGCCTCCTGTGCAAAAACCGCACCGTAAAGACCGGCACCTACGATAAGATAATCGTACATTGATTTCATTCTCCCTGTTCTTTCATTGATGCTGTTATTTTAACACCGGAAAAGGGTAGCTGGCAAGAAGCCACTGTAAAATCCCGATAAAATATCAGATATCCGCTTCTCAAACACCAAAATGTATGATACCCTGTAACTGGATCAGATAATAAACTACTCTGATCACATAAACAGATCGAAGGTGGTGAAACCTATGGGTACAAAGGATACCATCACCAAAGATTACATGGCTGACAACCGCGTTTTTGCGGATGTGTTCAACCATATGCTGTACAAAGGAAAAAACATCATGGACCCTGACACTCTTCATCCACTGGATACCACAGCTCTCGCTGTCCCCTACGGATCCGGCACTTCAGAAGTTCCTGTCCAGAAATTCCGGGACGAATTCAAATCCCTCAATGTTATGCACGATGATTCAAGGATCTATCTTCTCCTGGGGATTGAGAACCAATCGGAACCTCACTACGCAATGCCGGTCAAAAACATGGTCTATGATGCATTAGAATACGCAGGGCAGGTAGAAAATTCCGCCAGGTCCCACAGAGAAGCAAAGCAATGGCCTTCCACATCCGGAGAATATCTCACCGGCTTCTACAAGGATGACCGGCTCATCCCGGTCATAACCACGGTCGTGTACTTAGGTTCCGACACCTGGAACGCTCCTAGAAGCCTCCACGAAATGCTCTCTGTCCAAGACCCCGAAATTCTTTCCATGGTCCCGGATTACCGGATCAATCTCTTCTCACCTGCCGAGATAAAGGATGAAGAGCTTGACAAACTCCAGAGCAATCTCAAAGAAGTCATGCTCTTCATCAAATATTCCAAAGATAAACGGAAGCTTCAGGAGCTTACCTCACAGACTCCCGGCTTCCGCTCACTCGAGCTCAAAGCAGCCCGGGTCATCGACTCCATAACCGGTATCAATTTACGTTTCACAGAAACAGAAGGGAGGGTTAATATGTGTCAGGCTGTTCAGGAAATGTGCGATGATGCACGTGCCGAAGGCCATCAGGAACAAGCTATGCTGACAGCACAGCGTATGCTTCAGGATCCAAGATTCTCCCCTGAAGACATCTCCAGATTTTCAGGACTTTCTCTTGAAGACGTACTGAAATTACAGAAGAAATAGCTTGTATTGGAAATGCTCAGATCCTTTGTGGGGGATCTGAGCATTTTGCTATTTTACAATACCAATATTACTTTATATCACAGAACAGTTCTTCTTTATAAACACCACGCTCCAGCATACCACGAAAACTCTCTTTTACAACCGCAACATCCTCTTTATAGGTCATGCCATACCATGTATCATTAGTCCGCAGCACCTTAACAGACATCTTATCCTCTGCCAGAAGTTCACCGATAAAGATTGGAATCAGATACTCGGCTTTCTGAGGATTACCCGGTACTTCTTTCTCGAAGAACTCTTTGAAGCCCTCTTCCAGCACATCCAGAAAATCAGGAGTCAATCCCCACATATTCATAGATACCAGAGAATTCACATCGACAGCCACACCGTCTGCTTCTGCTCCGGTTGCTGTCTTTACAATGTTCTTTGTTTCCACAACCTCTGTCAAGTTATTTCCCTCATCCATCTTGCAGATACCACGGGTCACACCACCGTTATCGGACAGCGTGTTCTTCAAGACAAATCCTGCCATGCAGGATTTGCCACCATTCACCAGATACTCATGGACAGCCTTAAAGCCTTCCTTACCATAGTAATCATCTGCATTGATCACAATGAACGGGGTTTTTATTATATTTTTCGCTGCAAGCACAGCCTGACCAGTTCCCCACGGCTTTGTACGGCCTTCCGGAAGTTCTCCCGGAATATCGTTGATATCCTGGAAAGCATAGTCCACAGTTACTGAATGCGCCTTGCAAACCGCCTCGATCCGATTCCCGATCACATCCTTAAATTCATTTTCAATATCCTTTCGGATAATAAAAACCACCTTGTTAAAACCTGCTTCGATTGCATCATGAATCGAATAATCCATGATAATATGACCCTGTTCATCAACCGGCTCCAGCTGTTTGA
>OLQD01001254.1_pt1 | contig 21436 bp, 17 predicted proteins | sample 1672841 | NCBI WGS metagenome assembly OLQD01 (sample SAMEA3136729, study PRJEB25190) | human gut metagenome | biome: human gut; feature: human-associated habitat; material: faeces | place: Austria | collected 2013 | reverse complement strand
TTTCCGTTTTGCTATTGAGAAAATGTGTAAGAAAAAGAAAAGTTTAAATCACCTCATTCATTACTTACCCATTCGTGATGTTCTCCGTTGGATATAGCTGTTTTTTCTCCTGTAAATGTAATCCTCGCTTTGCCATTCTTGAATGGAAAAGCAAACTTGAATTGAGGCTTAATGACTACATTGCCCAATGAATCGGCAAAACCTATCAGTTCGTTCTCATCCATGATGCGGAAAAGTCCTTCGCGGATATAATCGGGACCGTTATCGTGTTTGAACACATAAAACAATTCTTTGCCTTGATTGTTTATGCAAACAATCCGTGCGTCTTGCTTGTATTCATACACAAAACCGATGTTCCGTATGGTATCTGTTTGGCAGAATTTGTATTTATTGTATGGCACAATGGTATCGCCTCGTTCATTCAAGTAGCATACGGGGACACCGACCTCAAGATGTTTTTCTGTTGTATGGGCAATCAGGCTTCCATTCCTCTTAAAAACTATAGGTATAGTCCATACAGATTCCCTATATTCTCCTTTGCCGTAATAATTGATGGTAGGTGTCCAGCGAGGCATCTTTCTGACGATTTCCAGTACTTGGTTGTCCCAATCCTGTATGCTGCAACTTCGCACCACTTTCGCATCATATACTTCTCCATACGAATTAATCCGCACTGTATAGATGCCTCTCGCTTGTTGTTTATCACCCAATAAATTAGGGTCATATTTTACGTGTTGGATGATGTAGTTCTGCACAGACCACGGATTCCCGTCTTGAAAATAAGAAATGGCTTCCCATTCCACAAACATCTGCTTCTCGCTTTCTGCCGCAATGCTGTCCGCTTTCACTCTGTCTCGGTAATGTTGTGGCAGGAAAGGAACATATACAGTATAAAAACATTCCATCCGCTTGCCATCCTTGTCCCTGCATGGCAGGCAATGCGGCAATTCTTTTGTCAGTCTGACAACTTCTTTGTCGAAGTCTTTATGTTTGGATGTCAATATATTGATGCCGCGCGGTAACCCCAATGTGTCGATAGAGAACATCACTACGGAATATCCGGTTTGGTTCTTTTTTAACAGTTCTTCGGGATAAACCATTTGGGAAGTGTAATATTTCCCCAAATCGTAATTCCATTTCGCCCATCTAGGCGGCTCTATGGCAGACAAGTCTTTAAATGGCTTTCCCGACATATCCAAAACACCCAAGTCCCAACTGATTTCCTCACGCCAAATGCTGTCCAAGCGGTTCTCATTCTCCCATTGTCCTTGTAGGGTGTTGTCAGTCATGCATCTGACCGGACCAATACCAATAGTCAACGTGACGGGCAGATATTGAAAGACCAATATACTGTCGGTCAACTCTTGGATAATATAATTTTTCCCCGATTCAAATACTTTAATCGTATCGCCGCACAAAGAGTAGGAATAAAAAGTTTCTTTCCTTTTGGCATCATACAGAAAGACGCTTCTCCACTCTGCATTCCGAAATTCCATTTCTATAGCATATTGCTTGTCTTGGGGTAATTGCACTTTCCATACCTTATTTTCCAGCAATGCGGACATATCTGCATAGTTGTTGTTTTGGGCAGAAAGTCCGCCTATCACAACCCATGCAAGCCATATGAGCAGAAGTTTCTTCATAACCTATCCTCTTAATGACATCCAAAGATAGCGAAAAGGAATAACCCAATCAATTATCTGACAAATTCTTTCCCGTCGGGTTTAATTCCCAATTCTATTGTCGTAATCAGTCGAAAACTGATGGTTGTTTCCACAGATTTTCCCTACCTTTGTCCTTGGTACTCCCAGGCATCCCGTCCGTCGTTTGATTGATTCTTAACCATGAATGGGCGAAAGGTCCTTGTGATGGCCGTCTCTTTTTGGGGAAACGTTCTTAGCCTGAACGCACTTAACATATGAATGATGATGAAGAGAATTAGAAATCTGATATCTGTAATCCTGTGGCTGACAGTCCTGTTGGCTGCTGTCAGTTGTGGACGGCAGGGTGCCGTCAGTGAAAAACTGGATGTGGCAGAGAGCCTGATGAATGCCAGGCCGGACTCAGTCCTTGCCGTCCTGCAAGGCATACCTGCGTCAGCAGTCAAAGGGAAAAAAGCGTCTGCCAGATATGCACTGCTCAGCTCCATGGCGTTGGACAAGAACTACATCGACACGACCACTTTTGACATCCTCCAACCGGCTATTGACTATTATACTCAGCACGGTACCCCCCGACGAGCAACTCCGGACCTACTATTATCAAGGCAGGATTTATCAGAATCAGGGCGATGATGACTCCGCCATGCGTTCATTCATGAAGGGGCGTGATTTGGGAAAACGGGTGACGGACTCTCTGCTGTTGGCCCATACTCTGGTGGCACAAGGCACGTTGTATCTCAAACAGTACAAGACAGACGAAAAGAAAAAGGTCTCCAACTGTTTCAGCTGAAGACCTTTCTTCTGGTGATCCGCCTGGGGCTCGAACCCAGGACCCCAACATTAAAAGTGTTGTGCTCTACCTGCTGAGCTAGCGAATCAAACCTTCTTTTGCACTCATTTCTGAATTGCGGTGCAAAGGTACGTACTTTTTTGAATGTGACAAGTGTTTGAGATGATTTTTTGTCCGGCAATTGTATTTTATACGAAAAGGAGCGTCCGGTGATACCAGAATGTAGGAAAAACAACGGGGAAAAGTACATAAAATAAGCTGAAATGCTAAAATATAACGAATTTTAATTCCGAGTAAAGCACGAATGTACTACTTTTGCTTCTTTAAGAATGCAAACAAAAATGGGAAAACTCTATGTTGTACCTACTCCCGTGGGAAACTTGGAAGACATGACATTCCGGGCGATACGGATACTGAAAGAGGTGGACTTGATTCTGGCGGAAGACACGCGGACGTCAGGAGTGTTGCTGAAGCATTTTGACATAAAGAATGCCATGCTCTCGCATCACAAGTTCAATGAACACCAGACGGTGGAACGTATCGTGGAGCGAATCAAGGGGGGCGAACAGGTGGCACTGATTTCTGATGCCGGCACACCGGGAATCTCCGACCCCGGATTCCTGATTGTGCGCGAATGCGTCCGTAACGGAATTGAGGTCCAGTGCCTGCCGGGAGCTACCGCCTTTGTCCCGGCACTTGTTGCTTCAGGATTGCCCGACGAACGTTTCTGCTTCGAAGGCTTCCTTCCGCAGAAAAAGGGACGTGCCACACGCCTGGCGCAATTGCAGGACGAGGTGCGGACGATGGTGTTCTATGAGTCACCCTACCGGCTGGTGAAGACCCTGACGCAGTTTGCCGAGGTGTTCGGTGCCGAACGCAAGGTCGCGGTCTGCCGTGAAATCTCGAAGGTGCACGAAGAAAGTGTCAGGGGAACCTTGGCGGAAGTCATTGCCCATTTCCAGCAGAGTGAACCGAAAGGGGAAATCGTCATCGTGCTCGCCGGAAAGGACAAGGATGAAAAGGAAAAATAAACACGTTACACTATAAAACAACAAAATTATGAAAAAGTTACTTTGGCTGTCATTCTGTGCAGTTGCACTGATGACTTCTTGTGAACAAATGGGAGGCGGAAGCAAAGCCTTGCAAGCAGAGAACGATTCGTTGAAGGTGGCGCTTTCAGACAGAGAGAACGAGCTCGACCAGATAATGGGTACGTTTAACGAAATCCAGGAAGGATTCCGGCAAATCAATGAGGCTGAGGGCCGTGTGGATTTGCAACGCGACCAGAACGGAGAGAACCTGTCGGCTTCGCAGAAAGTGAAAGATGACTTGAAGCTGATCACCCAGACCATGGCGGACAACCGCGAAAAGCTGGCGAAACTGCAACAACAGTTGAAGAACAGCCGCTACCAGTCAACCGAGCTGAAGAAGGCCATCGCCTCACTGGAAAGAGACCTGGCAGAGAAAGCTGAGCAAATCAAGGCGCTCCAGGCTGAACTGGCTGCCAAGGACATCCGCATCGCCGAACTGGATGATGCCGTTGCCGGACTGACGACCGATGTGGAAAACCTGTCGGCTGAAAACGAAATCAAGACCAAGACCGTCGAAGCACAGGACAAGGCCCTGAACACCGCTTGGTTCGTGTTCGGTACAAAATCGGAACTTAAAGAACAGAAAATTTTGCAAAAAGGAGATGTTTTGCAAAGCGATGACTTCAACAAAGATTACTTTACCCAAATCGACATCCGCACCGACAAGGAAATCAAGCTATACTCTAAGAGTGCTAAGCTGTTGACCAACCATCCGGAAGGCTCCTACTCATTGGTGAAAGATGCAAAAGGACAATATATTTTGAAAATCACCAATCCGAACAAGTTCTGGAGCGTGTCGCGCTATTTGGTAATTCAAGTAAGATAATCTATCTTTGCACCAGTCGTTTCTGTGCAAAGGAAGCGACTGCGTGCATTTATGACAGCAAAGTACAGGAACCTGTTTATCGATTTGGACGATACACTGTGGGCGTTCTCCGAGAATGCCCGGGATTCATTTGCTGAAGTGTATGTGGAGCTTGACTTCGGGCGCTATTTCGATTCGTTCGAACAGTTTTATTCCATTTATACCGAGAGGAACAATGCGCTGTGGGTCGATTATGACCACGGACGCATCACCAAGGAAGAGTTGAACCGCGAACGTTTCAGCTATCCCTTGCTCAAGGTGGGAGTCGATGACCCGGAGTTGGTCCACGCATACATGAAGGCTTTCTTTCGTATCATTCCAACTAAACAGAAACTGATGCCGCATGCCCGGGATGTGCTGGAATACCTGAATGGGAAGTACCGCCTTTACATCCTGTCAAACGGTTTCCGGGAATTGCAGTCGCGGAAGCTGGCTTCAGCAGGCATTGAAGGCTATTTCCGTAAAGTCATCCTTTCGGAAGACTTGAAGGTGAACAAGCCGCGTGCCGAGATTTTCTACTTTGCCTTGTCGGCTACCCAGTCGGAACTCAGGGAGTCGCTGATGATTGGCGACAGCTTTGATACCGACATCGCCGGTGCCCGGGGAGTGGGGATGGACCAGGTGTTCTACAACCACCGCCACCGTACGGAGCTCCCCTTCCGTCCGACGTACGAGGTAGCATCCTTGACGGAATTATTCGACCTGTTGTGAAACAGGGGATAACTAAATAACAATAAGATACTCTTTAATGACTTCTATGAGGACGTTGTGAAACGTGGATGAATAGAAAATTATCTCTAAAATGTGAATGGACAGCCTCCTTCGGGAGGCTGTTTCCGTTTCCGGACATCTCCGGCGTGTGTAAAAACCGGGAAGGAATATCCTTAAATAGAAACGAATCCATTATCTTTGTGAACTTCAATCCCGCTAAGGTTCAGGCAGGGTTGAGGCTAGAATCAAGACACAGTAAATTAGCTGATACAGAATGAAAGAATTTGTTATCTCTCAAGCTCAGACCGAAAAAGCCGTACTGGTCGGTCTGGTCACCCGATTGCAAGACGAACGTAAGACCAACGAATACCTTGACGAACTGGAGTTCCTGGCGGACACAGCCGGGGCGGAGGTGGTCAAACGTTTTACTCAAAAACTCGATATGCCCAACTCGGTGACTTACATAGGGAAAGGTAAGCTGGAGGAGATTCGTGCCTACCTGGAATCCTGCGAGGAAGACCCCGAGACGGAAATCGGTATGGTGATATTCGACGACGAATTGTCGGCAAAGCAAATCCGAAACATAGAGAAGGAACTGAAGGTGAAGATTCTCGACCGCACTTCACTCATTCTGGACATCTTCGCGATGCGTGCCCAGACGGCGAGTGCCAAGACGCAGGTGGAGCTGGCGCAATATAAATACATGCTCCCCCGCCTGCAACGTCTGTGGACTCACTTGGAACGTCAGGGAGGTGGCTCGGGCAGTGGCAAGGGCGGTTCGGTGGGACTGCGTGGTCCGGGTGAGACCCAGCTCGAAATGGACCGCCGTATCATCCTCAACCGCATGTCGCTCCTGAAGCAGCAGCTGGCGGAGATTGACCGGCAGAAGTCCACCCAGCGCAAGAATCGCGGACGACTCATCCGTGTGGCTCTCGTGGGCTACACCAATGTAGGTAAGTCGACCCTGATGAACCTGCTGGCAAAGAGCGAGGTGTTCGCTGAAAACAAGCTGTTCGCCACGCTCGACACCACGGTGCGCAAGGTCATCATAGACAATCTCCCCTTCCTCCTGTCCGACACGGTCGGGTTCATCCGCAAGTTGCCTACTGACCTGGTCGATTCGTTCAAGTCGACGCTCGACGAGGTGCGCGAGGCAGACCTGCTCATCCACGTGGTCGACATCTCCCATCCCGACTTTGAGGAACAGATTACGGTGGTTGACAAGACACTTGCCGACCTGGGTTGTGCCGACAAGCCGACCATCCTGGTGTTCAACAAGATTGACGCATATACCTATGTGGAGAAGGATGCCGACGACCTGACGCCGCGCACCAAGGAGAACATTACGCTGGAAGAGCTCATGCAGACGTGGATGGCAAAGATGCACGACAACTGCATCTTCATCTCCGCCCGTCAGAAGACCAACATCGACGAGCTGAAGGCGATGTTCTACAAGAAGGTCAAGGAGCTGCACGTACAGAAGTATCCCTACAACGACTTCCTCTACCAGACGTACGAGGAAGACGGGAACCCCGAATAATCCCCCGGCTATGATGATGAATGCTTACCGTCCGTTGTCGGTCCGCGAGATTGCGGTCTTGCAGCAGCAAGGTTGCCGGGCAGACGACTGGAGTCACATACAGGTGAAGGACGGCTTCACTCCCGAAGCCGTCGAGCAGGTACGTTTCTACGGTCCGGTTCGTCTGGGTGTCTTTCACCGGACGTTGGAGCCGGAGCCGGGCATACACCGTCCGTCGGGTATCCGTCAGGCAGAGCTGCATGATGTCACGGTGGGCGATGACTGCCTCATCGAGCAGGTGGGCTGCCTGTCCCGTTACGACATTGCGCCGGGTGCATACATCTCCCGAGTGGGGACGATGAGCATGGAGCCTTCCGCCACGTGCGGCCTGGGCACACCGGTCAACGTGTTGAGCGAGGCGGACGCCGCCTTCCGTGTGTGGCTTCACCGACGGCTGGGTGCGCAGGAGTTTTACCTCCGTTCGCGGTTGTCTTCGTCGGGGTGTCGTGCCCTCGATGCCTGGGTGAAGGCGGAAGTGGAGGCATCCATCCCGTCGCGGGGCGTTGTGGGGGCGGATGCCTGCATCGTCGGCGTCTCCAGGCTCCGGAATGTCTATGTCGGCGCTTCAGCCGTCATCGACGGAGCATCGTGCGTGGAGGACTGCTACCTGGACAGTTGCCGCGAAGTCCCCGTCCGTCTGGGGACCGACGTCATCTGCCGGCGTACGGTGCTGCAAGGCGGTGCGGAAGTGCTGGACGGTGCGAAGGTGAGCGAGTGCCTCGTCGGGCAGGCTGTCCATGTCGGCAAGGGATTCTCGGCGGAAGCCTCCCTCTTCTTTGCCAACTCCTACCTGGACAACGGGGAGGCGTGTGCCGTCTGTGCCGGACCGTTCACGGTGAGCCATCACAAGTCGACCTTGCTGATAGGCAGCATGAGCTCGTTCTTCAACGCCGGCTCGGGTACGAACATGAGCAACCACATGTACAAGCTCGGTCCGCTGCATCACGGGGAGCTGGAGCGTGGGTGCAAGACGGCGTCGGGAGCCCACCTCGTGTGGGGCGGACGCGTCGGGGCTTTCTCCATGGTCATGGGCAAGTTCGACTGCCACGCCGACCTGTCTGCCTTCCCCTTCTCTTACCTCTTTCACACTGACGGACGTACCGTGCTCGTCCCTGCCATCAACTTCTTCACGGTCGGTACCTGTCGCGACGTGCACAAATGGCCCGTCCGTGACAAACGTCCGGAGGGTGTCCCTCCCTGTGACTTCATTTCCACCTGCGAGGCACTGACTCCCTACACGGTCTCCCGCATCCGGGAAGGACGGATGAGGCTGGAACAACTCTTGCACGCACAGGCAGGCAACACCCCGGAATGGTATGAGCCGGTACGCGGAGTGTTCGTAAAGACTGGAGCACTGGAGCGCGGCATCGGTCTCTACCGACTGATGGAGCAGCTCTACATCGCCCGCTACCTGCCCGAGGAAACGTCCGCAGAACTGTGCATCCCCCTGCGGCCCGATGAGGAGTGGCACGACATGCTGGGGCTGGTGGTACCCGGAAGTGCCTTCCGTGCCCTGTGCGACGAGGCGTCAGACGGACGCGGGTCATCCCTGCAGGAGTTCCTGGACAAACTCGGATGCCTGTGTCTCGCCTATCCCGTCTGGGTACAGGCACACATCCGTGCCCTTTATTCTGCGGAAGAGAGGGAGGAAGCACGCGTCCGCCGGGCAGCCAACGAAGAACGCTTTTATGCCCTGCTGGAAGCTGACGTCAGCAAGGAGGAACGCCTGGGCGGAGCTACGTTTGCCCCTCTTGCAGCCGCATTCAGGGAACAGCTGCACCGCGAAAAGGAAGAACAACTAAAGAAAGCTAAAGAACGGGCATCTTCCCCGAAGCCCGGGCACGACTAACTGAAGATATTCGTACATTTGCATACGTACTAATCTAATTATAAAACGTAATACTTTATATTATGGCAACACCTCCGTTTAAGTATGAAGCTCCTTTCCAGCTCGGAGAGGATACGACTGAGTATTATCTGTTGACAAAAGACTATGTGTCGGTGAGCGAGTTTGAAGGCAAGCCGATTCTGAAAATCGAGAAAGAAGGTCTGACCGCCATGGCGAACGCCGCCTTCCGCGATGTCTCGTTCATGCTGCGCCGCTCACACAACGAGCAGGTCGCCAAGATCCTGAGTGACCCCGAAGCCAGTGAAAACGACAAATATGTGGCACTGACCTTCCTGCGCAATGCCGAGGTAGCCAGCAAAGGGGTGCTCCCGTTCTGCCAGGATACCGGTACTGCCATCATCCACGGCGAGAAAGGACAGCAGGTGTGGACAGGCTACTGCGACGAGGAAGCACTGTCCCACGGTGTCTATAAGACTTACACGGAAGAGAACCTCCGCTACTCACAGAACGCTCCGTTGAGCATGTACGAGGAGGTGAACACCAAGTGCAATCTCCCTGCACAAATCGATATCGAGGCCACCGAAGGCATGGAGTACAAGTTCCTTTGTGTGACCAAGGGAGGTGGCTCTGCCAACAAGACCTACCTGTACCAGGAGACGAAGGCCATCCTGAATCCCGGCACGCTCGTTCCCTTCCTGGTGGAGAAGATGAAGACGTTGGGTACGGCTGCCTGCCCGCCCTACCACATCGCGTTCGTCATCGGAGGAACGTCGGCTGAGAAGAACCTCCTCACGGTGAAGCTGGCTTCGACCCACTACTATGACAACCTGCCGACGACCGGTAGCGAAGGCGGACGTGCCTTCCGTGACATCGAACTGGAGAAGCAGGTGCTCGAGGAGGCTCATCGCATCGGGCTGGGTGCCCAGTTCGGCGGCAAGTACTATGCACACGATGTCCGCATCATCCGTCTGCCGCGCCACGGTGCTTCCTGCCCCGTCGGTCTGGGCGTTTCCTGCTCTGCCGACCGCAACATCAAGTGCAAAATCAACAAGGACGGTATCTGGATTGAGAAGCTCGACAGCAATCCGGGCGAACTGATTCCGGCAGAACTCCGTCAGGCTGGCGAAGGCGATGCCGTGAAGATTGACCTGAACCGTCCGATGGCAGAGATTCTCAAGGAGTTGACGAAGTATCCGGTTGCCACCCGCCTTTCGCTCAACGGAACCATCATCGTGGGTCGTGACATCGCCCATGCCAAGCTGAAAGAGCGTCTCGACCGTGGCGAAGACCTGCCGCAATACATCAAGGACCATCCCATCTACTACGCCGGTCCGGCAAAGACTCCGAAGGGCATGGCGTGCGGTTCCATGGGACCGACGACAGCCGGACGTATGGACCCCTACGTGGACCTCTTCCAGAGCCACGGCGGCAGCATGATCATGCTCGCCAAGGGTAACCGCAGCCAGGCTGTGACGGATGCCTGCAAGAAGCATGGCGGCTTCTACCTCGGCTCCATCGGTGGTCCGGCAGCCATCCTCGCACAGAACAACATCAAGAGCATCGAGTGTGTGGAATATCCCGAACTCGGCATGGAAGCCATCTGGAAGATTGAAGTGGAGAACTTCCCGGCCTTCATCCTCGTGGATGACAAGGGCAATGATTTCTTCAAGCAAATCAAGCCCCAGCCGCTCTGCTCGGTGAAGAAGTAATCAGCTGACACGCCTATAAACTGTAAACGGGAACAACCCAACCCGTCGCATGACGGAGGCTTGTGCCGTTTATTGTTAGGGACAGACCGGTTCAAATGCCGGGAAGAGCGCGATGAAAGTACGCCTTATACGGACCTAAGTATTATACTTTGGCAGCCTAAGTATTATACTTAGGGGGTCTAAGTATGATACTTTGCTTCATTAAGGTGGCGTTCGTACTGTGTCAATGCCCTGCCTTCCGTTGACTGATGACGGACTGTGACCGGGAAGGGCACAGGTGTGTGTGCGGCGACGACCTTGTCAGGATGCCGACGCCTGTTCCGTCTGAAAAAAGAAGAACACCGCCATGACCATCAGCACGACGCCCAGCACGCCGTAGAACCAGCGGGCACGGCGACGCCCCAGACTGCGCACGATGAACTGTGTGTTTTGGGCAGTGAAGAACCAGTCCCAGTCGAGTACGGCAGCCAGTAGCGACAGGATGCCGGCGAGAGCGAACAGGGACTGGACGAAGTATTGCGGTCCCATGTGGATGGCAGCTTATGCGTCGAAGCGTACCACACGGCAGCCCTGTTCGTCTTCTTCTATCGTCACCTTGACGGCATCGGACGGTAACAGCTCTTCCACCAGCTCCGGCCATTCGATGAAGCACAGGGCGCCGCTGTAGAAGTAGTCCTCATACCCCATGTCATACACCTCCTCGAGCTTCTTGATGCGGTAGAAGTCGAAGTGGTAAATCAGCTCTTCGGTGGCTGAGCGGTACTCGTTGACGATGGCGAAGGTGGGCGAGTTGATGACGTCGGTCACTCCCAGGCATTCGCAGATGGCCTTGATGAAGGTGGTCTTGCCGGCACCCATTTTGCCGTAGAAGGCAAAGACCGTGTTGTCGCCCATGGCAGCGATGAACTCGCGGGCGGCATCGTGGATGTTTTCCAGTGAAGTAATCTTGATTTCCATATGGTTGTTCGTTTGTTTAGTTCCGGTTCCGTAGAAGAAGCTTCCCCACCTTGCATCCGGCATAGATGAGGATGGAGAAGAAGATGATGGACGCTCCCGAAGGTACGTTGTAACGGTAGGACAGCAGCAGTCCGCCCAAGCAGCTGAGGCAGGCGATGAGGATGGACAGCCCGATGATGCGGCGGAAGCTGTTGGTGAAGAGGTTGGCAGTCATCTGCGGAATGGTGAGGAGCGAGATGGCGAGCACGATGCCCACCATGCGCAGACAGGCAACGATGGTGAGGGCGATGAACATCATCAGTCCGTATTCAATGACCGTGACGGGGAGTCCTTGCGAACGGGCAAACTCACGGTCGAACGCCGTATAGACAATCGGGCGTAGGAAGAGGGTGAAGAGGAGTCCCAGCAATGCCGACAGAACGGCAAGCACCCAGATGTCCGAACGGGTGATGGTGAGGATGTTCCCGAAGAGATAGGACGAGAGGTCGGGGGCAAAGCCCGGGGCGAGGAAGCTGAAGATGATGCCGATGGCCATGCCGAATGTCCAGAACACGGCAATGGCGGAATCCTCGCGCATGTCGCGCCGCTTGCTCAGCCACTCCACGCCGAATGCCGAGAGAACGGAGAAGACGGCTGCCGAGAGGATGGGGGAGATGCCCAGGTAGACTCCCAGCCCGATGCCTCCGAACGAGGCGTGCGTGATGCCTCCGCTGATGAACACCAGCCGCCGCGTGACGATGTACGTGCCGATGATGCCGCAGGCGATACTGGCAAAGAGACTGCCCAGCAACGCATGCTGGAAGAACGTGTATTGCAGGATGTCGAGAAGTTCCATAGTGTGGGGTAATCAGGATTTGGGGACGGGATGTGCGCGCAGGTCGTCCACGATGAGGATGATTTCATCTTTCACGCCGTCGGGCAAGGAGACTCCTCGCAGTTGCAGGCTGCGCACCCAGCCGGGCACGTCGTCCGGCCGCATCGTGTAGAGCACCTCGCGGAAGGCGTCGGCATCCTCGTCGTTGTAGCCGTCGGAGGGAGTACCGCGGAAGCGGTCCAACTCTTCGTCGTCGTAGTATTCAATCTTCCGGCTGACTCCTGCCAGCAGACTGTCGCGTTCACAGACGGCATGCTGGCCGCAGCATTCCATGTCCGTGCGTGGGGCGGGCTTGTCTTCTTCCGTCGGTGTGTCGCCCTGTCTCTTCCGGTTCAGGTTCCCCAAAGCATAGGCTGCGATGCCGAGCACCAGCAGCGCTCCGATAAAAATAGCTATCAGTGTCATAGTTCCTCCAGATGAAATCCCGCACGGCGCAGGTCGTCCCAGTAATGAGGGTACGACTTCGACACCACTTGCGGGTGGTTGATGCGAATCTCCGGCAGGCAGAGGGCTGCCGGTGCGAAAGCCATCGCCATGCGGTGGTCTTCATACGTGTCGATGACGGGGCAGGGGTCAGCCTGCACCCGTTCTCCGTCCCAGGCGAGGACGGAGCCTTCTTCCTCCCGGACGGCATAGCCCAACTTGCGCAGCTCGATGCGCAGGGCCTCCATGCGGTCGGTCTCCTTGATTTTCAGGCTTTGCAGTCCGCTGAAGCGGAAGGGCAGCCCGAGCAGGGCACAAGTCACGACGAATGTCTGCGCCAGGTCGGGTTGGTTGGTGAAGTCATAGTCCATCCTTTCCAGCGCGCGGGGCATGCGACCGAGCACGGCACCTGCTCCGTTGAAGTCCGTCTTCACACCCAAGGCACCGAAGAGCTGCGCCACGGCACTGTCTCCCTGCGGACTGTCGGGCAGCAGTCCCGGCAGTTCCACTTGTGCCTCCCGGCTCAATGCCGCCATTTCGTACCAGTAGGAAGCTGCGCTCCAGTCGCTCTCCACGGTGTAGGGGCGTGTGCTGTAGGCATGTGCTTCCACACGGACGCTACGTCCGTCGGGCATCCATCGCACCTGTCCGCCGAAGTCGGTCATCAGACGGAGCGTCAGGTCGATGTAGGGACGCGAGATGATGTCGCCCGTCAGGTGGAGCGTCAGTCCTTCCGGAAGCGTGGCGCCAATCATCAGAAGGGCGGAGATGTATTGTGAGCTGACGTCTCCCGGCAGTGAGACCTCCGATGCCGTGAGCCTTCTTCCGTGTATCAATAAAGGTGGAAATCCTTCCGTCTGTGTATATTCAATGTCTGCCCCCAGGCTGCGCAAGGCATCAACCAGGATGCGGATGGGGCGTTGCTGCATGCGGGCAGTTCCCGTCAGGAGGTGCTGTTCGTCCGGTTGTACTGCAAAGAAAGCCGTAAGGAAGCGCATGGCTGTCCCCGCTGCCCCGATGTCGACCACATCTCCGCGTGAACGCAGTCCGTCGACCATCACCCGTGTATCATCGCAGTCGGATAGATTGCCGATGTCCGCCTTTCCGCCAGCCAAAGCATCGAGGACAAGTGCCCGGTTACAGATACTTTTCGAGGCAGGCAGGCTGATGCGGCAATCGATTTGTGAAGGAGCTGTAATTCTTAGTTGCATTTTAAATGAGTGGTTTACTAACTACATCTTTGCAAAAGTACGCATAAAAACCTTAGTTGCGTCAGCTTTCGGCGAAAAACCTCATTCTGTCATCGGAATCGCCCTTTCCGGTGACACTTGTACTTGCTTCCATTGCCTTTTCGACCGTCTTCCTCTGTTGTCGTGTCAGAAAAAATGCCCTTCCCGATAAAAAAAGTCATGGAAAAGTTTGCATAACCAAAAAGAAGGCGTACCTTTGCATCCGCAATTCGGGGTGTAGCTCAGCCCGGTTAGAGTACGCGTCTGGGGGGCGTGTGGTCGCTGGTTCGAATCCAGTCACCCCGACTGGTAAAATGAAGGAGTTAAGTCGCTGACTTAGCTCCTTTTTTATATTTGTACTGGGGAGGTTGTGGAGGAGGTCCGTCAATTCGTTTTATTATTTTCCGGTAAATAGCACAAACGCCTGCTTCTTTTTGTTTCTCACAAATCATCTATTATTACAATATGGGGCGAATGTATGAGCAAGGTATCGGTACAAAGCAGGATTTGCAAAAAGCGTTTGAATGCCATTCAGGTCTCTGATTTTGAATGTTAATTGCTTGCGTCTTGGCATAATAGTAATGATTTTCCTTTTTCTGTGGTATAATATTTCTGAAAACGACTGTTAGGCTTATCTGGAACGGTCATTGCCAACAATCCTTCCGAAATCAACGGGTTTATATATTTATTCCTAAATTTAGTCCGATTACTAAAGTGTAGTAAAGCAATGACTTCCATTAGAGATTTTTCCGATATACAAGTTTCAAGAATTGTTCGTATTCCTCCTTGACTTAGTCCCAACTTAGTCCCGACTTGGTCCCAACTTAGTGCCGACTTAGTGCCGACTTGCTCCCGACTTGTCGGCGTATTTTCTGCAAACTCAAACTCTTTAGGGTCACGATAGGTAATAGAAAAGATAAACTCCTCTCCACTATGTATCTCTATTTCAGAGTTTTCAAAATATAACGGAGCATATTTTCGAGTATTTTTCTGTCCAGAACCAAGTTCTTCAGCCCATTTCATTTCACGGAACACCTTTGTTATTAGCGGATTCTTTGTACGGGTGCGCCAATCATTTATATCTATATCCCCTGTTTGGAATGGTTTCGTCCAATTCTCCGTTATAACCCGGTCGCGGAATATGAGAAACTTATTGGTATATGAACTGATATACTCACGGTGTAGAAGTGTATTTGAGATTACTTCTCTGAATATCATTACCCGTAAATCCAAACGGTCTATACCGTTGTCTGCCAAACGGAATTTGTCTGGCATATTGCGCTGCACAAAATTCAGCAAACGGATATATGACTGAATCAGGTTTGCGCATATCATATCCCGGTCATTATAGCGAATGTCAGGGTCGGTAGGAAGCGGATGCAAGAAACGCTCGTAAGACATACTGCGGTAAATGGCATCCGTACGATGCCACGGACAACAGTTCAGAATAGTTTGTTCTTTGCCAAATAAGAGAATAGCAGCCAACTTATATCCTTCTTTGTTTGTTCCCCGTTGTTTACCCCAAAACAGACTTTTCAGGAATTCTTCATTTGTCATGCTCAGCCACGGATGATTGGAGTTATGGATGGAAATGTGGCTGCGCATAATCTTGAACGATTCTTCGTCCATATCTTCCAAGGTCACATCGGGAAACACCTCGTTTTCGGAAGATTCCTTTTCTTTTCGCATGAACATATTCTTAATCAGATAGGTATGCTTTGATACATCATTGTCCGCATCACCCCAACGGTCGAAGAAACGATTTTTGTACCTATGTACCTGTTCACTCTCCGGCACATTCAGATACAAGATAATCTTACCGTCTACCTCAGCCTGTTCTGGTGTGATTGGCATTGGAGGGAGAAATTGTTAAGGATTATTCAGCGTATTGATAATGCTTTTGGTCATATCTGTTACACATTTAGGGTTAATTCCCAATATTGCACCATCATCATCTACTCCCAAAAAGATATACCCTCCCTCTGCATTCAAGAAAGAGCATACGGTTTCATACACAGATGCTGAGACCTTATCCGTACATTTCTTAAATTCTACTTGCTTATTCTCGCCATGCGAAAGTAAGTCCTTTATTTTATCTGTTGATAACATGCTATTTCGTTTATAATACTTTTATCGCTTCGTCTATTACACTACTGGCAAAACTATCCAAGTAAATGTTGGTCGTTTCTTCTTCCAATGATGAAATGCTAAAACCGCCCTTGCCAAATGGGTAAGTTGTTTCTGAGGTTTCACCATCTTGGATTGCCTTATTCAATACTGCACGCAAAGTCTTAAAATAGAACTTCCGAGTATTCCCTTTACAGATTGAATTCGATTTTCAAAGAATTCCTTTACATTTCCTTTGTTTGAGTAGTGAAAGAATTCTTGTTCGAATTGATTTAGTGTCCAATCAACTTTATTAGCATCAAAATCTGCTATAATGCGAAGTATCTCTGATTTCTTTTGCGTTAATTTCATAAGCGACACATTTTACTAACGTTTTGTCCAATTAGATTTGTTCCTAAAATATACAAGTTAGATTATCAGCGATTTAAAAACGTATAACTACTGACGGATTACTGACGTCTTTAATTCAAATACATCTAATTTAGTATAATCAGAAGCAACTACGCTATATTTTAATCGTTATAAATATACTGAATTTCAAATAAATACAAAAATATATGGAATAAAAGGAAGGCTCTGGCGTGTGGTCGCTGGTTCGAATCCAGTCACCCCGACTGGTAAAATGAAGGAGTTAAGTCGCTGACTTAGCTCCTTTTTTTATGCGATGCACTGGGGGAGGTTGTGGGGAGGTCCGTCAATTCGTTTTATTATTTTCCGGTAAATAATTTGTATAGTTGTATATTGTTTTTAATACCTGTTTTATTAGCTTTGCAACGATAAAGTAGATTGTATCATAGATATACAGTCCTTTTGTTGCAACAGGTTTAAAAATCAAGACGGATAAATAATCGAGCATGAGTATATGGAATGTTTTACGGCGGATGATTACAGGCGGAAAGAGAAACTCTACCGCCAAGGAGGAGGTGCCGGAACATATACCACAGGAATACAAGGAGGTCTTGGCTTTCAATCGGACTTTTGATGCGTTGATGACGGAAGAGCGTTTTATAGCTCGGAGCGATTATAAGGAGTTGGTTGAAGGGGCAGCCCACTTGTATCAGTTCTATGAGACATTGTCGTCTTCCAATGTACTGGATGATTTTATTCGTAAAAGTAAACTTGATTCATCGCAAATAGACCGTTTTCGTGAGACATATGCCGGGCTATATGATTTGACTAAGGAATCTCCTTTTGTGCAACAACACAATGAAGAATATGTCAAACGTCACCTGGTGTTGGAGAAAGACTATCTGGATACTATCCTGAAGGAATGCGATCCTGCAATTTTGCTGGATGAGGAACAGCGCAGGGTGCTTCTTTCTGAGGAAGATCACACGTTGGTGATTGCAGGAGCCGGGGCGGGCAAGACAACCACTGTAGCTGCCAAGGTAAAATATCTGGTAGACAAACGTGGAATAGAACCTTCCAAAATCCTGGTGATTTCATTCACCAATAAAGCTGTTGGAGAACTGCGTGAACGGATTAACGGCTGTTTGCACATCAATTGCCCCATTACTACATTCCATTCGGCTGGGTATGCCATTTTGCGGAAGGGGGATTCTGAAGGCAAGCGTATTGTCGATGGAGGCTACATGTATGCTGTTATAAACAAGTATCTGAAGTCTGCCGTGATGAGTCGGGAAGATCTGGTGAAGAAACTGATTCTTTTTTTCGGGTCTTATTTTACTGCACCTTATGAGGGAGATGATTTGAACCGTTATTTTCGCTTTGTTTCCAAGGCCGATTTTTCGACGTTGAAAAGTAACTTGCATGAGTATGTGAGACAGATTGTGGACCGTAAGACTGAAAAAGTACAGACTCTTAACAATGAAATACTCCGTTCCATTGAAGAGGTTCGTATCGCTAACTGGCTCTATCTTCATCAGATTGACTATGAGTATGAACCGGTCTATCGCTATCGTGTCTTGGATGCCAGCAAGCCTTATACGCCGGATTTTCGGATAAAACAGGGTGACAAAGAATCTTATATTGAGCACTTTGGAATTACGGAGGATGGACGGAACAGCCGTTATACACCGGCGGAACTGGAGCGTTATAAAGCCCGGGTGAATGACAAAATCCGTTTGCACCGGAAACATAAGACCGATTTGATCTATACATTTTCTGCTTATCGGGATGGACGTTCTTTTCTGGAACACCTGGAGGAGCAATTGTTGGAACGGGGGTATGTCATAAATGAACGTCCGTTGAATGAGGTCTATAAGAAACTGGTAGACGCGGAAGAAAATAAGTATATTACCAAGTTTACTCTTTTGATTTGCCATTTTATCAGTAATTTCAAGACGCAAGGTTACAAGGCTGAGAAATTCGAAGCGTTCAAATCTTCCGTGAAGAATGTGCGTACAAGGCTGTTCCTGGATATTTGTAGCGTTTGTTTCCTGGAATATCAGAAGGCATTGAAAGAAAGCTGTAGTATTGATTTTGAAGATATGATCAATGAGTCAGCTGAACTGATTCGTAAGAAACAGGTGAATCAGGAACATTTGGACTTCAAATATATCATCGTTGATGAGTATCAGGATATCTCCAGACAACGTTACAACCTGATACGTGAGCTGTCAGCTTTGTGTAGTGCCAAGATTGTGGCAGTGGGAGATGACTGGCAGTCTATCTATGCCTTTAGCGGTTCTATTTTGCCGTTATTTACTCGGTTCTGCCAGGAAGTGGGTTATGGACAGGAATTGAAGATTACACGCACGTATCGAAATGCGCAAGAAGTGATAGACATTGCAGGTGCCTTTATCCAGCGGAATGAGAATCAGATAAAGAAAGCATTGATTTCTCCGAAACGTATTACGAATCCGGTAGTCATCCGTACATACAGTGAGAAATACTCCAGGCAGCAGGACGGAGGACGTTATTACAATCTGGGAATAGCCGTGAATGAGGCTATCAGTGATGTGATTGAGTATAATAAGGTTGAGGGAAAGTCACGTGTTGTTTCTATTCTGTTGATCGGACGTTATGGCTTTGATGCCGTTCATCTTTGTCGTTCAAAAGAGTTTAACTATGATGAGAAGTCCGGACGTGTGTATTCCTCACGTTATGGTTCACAGGTAAAGCTGCAATTCCTGACTGCGCATAGCTCTAAAGGATTGAGCGCGGACAATGTTATTATAATCAATGCAAAAGATGATGTTTACGGATTCCCCTCTAAGGTGGATGATGATCCGGTATTGAGCCTGGTAGTCGTCAATGACAATTCGTACACTTATGCGGAAGAGCGTCGCCTGTTCTATGTGGCACTGACCCGTACAAAAAATCGTGTCTTTATTGTGACACCTTCACAGCGTCCCTCGGAATTCATCAAAGAGCTGTTGAGCGATACGGCGCGTTATCCGAATGTCACCTTGAAAGGTGAATTGGCGTCTGCGGTGAATGACCCGTTGCCTGTAGGAAACCGTTGCCCGATTTGTGGATATCCGATGCAGCTGCGTTGGAACAAGAACTATGGATTGAAGCTGTGGATTTGTACCAACGAACAGGAACTGTGTGGCTTTATGACGAATGACATGAGAGGGGGAGAACTGGGCATTCAGAAATGTGATTGGTGTGAAGATGGGTATTTGGTTGTGAAACCAGCCAAACAGCATTTTATTCTGGGCTGTACGAACTATAAGGATGATAAGTCCGGATGCGGCCGGATGTTGGGATTGTCGCATTACAGGGCTTGGCTGCGGCATGATTTCGGCACTGAAGACCGTTCTGTCAATTGTCCTTCTTATTTCAAAAAGAAGCCCGTGGAGGATATGGACGAGGTGACTCCTCCGGAGATGATTCCGGTTAAGGCAAAGAAGACTGTTTCTTCCGGTTCTTTTGCCGGAGTGAATATGGTGGAATATACGCCAGGCAAGATCGATACTGTTGAATTCCGGGTCTTAACCAATGCGAAAGGTCAAATCATTACAGACATGGAACTCCTTAGACTTCTGTATGAGCTACGTATGCAGCTTGCACAAAAAGAAGGGATTGCAGCACCGAAGATTTTGCAGGATGCTGTGCTTGTACGCTTGGCGACGGACAAGCCGACTGACAGAGAGGAGTTCCTTCGCATTTATGGCATAGGTGATCGGAAGTATGAAGCGTACGGCGATGCTTTTTTAAGTGAAATCAAGTCCTATGTACATTAGTGCTTTCTATTCCTTTTTGACTTGGTGTCGTGGTATATCTTCTGTAAGTTCAAACTCTTTAGGCCCAAGATAGGTAATTCCCTGAATATTTCCTGTCTCGAACCAAGCTCTTTGTTTCATTTCATTTTTTTATAGATACTGCTCCACTCCCTGTGCACAGCGTATCGCATGCCGGGCGTTCAGCTCTTCCATGTGGCGGAAATTCTTCTCCCGGTTATACATGTACTTGTCCTCGTGCCAGAGGTGGTAGACTATGCCCGAGAACTTGAGGTACCGTTTCTGGCATCCGCTGTTCTGAAGACGGTTGCCCAAGTCAATATCCTCTCCGCCCCAGCCCTCGTAGAACTCGTCGTAGCCGTTGATGCGGATGAAATCTTCGCGGAAGAACGACATGTTGCAACCCAGTGCTGCCGACCTGTTCCTGCGGTATCGCGGAGCCAGGAAATGAGCCAGGAGAGGGCAGTGGATGGCATTCTCTGCCTTGCTCTCGATGCCGCGCGTCCAATAGTGGATGGACGGTACTACCCTGGAACGGCAGATGCGTTCCGTCAGCTCCTTGCCCAGGTTCACCCTTCCGCCTTTCACGTAGACCCCGTGAGCCGCTTCGCGGAGGTGGTTGGCGATAAACTCCGGATGCAGGAAAACATCTCCGTCCAGTTCGATGATGTAGTTGCCCGTGCTGCGTGCCACACACTTGTTGCGCATCATCGCCAGCCGGAAGCCCTTGTCTTCATGCCAGACATGAATCAGCGGGAAGGGAGCTTGCTGTTGCAATGCCTGAATCAGCTGTGCGGTCTCTTCCGTCGAGCCGTCATCTCCCACAAGGACCTCGTCGGGTAATACAGTCTGGCGGAACAGGCTCTGCAGACATACCTGCAGTGCATCACAGCGATTGTAGGTGGAAACGATTACGAAAATCTGTCCCAAGTCTTTTTTCTCCATTGTCAGTTAAGGTTCGGTTATTAAATCGGTTCAAGTGTATGAAGTCGGCAGGCGCGGGACGGATACGGGTCTCCTTCATCTTTCCATGATTCTTGACAAACTGAAGCTCTGAAAGTGGAATGTCCGAGCTATCCGGGCGATATACAGGACTAAATAACAAATTTTATCGGGCATATACAAGTGTGAAAACAAAAATATCTTCCGGCGGTTGCGCTTTTCTCCGATATCCCCTCAAGCAGGCGTTTCCACATCCGGTGGAGAAGCCTGACGGAAAACTCCGGTGCGAACATCCGGTTTCTCTACTGTTGTTCTGAAAGTGACAAAATGTCAAACGAAGCCTTCCACACGGCCCTTCCTTGTATCCAAATACGGTTTGATGGATTTCCTGGCATTCTCAGACGATTCGCAAAATGCAACTTGTCGCCGGATGGCTTGTCTTTATTCTGTTGTGTCAGATAAAATATCCGTATTGTATCCT
>OLQD01001238.1_pt1 | contig 21627 bp, 17 predicted proteins | sample 1672841 | NCBI WGS metagenome assembly OLQD01 (sample SAMEA3136729, study PRJEB25190) | human gut metagenome | biome: human gut; feature: human-associated habitat; material: faeces | place: Austria | collected 2013 | reverse complement strand
TTGAAACAAAGGCTCCCATCTATACGCTTTACAGCTCTAGTCTCTTCGAATACCCGATGGTTCCGTTGTTGAAATTTCGCTCTTTTGCGTTATCGTCTAAGCCCCCTTTTGCGAGGGACTATTTTCTGTTTCTGCGCTTCTCGTTGTGCTACAAGAAACTCGTTAAGGTCTTTGTGTCGGGCATAGTGCCTGCTCATATCCTCTACGGTCACACCTGATGATTGGATAGTCAGGAGTGCCTGCCGTCCTACAGGGTCATTATCGAGGAACGCTCGGACGGAGTCAATGTCTTGCTCTTGGAGATAGGCGATGGCTCGTGAAATGTTGCTGACCGAGTTCAATACAAGGCAAGGCGCCGTTCCTTTTCCGTTTATCGTAAGAAGGGAAAGGAAATCCATAAAGCCTTCAAAGATGCAGAGAGGGGCTGTGTCCTCTCCTCCTGCAATCACGGATATATCCTTTGGCGCAATAGTTCCCTTGAATGCGTTGTCATCCCGAAGCTCATATCCTCCAGAACGATTGGGAAATCCGATGGCGGAATATTCTCGTCCTCCAACCTCGTAGTGGATGTGACGGAGATATCCACTTGACACTGTAAGATCTATCTTGCGAACCTCTCGAAGATAGCGTTGCAGATGTGAGGGCAACTCATCGCTGATGGAGAGGATATGCCTTCTATTATTAGCTCTCTGTTCATCTCTTCCATGCTCTATGTGATCTTCACGATGAAAGGAAGAGGGTGCAACTATTGTCTCTCGCTTTCCAGCAAGATGCTTCATCGCTTCATAAGCACTACACCCTTGCATACGCATCAAAAGGTCTATGATGCTTCCGCCTTGACCTGTGCCGTAGTCGTGCCACAAGTTCTCCCGAAAGTCTACCTTCATACTAGCATTGAAGTCTTCTCGGTAAGGTGCATGATAAAGGGCATACCCGTTGTACCGTTTGGCAGGTTCGATACCATAGGCAGTATGCAGATATTCGGCTATTGGTATTGCCTTAAGGTGTTGTAGATCGTAATATTCGTTGTTCATTGCTGTTGTCTTTGGATTTGGATTGTTCGTATTCATTGTTCACGTGTTCTTCGTATTCTTTGTTTGCTGTCTCATTGTATGTTCTATTTTCTCTTTTTGGAGTTTTCCCCTTTTTATCTTACTACCTTTCTACACTAGGATAAGTGATTGACAGTGAAAGAGAAAAGTGTAACACTTTGTCGGGGTTTATCCTACTACACCATCTGTCTACACCACTTATTCTCTATCAAGCTGTAGAAGCGTAGAAGGATTGTAGTAACATCTGTCGTAAGATGAATGTCTTCTGTAATCCTTTCTCTTTCACTGTATTATCCTTAGTTGTAGTGACGTAGTAAGGAGAATAGGAAAGAAAAGAGAAAGGGGTATTACAAAGGGAGTGCAACAACAGAGTGCTATGGTGGTTGCTCGGGGTAAATCTTACGGACGGCATAGACATATACGGGATTGCCATTTATCCTGCGACACTCCCTCGTATAGCCCACCTTTCGCAACGCTTCGCCCATCCGTTTCGGAGAGAGGGGTTGTCGGGTATAGCAGGAGAGATACCCTACAATCTCCGAATTGGTCATATAGAAGCGTTTCGTAGCCATTTCAGCTTCCGAAGGAAATGTGAAGTAGCGGAGCAACAGCTCCATCTCTGTCGTATAGACTTGGAAAGCTTCGCTGTTTCTATGCAACTCGACAATCTCTTCATCATTGAACCAATAGCGAAAGCCGTTATTCAATAGAGTCTTGGCTTCGCTGTAAACAGCATCCATCGGGATCGCTTTAGCACTGTCTATATCTATTGCCAATACTTCAAAGGGGAGGAAACGCCTGCTCCCTGTAGGGTCTGTGAGGAAGTCGTTGCCATTGACCGATGCCACGAAGCTTGCCAAGTGGGGGCGCTCCTCAATGTGCTTCTCGTAAGGCATACGGTACTTCACCTGCGGACAGGTTATAAGGTTCTTCAGTTCGTTCTCATCTCGCTTGTTGAGGGCTTTGAGTTGGTCGTCAATGTTGATGAGGAGATTTTGCCCGATAAGGCTCAGCACATCTTTCTCCTGCGGATATATCTTTCCTGTATAGCGGTAGTCGGATAGAGCTGGTGGGCAGAGCAGGTCTAGAAAGGTCGTTTTGAACTTGCCTTGCTCTCCTGTCAGCACAAGGCAGGTGTGATTGCGACACAGCTTGTCGTCCATAGCATTGGCTACTACGGCCACGAGCCACTTGGTAAGGTATTCCTTCCACTTCTCAGAATTGTTTACTCGCACGCAGTCGGCAAGAGCTGTGATAGCTTCCGCATTACCATTCGACAGCGGCGGTAAGGCTCGTAAATAGTCTTGTACGGGATTGATACGTGGGGAGAAATCGCTTTCAATAATGCTGTACAGATTATCTGTTGAGGTCTGTATATTGGCTTCCTTGTCCAAGGCTCGCTTGAGGGTGTTGATACGATAGCGGTCTACGGAGGTGTAATCGCCCTTGCCTTGTGGACGATACTCGGCTCGGTGCAACACGGTGTTGTACCGAAACTCGTACTGAGCTGAAAGATACGCTTCTATTTGGTCGTTTTTGGAGGGGCTATCCTTTTCTTCTATCTTCATTGTGCAGATTGCTTTGTATTACATTGTTTTGATGATTAGCTCCTTTTCAAGAGCTAAAGCCAAGTTAGAAGAGTTTTTTCGCAAGAAGCACAAGGACGGTTTTCTTGCTTCTGAGTGCATCGCTTTTCTCAGACATAACACAACGAAAAGCCCCTTTTCACAATCCAAATGAAGGAAAAGAGGCTCTATGAGTGTGCAAATAGCACTAACGAAAAGTGTGTCGTTTGCTATGGATCGCGTTGCTTTACTTCGATGGATTGAAGTGATTACTTGAACTAGTGACGCAATGGAATAAAGTATGGACAATTAGAGAGTGTGCAAGAGCCACTCTTCCGAATACTTCCTCGTATATCCCGCTGTCTCTGCGCTTGGAGGAATAATGGAAGAGCCTGCTTACTTTTGCGTCAGAAAGTAATAACAACGCAAATAACACAACAACAAAATGAGATTTACAGCCATTGACACTTCCGCTTGGGAGGAACTGAAAGAGTGCATCGAGGAGCTGACAAAGAGTTTCAATGAACAGTTTGCGCCACCAGCTCAATTCCCTGACTTATTACACAATGGGGATGTATGCCGAATACTGAACATTAGCAAGCGAACATTGCAGCATTATCGGGACTCGTCCGTGCTGCCCTTTATCCAAATCGGACATAAGTGCTATTACAAGCGAGAGGATGTGGAAGCTCTCCTCGCTAACTCTAACACTCGTAAAGGTTAACGACTATGGAGTACGAAACGATCAATAAAGAAACACCAGAGATGAAACAACTCATCTCTGGCATTAAAGGTTTGACGAATCGAGTCAGAAGCATAGCTCAAACTCATCGTCCTCTTTTTGAAGGTGAAATCTACCTCACAGGACGGGAGGTTTGTGAGAGACTGTTCCTTTCCCCTCGAACCCTGCAAGACTATCGGGATAAAAACATTATCCCGTACACCCAAATCGCAGGGAAGATTCTCTATCGGCTCTCAGACATAAACAGAATACTGAATGAGAACTATAGAAGATAAAAGCCCCCCGAAAGTTTAGAGAACTTTCGGGGGGCTTTTGTCATTTCATAGATTATCTCTATCGAATAATAGCAAGCTTCTGAGAGTTTCCATTGATTACAACGAGATAGTTGCCTTCTGGTATAGCTCTTACATCGAGATTTAGTACTCCCTCGCTACGAGCTAAGGATTCAATAAGGAGTTTCCCCGAGAGGTCTAATATGCGAACCTCCGTATTTGGAGAGACCCCTTGAATGGATACAAAATCTGTAGCAGGGTTCGGAGATATTACAATCTCAGAGTTTGCGATCTGTTGGGTAGATCGCGGACGCCCTGCATATTTGACCTCCTTACCGTCTTTTGTCTTAGCCATAAATGCCCATTGCTTATCCCATGCCATCTTGACGTCATCTTCGTAGGCAAAGTTTTTCTCGTTTTCATCTGGTTCTTCTGGTGAGAATCCATAAGACATCGCATAGCATTTGCCATTCCCAGGATTTTTGGGGTCATTCCAGTTAGGCAGACTTGCAATCAGTTTCCCCATCTCTGTTCCGTCAATGTTATTGAGGAAGCACTCAAGAAACTGAATCTTTGTATTAGCTAAGTTGAGTGAGCTTAATTTGTTTTCAGAACACTCAAGACCTTCAAGATTCGGAGCGTTAACAAGCTCTAGTTTCTCAAGTCCGCAACGAGATACTTTTAGCCATAGCAATTCTGGCAAATCGATCTTCAGAACCTTTCCCAATGGATTCTCAGCCAAGTTGAGAGTTTTGAGGTGCGGCAGTCCCTCAAGTTTTAGAGAGCGAATTTTGTTGCCTGTAGCATTGACAGACTCCAGCTTATCAAGATTGCTTAGATCCAGTCCTGTTAATTGATTCTGTGAGCAGTCTAGCTCTTTGAGTTGCTTTAGGTCTTTGACTACCAATTCTTGAAGCTTGTTTTTAGCACATCTAAGCGTTTCCAGATTACTAAGCCCAGAGAGATCTATCTCCTGCATTGCTCCTTCTAATTTACCAAGATCCAGCTTTTTTAGGGAGGGGCAAAGACTTACATCGATCCATAAGGGCATTATATTCTCAAGCGTTAGGCATAAAATTCGAGAAGCTTGAATCTCCATTCTCCCTTTTTCATAATCGCCTGCCTGAGAACTAGGCATCAATCCCGTATATTGACCTTTCTCATCAACCTTGATAGAGTCTAAACCTTTGATAGTAACATTCCCCTCGGTTTCAAGATAAAAGGATACTAGTTGGGATGGCTTTGCTTCAAAATCCAAGGTTATGCTTTCCTTGTTGTCTTGAGCGTGTGATAGCAAACCAATGCACAAGTATGTTATAAAAATAAATATAATCTTTTTCATATCTGTATCTTTTACTTTAATATCTTTTCTTGCGATCTCATAATGTTGGATTAGAGAAGAATTTTTGCACTATAGACTTCTCCATCCTTCCCATAGAACACTATTGAGTAAAGATCTCTACTTGATATCCCTAGCTCATTCGTAGGTATTGTAGCTTGTTTTGCTTCAATAGCTTTGGACCCAACCAACACACCCATCTTGTCGTAAACATAGAGACTTGACAACTCCTTATTCGCTTTAATCTGCAAAGTTCCCATTTCATGGCGCACAGTTACAGATAAGGCTATAGGAACATTGTATGTTGCACTTTCATAGGATATTGGAGGATAGATGAGGTATTGAGGTTTTGCTTTGAAGTAAACAACATTGCAAAAATCAGATTGAGAACTTGAAGATGAACTCCAGTTTTGCACATGAAATCCGCATGTAGACATCTTGTATTCTGCCTTGATTACCGCATCGAAAGTATGAGAGGGGAACATATAATTTATAATTGTATCCGCTCCGATAAAAGGTCTTTTATCATCGTTATAAGCGACAATACGACCTGGACAACTCCCAGCTCCTTCTACATAAAGAATCGGATCAGAGTTGTTCTGTCTGCGAGCCATTAAGATATGCTCTTGTCCATCCGTTGGCATAGTCAGCGATCTATGTGCCGTAAATAAAGCTTGATTATCAAAGTACTCATTACCGATGTAGACGTTTATACTACCCAACTTCTCATTGATTAGACTTCTCGCTTTGATGGTGTAGTAGCCTTTTCTGGGAATTCTTATCGTCTTGATCGAGATATAAAACTTTTGAGCTTTATTCGAAGATAGTGAAGAAGGGACCAACCAGCTTAGGTGTTGATAGGAGGGGTTGTAACGGCTTAAACTCGCATAATCACCAATATAGAAGACATCTGTGACATGAGGATCTCGACTATTTGTTATGATTCTGAGTTCGTCCCCTTCTTCATAGCGTCTCATTTTGTAAAAAGAGTATTTGACAGGGATCCTGTGAAAAAGGGTGATATCCCACTGAGATCCATCTTCTGCAAGAGACTGCATTGCTGCATCTCCATATTGAGCGAGATATTCGCTCTCTTCCTGAGCAATGATCTCTTGCGAGGTCATCTTCCCGCTCTCTACAAGAGCTATTTTGCGAAGATAGTCTTGATACCCTGCTTCCGAGATTCTTGCACACTGAGCTGTCTTAGCGATGCTTACCAACTCGGTAGACACAACATCGGGTAGTGCAGTGGATAGGGTTATCGTGTTTTCTCCAGGTTTTAAGGAGATAGTCTGATCATTATCCAGACTGGCATTTTGCCAATTCGATTTAGAAGGATGAATTACACCCATTCTCTCGCCATTTACATAGACCTTGAACTCGGTGTAAGAGTGATCAGGCAGTTGCGCTGGAAGAAGCCAAAAGCTGACATAGTAATCCCCGCCTTCTGGGACTTTAACGCTAAAGTCAGCGTATGAAGCTGTTTCATCCACTCTAATTGAGAACTCCTTAGAGGTTATTGTTCCCATTGTGTTTCTATCACTTTCTTGGATAGTTGTTTTTTGGGCATAAACTTCCAAGCCATATAGACTTAGAAGAATGCATATGATGGTAGTAATTATTCGTTTCATGATTTACATTGTTTTGTTGTTAGACTATACGAGATCTACCTTAAAGGGGTTGCCAATAAGGCTTTATGGGCATCAACGAGCCCATATCCATAGTAGCTATTCCAAGTTCCATTAGTCCTGTTGACATTGACATTATAACTTGTTGACCCTACTTTTTTAGTGCTTTTTTCGATGATATTTCGAACCTGTTGACCAGTTAATTGTGGATTCCGCTCAAGAATTAGAGCTGCGAGTCCTGCAACGTGAGGAGTCGCCATAGAGGTGCCTTTCTTCTTGTCTATACCACCATTTGGCACTGTAGAGTAAATATCGGATCCTGGTGCTACCACATCTAAAGCTGGACCTGTAGAGGAAAAATAAGAGCGTTCTCCATTTTTGCTTATTGATCCAACAGTCAGAACTTCAGCTCTATAATCTCCAGGATAAGATATAGAACTTCCATTTGGAGTTGATGCTGTGCCTTTATTCCCTGCTGATTTTAAGAAGATACAACCTTTGCGATTACGACCAAGGAACAAGGCGTTGTCAATAGCATCCTCAATCATTTCTGATGGATTACACCACCAAGAGCAAGAAATAATATCAGCACCATTATTCCAAGCCCAATTGATCCCATTTGCAAGGTTGCTAACAGAGGCGGAGATCAAACGGTTACTCACAGAAATCAATTTAGCCTCGGGAGCAACACCTGCTACGAAAAGGCCATTATTTCTCACAGCGGCAGCAATCCCCGCACAATGAGTTCCATGATCTCCATAAACTCGTGACGGCGATGAACTCGTTTCTGTATCATAGCTAAGGATATAGCAGTTTTCTGCTAGATCTGGATGAGTCAACTCAATCCCTTGATCCACGATAGCTATTTTAACGCCTTGACCTGTTGCATAATTCCAAGCAGAGCAAATGGACATATCCACACCCAAATACTCAGCGTTGTACAATCCCCACAACTTCTCAAAATCTGGATCATAAGAACACTCTAGCCCATCAAATAGGAAGTTTGGAGAAACTGCATCAAAGAGATGTGTTTCAAACAGTAGGTTTGCAATCTCTACGGTTGTCTTTCCTGTCTTTGGTGTAACAGAGACTGTGTACCAAAGAGGCATAAACTGATTTTGCCTCGCAATTTTGAGCTGATACTCTTTCGCTAGGCGATTGAGTAAAGAAACATCTGATTCTCGTTTTAATTTCAGATTAATATCCAACGTTTGGTATAGTTCCATTCCCTCAGAAGAAATGAAACACGGTAGGACCACAAAGTCCTCGTTCCCTGCAAACTTACTCTCCAGGGCTTTTCTTAGCAGAGGAGTCGACGGAGTCGATTTCTCCTTAGATTTCACAATGGTTACTTGGTAGTCATCTGTAGAGACAGACTGAACCGCAGTTGCAGACAGAGGTGGCAAGCTGATTTGAGCATCCCGTGAAGAGACCACAGCGACCGTTGTTCTGTCTGTTGACAGCTTCTCCTGCTTACCTCTATAGTAATAGAAGGTGTCTTGAGAGAAAGCATAAAGCGACATTGAAAGCATCATAATAGACGCCAAGAGTAGAAAATTTCTCATAGACATATAGATTAAGTTAGTATTACATTATCCTCTTTATCCTTATTCAATATCTTGAAGATTGCCTAAGTCTCAAAAACGCTTATACTCTTAACGGAGTTTTACTTGTACTATCAGCTCTAGATAGATGGGGTCTCAAAAAATCTCTAACATGAATTGAGAATCCTTCCTATCTTCGCCAGCCAATATACGAAAAATAAATGAAACTGCAAGCATTTCGATGAAAAAAGTTCGCTATTCACCAGAGCAAGCCAATCTCTTGTGTAGGAAAACCCTTATTTACAGTAGCTTTTGCATCACCCTCTCCATATCCTTTGCAATCTTTTGGTCGGTGACTTGGGCGTAGATTTGCGTGCTGGCAATAGACGAATGCCCCATCATCTTAGCGATGCTCTCGATAGGCACACCAGCCTCTAGCGTTAGCGTGCCGAACGTATGTCTTGCACAGTGCCAAGTCAACGGAGTACGGATGCCACAAGCCAACCCCACGGCTTTGAGATGACGAAGTAGCTTCCAGTCGCTCATTGTATCGGGAAATATCTTGTAGTCTCCTCTGCTCTTCGCCTTCGTGTAAAGGGCGAGTATCTGCTCCGCTATCGGATGCAAGGGAATCAAACTCTCCACCTCCGTTTTCTGTCTTGCCTTGCGAATATACCGCTTCCCCTCGCTGTTTGTCTCGATTTGCGAAGCTCGTAGCCCTCGTAAATCAACAAATGCCAAGCCTGTAAAGACCGAAAAAAGGAACATTCTTCGGCTTAGTTCTGCCCCTTCATCCTGCAACGGAAATGCCAAGAGCTTTGACACATCGCCCTTACTCAGAAAACGAGGTTTGCGCTCCACGACTTCATACTTCACCTCTTCAAACGGATTGAAGCGTATCGTTCCCTGACTGACGGCTCGATACATCAATCGACTCAACCAACAGAGATGGCCATTTATCGTTGCGGGCGCATAGCCCTCCCTCTTCAGATAGAAGCGATAATCCTCAAAGAACTCAATCGTAAGAGCCGACAAGGGGACATCCCGCTCACTGCGACTGCGCACAAAAGAGTTAAGCAGTCTATCGGCGTACCGATTGTTCCTATACGTCCCCGCACTACTGCACTCTCGTTGGGCTTTGAGTTCTTCCGCACTAAGAGCAAGCAGGGTCGTTGGAGTTTTCCCGACACCCTGCAAGTAGTTCTTCAGCAACTCGGCACTTACTGCTCCATACTTGTAAAGCAAGGTGTTGTAGCCTTGTTCGACATTCTCTCGAAAGGTTTGCAGGCGTTGGTTGGTCTTCTTCTCCTTTGTCGCCCTTTGCTTCACGCTCCAATCCTTTGGGGCAGTGATTTCGCCTGTGGTTATCACCGCGCTCGCTCCGTCTATGGTAATACGGCAAAGGATTGCTGTTGTGCCGTCTGCTTTGGTCTTGCTCTTATTGATGTAGAATAGTATTCTGAATGTACTGCGCATAGCTCTTACAAGGTTAAGGTTAGCTCTTCAGTGAAAGAGAGAAATTGCTCAAACTCATCGAAAAGCTTCTTCGGAGTCACATGAGCATATCGCTCGGTCGTTTGGATATTGCTATGCCCCAACATTCGGCTCACCGTTTCAATCGGCACGCCCCGCTCCAAAGTTATCAACGTGGCAAAGGTGTGGCGACCAACGTGTGCCGAAAGGGGAATAGAGATACCAGCTCGAAGTTGTAGAGCTTTGAGTTGGGCGAGGTAAACCGGATAAGCAATGGGCGCAAAGAGTGTGTCACGCTCCTTTGATTGATGTCGCTCTATCAGAGTCACCGCTTCAGATAGGAGCTTCACACGACAAAGCGTATTGGTCTTCTGTCTGCGAAACTTAAGCCATAATGCCCCCTCATCATCCGTAAAGAGATGCTCCCGACTAAGGGTGACCATATCGCAGTAGGCAACACCCGTATGACAGGCGAAGAGAAAGAGGTCTCGAGCAGTCTCCAACTCCACCTCATACGGCTCAAAGGTCAGGCTCTGCAACTTATCCAACGATGCTCTATCCAATGCACGAGGTCGCTTATTCTCTCCTCGTTCGATCGTCACGTGAGCAAACAGTTGTCGTGTTATCAATCCTTCACGATACGCCAAACGGCAGACCTTCTTCACCGCTAATGCCATCTTACGATAATGACCCTGCGAATGCCCCAGCTTTCCGACAGAGTAGTGTTGTAGGCACTCCAAGAAGTCTTCTTCAATCTGACTGAAAGCAATATCTGAAGTGTGGAACTTCTCTTGGATAAAAGCGTGTAAGTGCGTGCGAACTGTGTAATAACTTCTCATAGTCGTAGCCTTTATCTCGACACCCACCTTTTGCTTCATCTCTTCGAGCATTTGATCATATCGCTCCAAGAGGGTGATTTGGCTTTGCATACTACCTTGCAGTAACTCCTTGATGTCAGTCGCTGTAAAGACAATCCCTCGCTCACAAAGGGTTTGATAAGCCGACTGCGCCGAGAGCAGCAAGCGCTCCAACTTGCCATTCGTTGCCACAGCTTCACGACTCTTGCCGTTCAGCCTGCTCTCACGAGCATTCCACAGCTTGGGGGTGCACGACAGTTTGCAGCTGAACTGAGCAATGGTTCGCCCATAGGTTATCCGCCCCATAATCGGAGCTAGTCCCGACCTGTCCAATCCGCTCTTTTTGAGGTAGAGCAACACCTTCATTTTGTCTGTTTGCATACGCTTCTGTTTTTATGGGCAAAGTTACCCGTTACCGAAGCGTTCTCAGCTATGCAAAGCGTTGTATATCAGAGCAACAGCACCCGAATCGCAGAAAGTTCACTTACCGAACACTCTTCCGTCAGTTACCTGCTCCTACCTCTTCGTTACCATTCGGAGAATGGGCTAACGATTTGGTAACGGAACTTCTGCACAAATCCACGCTTTCTGCACTTTACCTCGCAGTGCAAACCACAGAGATATCGGGCGAACCGCTCTCATTTCCATTTACTTACCCGCAATCCTCTCCCTAATGCCCTTCCCCCTAAAAGTTCCTACATAGGAATCGAAAAGTTCCTCCCTTGGAACTAAAAAGTTCCAAGAGGGGAACTATTATTGGAACTCGTATCTATAACAAATACAGAACGATACAGCCAGCTCCTCTGTTACGGGGCGTTTCCTCAGAGTACAGAAACAGCACGAGGGTGCGTCAACTCTCTGACACACCCTCGCGTGAGACTGCCGTATCTCTATCAGCAGTCTACTCTGTTACGGCTCTATCGCTGAGTCTCTAGGACTGATTGGAAGGTCTGATAGAGTCCCTCCTGCTTGGTCAGTATGCGCTGATTCAAGATCTTGCGGATGTCCTGTGAGACAGACTCCCTGAAAGCCTTGCGAGCAGTAGCCGTCTTTACAGCATGAGTAGCATCTATGATCTGCATCCAGCAGAAAGTCCCATCATAGTCGGTCGGCTGAGCATAGATGAAGCACTGATCGCCATTAGCATTAAAGGCCTCAACGCCCTTATGCTCTGCCACATATCCCTTGTAGTCGGTGAAGCCGTTGGCTGCAAGCCAGTTCTTGACCGCCTCGGAGCGGATCTCTAGCTCGTTGGGGATAGCAAAGACCTGACAGTTGATGTACTGTAGGTCGCCCTGCGAACTGGACTTGCGGATGTAGAAGACCCACTGTAGGTTGGTCTTAGCTATCTGCTCGGGAGTCGTGTCGTAGCTACGGTTGTCGTCAGAAGACTGCTCCCCGTTGAACTTACGGAATCCAAGCTTGTCCTCAAAGGCCTGCAGCGCATCATTGTCTGCCCCCTTGAAGAAGTCTAGCGTCGGGAAGTCCTTAGCCGTCTCGACGACCGGGTGCTCAGTCTTGAACTCTGGGTATCTCTTTTGGTTGATCTGGATGTACATCTTGGTACCTAGATCCTCGTTGACCTCATTGTACATAAAGACTGTCACATCAGGATCGTCCTCCTTGTGGCTCTTGAGGATAATCTTCTCAGCTCCATCACCAGCGACCTCTTTTTCCTCTGTAAAGGGTACAAAGCCCAGCTTGTGAAACATCTCCTTCGTACGATCACACTGCTCCACCGTCTCCTTGCCATAGGCTAGGATGAAGTACTCCTTAGCAGACTGGATACCATAGATGACGCCAGGGATCGTAGGTAGAGCCTTATTGACAAACCCTAGATAGTAGAGGCCCTCAGAGTAGCAGATGTTGCGTGCGACACGACCCAGAGCGTGCTCGTATTGCAAGACCTCCTCATCAATCAGATTGCGAGCCATATCGTATTTGGGATTAAATGCCAACATCGGTAGCTCCTGCTCTGTATTGATCTTTGCTTTTTCTACGGTAACGAGCACAGAGGCCTGCATACCTCCTCCGTGTACCGTTATCTTGGTCGTGCCCTCATGGATAGCTCGCACGAGTCCCTTTGCATTGACAGTGGCGATCTCGGGGTTATCGTTTGAGTAGACGAAGTCTACCTTGAGCTCTTTAGGCTCTTGTAGCACCTCTAGCTGGTAAGTCTGTCCCTCAGCCACAGTGATAGTCTCTGAGGCAAAGGAAAGCTTCGTGAGCTGCCCTCCTGAGACTGGGTCGTCGTCACAAGAGGTCAGGGCAAATAGGGCAATGCCTATTAGCAGGGATAGTAAAGTAGTACGTGACATAGAAACTATTGTATTAAAGGTTGATGTAAATATTCAGACCATCGTAAATACTTGCGCTCTACTAAGGTAGCAAGAATAATCGAAAAGTAGTTTATCTGACAGAAATCTGATGAAAGAGCAGTAGACGGCAATGATTTTGTATCTTTGTGGCGTAATGATTTATAAGAGACTATAGTCGAAGCTATGAACTATGGATATGTCAAGGTAGCGGCCGCTGTGCCCTACGTCAGAGTGGCTGACTGCTACTACAATACAAGCCGCATCAAGGAGATGATCTTCCAAGCGGAGGAGCTTGGCGTAGAGATACTTACGACGCCCGAGCTCTCTATCACGGGGTATACCTGTGGGGATCTCTTTCACCAGTCGTTCCTCCTAGATCAAGCTCAGAAGGCTCTATGCCAGCTAGTCGAGGAGACGGCCGAGACTGACGTGATGGTCATCGTCGGGATGCCGGTCAAGGTGGAGGAGAAGCTCTTCAATGGAGCGGTCGCCTTCCAGCATGGTAAGATCCTCGGAGCGATTCCTAAGACTTATCTACCAAACTATCGAGAGTTTCAAGAGAAGCGCTGGTTCTCTCCCAGTGATTCGCTACAATATAAGACGGTCCAGATGGGTCCCCACACGGTACCCATCGGGCGCAACATCATCTTCAAGTGTGGACAGGTGGGCATCGGTATCGAGATCTGTGAGGATATGTGGACGCCCTTTACGCCTGGCACACGCCTCAGCCTCTATGGAGCACATATCATCTTCAACCTCTCTGCGAGCAATGAGAATGCGGGCAAGCATGACTACCTCCGCTCGCTGATCAGTGGTGCCACGTCGCAGTCTATCTGTGGATACGTCTACGCCTCTAGTGGCTATGGCGAGAGCTCTACCGATCTAGTCTATACGGGCAAGGCGTTTATCGCTGAGGTGGGCAAGATCGTTAAGGAGATGCGTCGCTTTGAGTACAAGGAGCGTATGATCGTGAGCGACATCGACGTGTCTCGTATCCACGGCGAGCGACTGATCAATAGTAGCTTCAAGAGTGCGGTGAATCACTTTACCGATGAGGAGGAGCTGGAGAGTATCCCCTTCACGCTACGCTCTGAGGAGGAGTCACAGCCTATGGATCGCGTCATCGAGCGCAATCCCTTTATGCCTGAGGGGGCAAACCCTGAGGAGCGTTGTCACGAGATGTTTCAGATACAGGTGTGTGGCCTCATACAGCGTCTCAAGCACATGCGTGCGGAGCATGCGGTAATCGGTATCTCGGGCGGACTAGACTCGGCACTAGCTCTACTGGTGACGGCAGAGGCTTTTGACCTCTTGGGCTTGGATCGCAAGCAGATCATTGCGGTGACGATGCCGGGCTTTGGCACCTCTGAGCGCACCTATCGCAACGGTTACACGATGATGCAGGAGCTAGGTGTGACAATCCGTGAGATCGATATCAAGGAGGCGACGGAGCAGCATCTCTCGGCCATCGACTATAAGGGTAATCGGGAGGATGCGACCTTTGAGAATGCTCAGGCACGTGAGCGGACGCAGATATTGATGGATCTGGCCAATATGTACCACGCGCCCGTCATCGGGACGGGAGATCTGTCTGAGATTGCCTTGGGGTGGTGTACATTCAACGGAGATCACATGTCTATGTATGCGGTGAATAGTGGTATCACGAAGACGAGCGTACAGCTGATCGTCGGGTGGTATGCTACGCACAAGGCTGGTGACACGCCACTGGCCACGACGCTACACGACATCGTCGCTACGCCGATTAGCCCAGAGCTACTACCGATCAAGGACACGAAGGCTGGCAGCGAGCAGCAGACGCAGAGCCTCGTGGGGCCATACGAACTACACGACTTCTTTATCTATCACTTCCTACTTGATGGCTTCGAGCCGAAGAAGATCTTTTACCTCGCCAAGGTTGCTTTCGAGGGAGCTTACACGCCCCAAGAGATCAAGCACTGGATGGGAGTCTTCTTCAAGCGATTCTTCTCTCAGCAGTTCAAGCGCAATGCAATGCCCGATGGCCCTAAGGTGCAGAGCGTCTCACTCTCCTCACGTGGCGAGTGGCGCATGCCGAGCGATGCGGTGAGCAGTATGTGGCTCCAGGAGGTGGAGAGCCTAGAAGTATAGAGACGAGAGCGATGATGAGTCAAGAGGAGCGTGCGCAACTGTTGGTGCCGATAGCGGACTTTCTCAAGGAGTTCGAGCAGGCCTTCAAGCGGTCACTACAGAGTGATGCGCCTGTACTATCGCACGCTTTGGAACACTTACAGCACTCCTCGGGCAAGCATATTCGTCCGATCATCGTGGGACTATGCGCTCAGCTATGCGCAGGGCAGACCAGTGCACAGACGATCTCGGCAGCACTGGTCATAGAGCTACTACACACCGCCTCGCTAATTCACGACGATGTCATCGACTGGTCGGACACACGGCGCGGACAGCCTACGCTCAACGCGCTTTACAGCAATCATCAGGCAGTCCTGATGGGAGACTATGTACTCTCGACCGCCTTTCTGGAGATAGTCTCTCGGGAGCACAACCCTGAGATGCTGTGCGTCGTCGCCCAGGCTGGACGCAATCTCTCTATCGGAGAGCTGATGCAGCTATCCCTCTCGAAGGCACACACCTATCGTGAGGAGGACTACTATGCGGTAGTGGATCGTAAGACGGGAGCACTCTTTGAGGCGAGTGCCAAGCTGGGAGCTCTGAGCGTAGATGCGACCGAGGAGCAGGTGCAGCGCTGTGCCCGTCTAGGACAATTGATGGGGCGCGCCTTCCAGCTACAGGATGATCTCTTTGATTATGACAAGCTCCAAGATGTGGGCAAGCCTACGGGTCACGATTTGATCGAGGGCAAAGTCTCCCTCCCCCTACTCTATGTCCTAAACCATGCGACTCCTACGGAGCGCGACGAGATCATCTCATATCTACAACAACCTATCGAGGCGGACTCTATAGACTACCTCCTCCGCATAGCTCACGAGCGTGGTGGCATCGACTACACAGAGAGGCAGATACAGCAGATTCACCAGGAGGCGATCGACCTGCTCAGGAGCTTCGCGCCAAGTAGTACCAGAGAGACGCTGGAGCGCTTCATCACATTACTAGGAGAGAGACAGAAGTAGCGGACGAGGACTATGGGAGGAGATACGCTCAATTGGATTGACTATATGCTCTTGGGCTGCACAGCGTGGGCACTCTTCAAGGGATTCAAGCAGGGTGTCGTGTCGGCACTGATTGGCGTGCTGGGTATCGCTGTCGGCTATGTGATGGTGCGCTGGATAGGCGTACCCGTAGCACTATGGATCTCTCGCACCTTCGGACTACCCCACGGGGTGGCGGTAATAGGTGCTTATGTAGCGACCTTCTCACTTTCATGCTGGGGCATCGCCTTCCTAGCGCGACCTACGATGAGAGCAATTAAGCGTTCATCGCTCTCAGTTGTCAATAAACTTATGGGAGCGCTCTTTGCGGGAGCCTTCGTCATCATATTCTTTAGCCTTATATTTAATCTAACCGACTTCATACTGCCTCGAGGGGTGCTAGCAGAGCTGCCCGACATCACGACAGAAGCGGGCGATCCGGCTGAACCTCGACAAGATCAGCGTGACAAGTCTAGACTATACGACCCAGTACGTGGCTTGATCTCATGGGCTGCGCTGGGCGACCTGACCTCTTGGCAGGATAAACAATTAAAGCAACAATCAAGTGAATAGCGAATATAATCCTAAGCAAACGATCCCCACAGCTGCCGAACCAGAGGTGCGTGCGGTGACGCCGACGGGGGAAGATATCCTCGACGACATCACCCAGGGGGACTACAAGTATGGCTTCGTGACCGACGTCCATACGGAAACCATCCCCAAGGGACTCAACGAAGAGGTGGTACGTCTCATCTCGAAGAAGAAAGAAGAGCCCGAGTGGCTCCTTGAGTTTCGTCTCAAGGCTTATCATCACTGGCTCACACTCGAGCGACCCGACTGGGCGCACCTCTCAATCCCCGATATAGACTATCAAGACATTATATACTACGCAGCTCCTCGTCACAAGACTCCTGGAGACGGCACCATAGACCCTGAGATCGAGAAGACCTTTGACAAGCTCGGCATACCGCTCCACGAGCGAGCTATGCTCTCGGGCAATATGGCGGTCGATGCGGTCATGGATAGTGTCTCGGTGAAGACCACCTTCCGCACCAAGCTCAAGGAGCTGGGCATCATCTTCTGCTCTTTCAATGAAGCGGTGCGTGAGCACCCGGACCTGGTACGCAAGTACCTTGGCAAGGTGGTCTCGTCACACGACAACTACTTCGCAGCCCTGAACTCGGCGGTCTTTAGCGATGGGTCCTTTGTCTATATCCCCAAGGGCGTGCGCTGTCCTATGGAGCTGTCGACCTACTTCCGCATCAACGCGGCCAATACGGGACAGTTTGAGCGTACGCTCATCGTGGCAGACGAAGGGGCTTACGTGAGTTACCTAGAGGGTTGCACGGCTCCGATGCGTGACGAGAACCAGCTTCACGCTGCAATCGTCGAGATCATCGCTGAGACTGACGCCGAGGTTAAGTACTCGACAGTTCAGAACTGGTACCCAGGCGACAAGGACGGGCGAGGCGGTATCTACAACTTCGTCACCAAGCGTGGACTGTGCCGTGGCGACCGTAGCAAGATATCTTGGACACAGGTTGAGACAGGATCGGCTATCACCTGGAAGTATCCCAGTTGCATCCTGCGGGGTGACGACTCGGTGGGAGAGTTTTACTCAGTCGCTGTGACCAACAACTACCAGCAGGCGGACACCGGCACGAAGATGATTCATCTCGGGCGCAACACCCGCAGCACCATCGTCTCCAAGGGTATCTCCGCCGGTAGTAGCCAAAATAGCTACCGTGGATTGGTCTCCATCGCTGCCTCTGCAGAGAATGCGCGCAACCACTCACAGTGCGACAGCCTGCTCCTGAGCGACCACTGCGGGGCGCACACCTATCCTTACGCAGACATACGCAATGACTCTGCCGTCGTGGAGCATGAGGCGACCACCTCTAAGATCAATGAGGATCAGCTCTTCTACTGCAACCAGCGTGGCATCACTACCGAGGAGGCGGTCGGTCTGATCGTCAACGGCTATGCCCGTGAGGTGATGAGCAAGCTCCCGATGGAGTTTGCCGTTGAGGCGCAGAAGCTCCTCTCCGTAACCCTCGAGGGAAGCGTCGGCTAGCACGACCCCGCTACACATTATATAGATACAGATTACACACTACTATGAGCAACGTAATACTCGACATAAAGAATCTTCACGCCAACATAGGCGACAAAGAAATACTTAAAGGGATCAACCTCACGATCCGTGAGGGTGAGACACACGCTATCATGGGTCCTAACGGAAGTGGCAAGAGTACCCTCTCCTCTGTCCTCGTAGGGCACCCCGCCTTTACCGTAACCTCTGGCGAAGTCACTTATCTCGGTCAGGACTTGCTGGCCATGGACGCAGTCGAGCGGGCACACGCTGGACTCTTCCTCAGCTTCCAGTACCCCGTAGAGATACCGGGAGTGAGCATGGTCAACTTCATGCGCTCAGCACTCAACGAGCGTCGTAAGACTCAAGGCGAAAAGCCAATGCCCGCCGGCGAGTTCCTCAAGATGCTAAAAGAAAAGCGCGAGGTAGTCGGTCTCGACGACCGTCTCCTCAAGCGTTCGGTCAATGAGGGCTTCTCTGGTGGCGAGAAGAAGCGCAACGAGATCTTTCAGATGGCAGTCCTCGAGCCACGTCTCTCGATACTCGATGAGACCGACAGCGGACTAGACATTGACGCTCTGCGTGCCGTCGCACACGGAGTCAACACGCTCCAGCGTCCAGACAGCGCTTGCGTTGTTATCACCCACTACCAGCGACTGCTAGACTACATCAAGCCACAGTTTGTCCATATCCTGTACAAGGGTCGGATCGTCACATCGGGCGGACCTGAGCTAGCCCTCAGACTAGAGGACGAAGGGTACGACTGGATCAAGGAAGAGGTAGCTAAAGAGGAGAAGCAATGAGTCCACGTAAGCAACCACCCACAGCGCACCTGCAGTACCTAGACCTTTACCAGTCTCAGCAGGATTACATTGATCAGCACAGTTTACCCGTGCTACAAGCGCAGCGAGACTTCGCACTGGAGGCTCTGAGCGAGTACGCCTTGCCCCAGCGAGGTATGGAGGATTGGCAGCGTATAGACATTGAGTCACTCTACGCTCCCGACTATGGAATCAATCTACAGGAGCTAGACCTAGCCCCCGCAGGGCATAAGCAGCTCCCGCAGTATAGTTGCGACCTATCGGTCAATGAGCTCACCATCAAGGCAAGTGCACTCAACAGCAACTACCTCTACACCCACTATGCCAACCAGAAGCGCAAGCTCCCCGAGGGAGTCTTCGTCGGCTCCATCAAGGAGTTTGTCAAGGAGTACCCCGACCTAGCGGAGCGTTACTATGGGCAGATAGCCGAGGTAGACACCGACGGCACTATCGCACTCAATACGCTCTTCGTGCAGGACGCCTTTGTCCTCTACATACCCGATGGCATGCAGCTCGAGCAGCCCGTGCAACTCGTCCAGCTACTCCATGCTCAGGAGCCACTCCTCTGCATTCGTCGCTGGCTCATCATCATCGGTGATCGTGCCAAAGCCTCTGTCCTTGTTTGCGACCACACGATAGATCGGACTAGCTTCCTCGTCAATCAAGTGGCTGAGATCTTCGTCGGTGATGGCGCTCAGCTCAAGCTCTTCGACATGGAGGAGAATAGCCACCAGACGCGCCGCACCTGCGCCTACTTCCTGCGCCAGGGGGCTGAAAGCCAAGTGACCCTCGCCGCCTATACGCTCAATAATGGAGTAACGCGCAACAGCTTCCGGACACGCTTCCTCGGCGAGCATGCTGAGCAGACACTGGGCGGGGTCGCTGTGACCAATGGCACACAGCATGTCGACACATTCACACGTGTCGAACATATCAAGCCCAAGTGTCATAGCACGCAGCTCTTTAAGAACCTTCTCGAGGAGCAATCCACGGGAGCCTTCTCGGGGCGCATCTTCGTAGCGCAGTCGGCACAGCAGACCGAAGCTTACCAGAGCAACCGCAACATGCTCCTCTCGCCAGAAGCGCGCATGTACAGCAAGCCACAGCTAGAGATCTATGCTGACGACGTCCAGTGCTCGCACGGTATGGCGACAGGGCACCTTGATGAGGAGGCACTCTTCTACATGATGCAGCGAGGCATCCCCGAGCATGAGGCACGGGTCATGCTGAGCGTTGCTTTCGTCAGAGATGTCATAGACCTCATGCCCCTAGAGGATTTACAGGACCGCGTCGAGAGCATCGTACGCAATCGTCTCCTCGGCAAAGAGCCGACACACTGCAGCCAGTGTGGCAAGCTGATCTTCTAACACGCGCTATACTATCGTAATGAGATCTCGCTGGAGACTACACCTCGTGATGCTTTGCGTCACCATTATCTTTGGAATAAATGGGCCCTTCACCAAGGCACTCCTTGGTGGGGGGCTCACTCCATATACACACATGTTCTGTCGCTTCCTAGGTGCCACGATACTCTTTTGGATCGCTTCGATCTGGGCGCCACGAGAGCGCATCGATCGCAAGGATTGGGGTAAAATGACCTTAGCCTCGCTGACCGGTATCTTCTTCAACCAAGGGCTCTTTGCCATAGGCATGTCAATGACCTCGCCTGTCAATCAGTCGCTCGTTGCCACATTAGGGCCCATCGTCACCATGCTCCTCGCAGCTGTCGTACTCAAGGAACCGATCACACGGCTCAAGGGGATCGGCGTACTCATCGGGGCCTCAGGAGCCCTGCTCCTCATATCTACCAACGGCTCCTCCACCGTAGGCTCTACGCTAGGCGACTTGATCTGCGCCACAGCAACCGTCTCCTACGCCATCTACCTAACTTCCTTCAAGACACTCATACAAAAGTACCACCCGGTTACCTTGATGAAGTGGCTCTTTGTCATCTCCCTCCTCGGATCCGCTCCGATGGGCGTACGTGACATGATACGCACCGAGTGGAGCACCTTCGATGCGACCTTCTACGGGCAGCTAGCCTTCGTCGTCGTGGGCGCCACCTTTGTCGCCTACCTTTTACTGCTCTTCGCACAGCGAGGCTTGCGCCCTACCGTCGTCAGCATCTACAACTACGGCATCCCCGTCATCGCCTCGATGCTGGCCGTCATGATGGGTCAAGACCAACTCACACTCACCAAAGTAGCCTCCGCTATCCTCATCCTGCTCGGGGTCTTTATGGTAACCCGCAGCAAAAGCCGCCAGCAACTCCTCCGCGAGCAGCTCAGCAACGAGTAGCCCCCTTCGAGGCTCTCGCAAGAAAACACTCGATCCGATATAACCGCCACGTAGGAAATCCAAATTCCTATGTGGCGATTCTGTTTTTATTGCTGTCCGATTACTCGATTTCGACCAATCTACAGTTTCCTTCGTATGAAACTCTAGTTTCCCACCTATGAAACTTTAGTTTCACTCTGACGAACAGACAGTTAGCTTACTTCTGCAGGACAACTTACTCGATTTTCCCTCAAAAAACTTTCGGACAGCAATATTTATAGTCTCAGTTGGCAGGGCTGACGCATTATAATCGCCTTTTCAGACGAAACTCATTAGCGACAAGCGAGAGGATAGATGAGGTTACCATATATATAATGTGTCACCTCTGCCATCTAATCTCTCCGATCTCTAATCTCTAACTTCTAACCTCTAACTTCTAATCTCTATTTACATATCTTTACGGGGAAATTTGTCCGATTCCCTCCTTTCTCGAATATCCACGTG
>OLQD01001234.1_pt1 | contig 21662 bp, 23 predicted proteins | sample 1672841 | NCBI WGS metagenome assembly OLQD01 (sample SAMEA3136729, study PRJEB25190) | human gut metagenome | biome: human gut; feature: human-associated habitat; material: faeces | place: Austria | collected 2013 | reverse complement strand
AGGCGGGCCGCACCATGGACAGCATCACCCGCGATGTGCTGGCCGGCGGCACCAATGTGATCTATGCACCCAAGCAGGCCGCCGACGGCACCGAGACCGCCGTGACCAGCCGCAAGACGCTGGACAAGAGCTGTACCCTGACCCCCAAGCTGTTCTTCCAGGCAGCGGCCCAGCTGGGTGCCATGAACGCCGACCCCATCGGCGACAGCTATATTGCCATCATCCACCCCTATGCGGCCTACGACCTCAAGACCTGCAAGGAGTTCATTGAGGTGCATAAGTACGCCGACCCGGACACCATGTTCCGCGGCGAGATCGGTAAGCTGGGCAACATCCGCTTCATCGAGACCAGCGAGGCCAAGATCTGGAAGGATGAGACCTGCCCCACCGGCTTGGCGGTGTTCGGCACCCTGGTGCTGGGTGCCCATGCCTACGGTGTGACCGAGCTGGAGGGCGGCGGCCTGGAGCACATCGTCAAGCAGCTGGGCTACGGCGATGACCCGCTGAACCAGCGCGCTTCGGTGGGCTGGAAGGGCATGCGTGCTGCCGAACGTCTGGTGGAGCAGTACATGGTGCGCATCGAGAGCGTGTCCAGCTACTCGGCCAACGCCGCCGCAAACTGAGGAGGTGTGCAGGATGACAGAAAAGAACGTGCGCATCCGGCTGTTCAAGGACAACAGCCGCTATAAGGGCGACCTGTTCGTCAGCGTGAACGGCGTGAACTACAAGATCCGCCGCGGTGTGGAAGTGGAGGTGCCGCCCGAAGTGGCGGAGGTGTTGGAACACAGCCAGATGCAGGACGAGCGCACCGCTGCCCGCATTGCGGCAGCGGAGAACGCGGCACAGTAAGAAACAGGACCGGAGCCCGGCAGGGAGATGCCCCGCCGGGCTTTTTTGAAAAGGAGCGTGGAACGATGACAGTAGGACAGGCGCTGGAACGCGCCGAGGAACTGCGGCCCGGCAGCCGTGTGTCCGTGCACACCCGGCAGGAGTGGCTGCGGGAAGCAGACGGCATGCTGCGGGAACGCTTTTTCAAGGCCAGTGATACGGATGCTTTTGACACCGTGGGAGCGGACCGGGCCTGGGACGATGGCCTGCAGGACGAGGATGTGCTGCTGGCCCCGGCCCCCTTTGATGCCCTGTACCCGCATTACCTGTGCGCCATGACCGATGCCGCACTGGGCGAGACCGACCGTTACGCCGGGGAGCAGGCACAGTACAATGGCATTCTGGCAGAGCTTGCGGCCTGGCTGCGCCGGACCTATCCGCCGCGGGCCTGCACCCGCTGGCAGTGGTGAAAGGAGGGATAAGATGGTTCTGGCGAACCGGACCAGAGTCCAGAACAGCCGCACCCTGCTGCGGGCCTTCGGGGGCCTGAACGAGGGCTACGGCTGCTCCGAGGCAGAGTACAGTGCGGGGATCAATTTTTCGTCCCGGGATTTCCCGGCGCTGAGCACCCGCAAGCCCCGCCGGAAGCTGCGGACCCTCACCGGCCTGAATGGGATGTACCACCTGAACGGGCTGCTGACCGTCTGCGGGAAAGACCTGGTGTACACTCCGGACGACGGCGGGGAGACTGTGACCTGCACCGATGCGGTGGCCGACAGCAAAAAGGCGCTGGTGGGTCTTGGCACGAAAATTTTGATCTTTCCGGACAAGGTCGCCTTTGATACGGCAGACGGCAGCGTTTCGGCGCTGGGAGCCTGCTGGAAAGCGGAGGGCCAGAGCGTGGAGTTTGCTCCCTGCGATGCGGAGGGCAGGACCTACACGCCCACAGGCGTGGGCCGGGAAGAGCCGGAAAGCCCGGCGGACGGGCAGATCTTCCTGAAGGTGGAGGACGAAGAGCACCCCTGGCGGTACGATGGAACATTGGAAGTGTACAGCGCGGCGTCCGGCAACTGGACGGCGCTGCCGCTGGACTATTGCCGCATCACGGCGGCCGGTGCACAGGAAAAATTCTGCCAGTGGGACACGGTGACCGTGCAGGGCACGGCGGCAAAGCAGGCCGGACAGTGGGAAGCACTGGACGGGGACTGCGTGGTGTATGCCGTCACGGAGAACAGCCTGTGCGTGCGTGCCGACCCGGCGGGCGACTATTTTTACGGCACACTGGTGCAGGGGAACGATGCGGCCCAGTGGACCAGCCTGGACGGCAGCCAGACCCGCAGCATCGCGGCGGAACAGACTGTGCAGCTGGAACGCCGGGTGCCGGACCTGGACTTCGTGACCGAATGCGACAACCGGGTGTGGGGCTGCAGCAGCCGGGAAAATGTGATCTACGCCTGCAAGCTGGGCGACCCCACCAACTGGTTTTCCTATCGGGGCATTGCGGCGGACAGCTATGCGGTGACGGTGGGCAGCGACGGAGCCTTTACCGGCGCGGCCACCTGCATGGGCTATGCGTTGTTCTTCAAGGAGAACACGCTGCACAAGCTGTGCGGCACAAAGCCCTCGGATTTTCAGCTCACCTCTCTGCGCTGCCGGGGCGTGGCCAAGAATGCGGCCCGCAGCCTGTGCGTGCTGAACGAGACGCTGTATTATCTCTCGCCGGATGGGGTCATGGCGTGGGACGGCAGCATCCCCACCAAGGTGTCGGCGGTGTTGGACGCCAGCCGGCTGGCCAACGTGCAGAGCGCTGTGGGCGGTGCGCTGGACGGCCGGTATTATCTGCACATCTCCCGCACGGCCGGGACCCAGGGGCAGACCCGGCTGCTGGTGTATGACACCGAACGCGGGCTCTGGCACGAAGAGGATGTATGCTCCTGCGACATGGCCAGCACCGGCGGCCAGCTGTATCTATGGGACGGGCAGGCCCTGTGGGCGGCGGATCCCAGCCGGGAGAGCGACTGGCAGAGCACCGAAGGTGTGGAACAGCAGGTGTCGTTTGAGCTGGTGACCGGTGACATCGGGCAGGACGGGGCGGAACAGCGGTATCTGTCGCGGCTGACGCTGCGGCTGGACGCGGCCTGTGCCAGCACGGTGGAGGTAGCGCTGAGCTACGACGGCGGCCCATGGGAGACAGTGGCAAGCCTGACCGCCCGGGAGGCCCGCCGCAGCTATGACCTGCCGCTGGTGCCCCGGCGGCACAGCACCCTGCGGCTGCGCCTGCGGGGCAAAGGGCAGATCACCCTGCGCAGTCTGGCGAAGAATCTGGCCGCGGCCAAAGGCGGCCTTGTGGAAGAACAGGAGGAAGCAACATGGCAAGTGTGAACGGTCTGAACCGGTTGGGCCTGCCGAAGCTGAGCGAAAACATGGACCCGGAGGACGCAAGAGCGCTGCGCAGCTACCTGTACCAGATGCAGGAACAGCTGCAGTATGTACTGACCAATCTGGACGTGGAAAACCTGTCGGAGGAGCTGCGCACCCGGTTGAATTCGTTGTAAAAGAAAGGAGAAGAGCATGGCGACCAAAAAGAAAGAGGAAGAGCTGGCAGCGCCGGAGGCGCAGAGCGGCTATGACACCAGCGGCCTGGAAAACCGACAGCAGGTGGAAGAGGCCATGGCAGGGGCCAGTTACCGCCCTGGCCAGAGCGTGACCAACGCCGCAAACGCGCTGAAGGAGTGGCAGGACAAGCGCCCGGAGGCGTACCAGAGCAGCTACCAGAACCGCATCAATGAGGTGCTGGACCGTCTGCTGGCACGGGAGAATTTTGCCTACAGTTATACGCAGGACCCGCTGTACCGGCAGTACGCCCAACAGTATACCCAGAACGCCCACAACGCCAGTGCCGATGCCGCTGCACAGGCGGCAGCCCTGACCGGCGGTTACGGCTCCAGCTATGCGGCCAGTGCGGCACAGCAGGCCTACCAGCAGCAGATCGGTGCGCTGAACGAGGCCATCCCCAGCCTGTACAGTCTGGCACTGGACACCTACACCAGCGGCGGCGATGAGCTGGTATCGCGGCTGGACCAGCTGAACGCCCAGGAACAGAGTGCGCAGGAGCAGTACGACCGGCAGCTCTCAGATTACTACACCCAGCTGCAGCAGAAAGGGGAGGACTACAACAACGCCTACGCGCAGGATTACGGGCAGTATCAGGACTATCTGAGCCGTCTGGACACCCTGCACGGCTACTATACTGCGCAGGAACAGGCACAGGCCAGCCGCCGCCAGCAGACCTTCAACGGCATCATGACCGTGCTGGGGGTCATCGGGGATGCGATCCAGCTGGCCATCAGCGGCACCACCGGCATCGGCTCGCTGGCGGGCAGCCTGCTGAACACCGGGTACAACATCGTGTCTGGCACCCGCGCCTACGAGGCCGACCGTGCCGACACGGCATGGAACCAGCAGATGCAGGAAAAGCAGCGGCAGGACAGTCTGACCCAGCAGCGCTATGAGAATGAAGCCAGCGAGCGCGCCTATCAGGATGCGCTGAAGCAGCAGGCCTTCAACAACAGCGTTACCTCGGAAAAGCTGAACATTGCCAAGGGCGAGTGGGCGCTCAAGCAGTCCAATGCGCAGGCCAAAGCCAGCCGTGCGGCGGGCAATGCGGCTGCAAAAAGCAGCGGCAGCGGCAAGGCATCGGGGAGCGCTGCGGGAACGAATGCGCTGAAGGGCAGCAGCGTGGTGCCCTTTACGGCGGCACTGCTGCGCAGCCGTGGCAAGAGTGACACGTCCATTGCCAATGCCCTGCAGAAAGAGGGCTATACCACCAGTGAGATCGCAAAGATCCTGCAGCAGATGAACCGGTAAGAGAAAAAGCGGAGGCGTCCATCAAATGATGGACGCCTCCGCTGCTGTATCTGTGATTTTGGGTTCGAGCCAACTGGGCACCCCACCAAAGAAAAAATCCGCCGTTAAAAACAGCTGGAGTGTGGGACCCCGGTAGACGTTCCGAATGGTTGGGACCCGCGCACTAACAAACAGCCCACTGGGCTGTTTGTTGCCCTGCCTGCGGCAGTGCCGTGCTTTTCGAGTCCCACTGGGCACCCACACAAAAAAAGTCCGCTGTTGAAAACAGCGGACTTTTTGGTGGGGTGCCCAGTGGGACTCGAACCCACGGTCTCCAGATCCACAATCTGGCGCGTTAACCGACTACGCTATGGGCACCACATAGATGCGCCCGAAGGGACTCGAACCCCCGGCCCACTGCTTAGAAGGCAGTTGCTCTATCCACCTGAGCTACGGGCGCACGTTGTTATCCCATTGGGTTCCTTTATGGCGGCAGTCGTGTGTCGGCACACGCTGCGAGAAGTATAATACCATACGGAACCCGGTCTGTCAAGAACAATTTGAAAAAAGTTTCAGATTTTTATGCGGCGCAGTTACAGCAGCCACATGCCGACAAAGCCGCAGGCAAACCCGAGGGCAAGCCCGGCGGCCACATCCCGGATATGGTGCACGCCGGTGAGCACCCGCACCACGGCAATGAGCAGGGCGATGACGATCATGCACCAGCCGACAGCCGGGTAAAAATACAGCCACACCATGGCCAGCACAGCGGCGCTGAGCGCATGCCGGGACGGGAAGGACCGGCCGTGGGTGTCCTTCTGGACCAGCGGGGTGAAACCCGGCTGGTCGTAGGGGCGGGGGCGGTCGAGCCGGGCACGGAGCGCGGTGCCCACCCAGAAGGTGATGCCCGGCACCAGAATGGAACGGGCAATCTCCGGCATCAAATCAGGAGCGGCGCTTTGCCGGGTCAGGAACAGCTGCACCAGCCGGACATTGAGCAGGCACAGCAGCACCGGGTAGCAGACAAATGGCACCAGCGGGAGCCAGCGGTCCAGCGCGACCACGAAGCGCCGGGCGGCCGGGTGCGCGTCAAACCACCGGTACAGGGCATGATAGTGTTCTGCGGTCAAAAAAGGTCCCTCCGCATCGGGTCAGAATGAGATCAGAAACAGGTGTCCAGATAGTTTTCCACATCGAAGGGCTCCGGTGTGGAATCTTTGCGCAGGTACAGCGGGTGGTGCGGGTGGCCTTTTTTGCTGCGCTTGCCAAAGGTCACCCAGGGAATGTTCTTTTCCCGGGTCAAGGCTACCATCTCCCGCATGAGGCCGGGCAGGTAATCCCGCTTTTCGATCAGGGTGCCCCAGGCGGCCCACATGGTGGGTTCGGTCTGGGCCAGCACGGCCTGCAGCCAGCGCAGGTTCTCGTCGCACAGGGCGCGGTCCGGCACACGGTCCATGTCGTTGGGGTCGGTGGCACGCTGAGGGTACACGTTGAACATGATCCAGCTGTCAAAATCGTTGGCGTTGGCCAGACGCTCCACACTTTTCAGGGTGGGGTCCAGCGCACCGGGCTGAGCGGTGCTGGGGTTGATGCCGATGCACACCAGCGGGTGCCGGCCCACCCGGCCCAGCACATAGCGATAAGGCTGGTATGTATGGGGCTCGTAATACCACAGACCGCCGGGGTATTCGGCAGCCTGCAGCAGGGGAAGGGTCTCGGTTTCCATGAGTGGGGCTCCTATCCTATTTTACTTTTTTCTATCGTACCCGAAACCGGGGAAGAAATCAACACTTTTCTTTGCCAGCCCCTCCCCCAACGGCCAAAATCGTGGTATACTGAAGGAGACGCTCCGGGGCCCCAAGACCCCGGCACCACGCACAAACAGGAGCAACGCAGGAGGAAATAAATCTACTATGATGGAAGATTACAAAAACGCCCTGAAAGCAGGCCAGCGAGCATACCGTGCCTGTGTGGCCCGGGGCCAGCCGCCCTACCTGGCGGTGCTGGATGATATCCTGGTCAATGTGAACATCGTGGCCCAGGAGTCCCTGGGCTTGGTGGAGATCCCTGCAGAGAGCATCGTGGGCACCAAGACCAGCGGACGGCACACGGCCTTTGCCTCCAACTTTATGCCGCTGCTGGAGGCAGATACCGAGTTTGCCACCAAGTGGTCCAACCTTTGCGACGCCCACCTGGAGGAGGGCATCCAGAACCCCATTCTGGCCTACGAGTTCATGAACCGCTTCTATGTCCAGGAGGGCAACAAGCGGGTGTCGGTGCTGAAATACTACGGGGCGGTAAAGATCGCCGGCACTGTCACCCGGCTGATCCCGGCCCGGAACGATAGCCTGGAAAACCGGATCTACTACGAGTTTTTGGATTTTTATAAGCTGTCCCAGATCAACTATGTGCACTTCAGCCGCACCGGAGGCTATGCCAAGCTCCAGACCCTGGTGTGCAAGGCCTCTGGGGAAAGCTGGACCGAGGACGACCGACTGAACTTTTCGGCCTTTTACACCGTGTTCCGGCAGCAGTTCATTGCCCTGGGAGGCCATGACCTGAAGCTGACCACCGGCGACGGCCTGCTGGTGTATCTGTCGGTGTATCGGTACGCCGACGCCTGCGAGGCCACCCCGGCCCAGGTGAAGGAGAACCTGGAAAAACTGTGGACCGAGGTGAAGGTGCTTACGGAGCCTCAGGCGGTGGAACTGTCCCTGGAGCCGGCCCCCAGTGCCGGCGAGCCGCTGCTGTCCAAGCTGAACATCTTCAGCTCCAAGCCCAGTGAGCTGAAGGTGGCCTTCCTCCACGAGAACAACGCCGAGAACAGTGCCTGGGTCCGGAACCACAACAAGGGCCGGGACGCCCTGGAACAGGCCTTCCCGGACCGGCTGACCACCACCACCCTGGAGAACGTGAACCCGGAGGTGGACGCCGAGCAGGCACTGGAGGAGCTGGCCCACGACAGTGTAGACGTGGTGTTTACCACCAGTGCCCGGATGCACACCGCCTGCCTGAAGGTGGCGGCCCAGCACCCCAAGATCCGCATCCTGAACTGTTCGCTGAATGCGCCCCACCCCCTGGTGCGTACCTACTACCCCCGAGCCTATGAAGTGACCTACCTGCTGGGCCTGCTGGCTGGTGCCCTGACCCACACCGACCGGGTGGGCTATGTGGCCCCCCACCCGGTGTACGGTGTGCCGGCGGCCCTCAACGCCTTTGCCCAGGGCTTAAAGACCGTGCGGCCCCAGGCCCGGGTGGTGCTGCGGTGGTCCTGCCTGCCGGACCCGGCAAAGCCGCTGGATTTTTCGGACTGCCCGGATGTGGACATCTTTTACGCCCACAGCCAAAAGGAGCCGGAGGGCTTTTACCGGGACTACGGCCTGTGCCGCAGGCTGCCGGACGGCACCCTGGACCCCCTGGGCCTGCCGGTGTGGAAGTGGGAGGCTTTTTATATCGAGATCATCCGTTCCATCTTCGACGGCACTTGGGGCAGCTCCGGTGCCCGGGCTATCAACTACTGGTGGGGGATGCGGAGCGGTGCGGAGGAGATCAACTACCAGAAGGGCCTGCCTGGCGGCACCCTGCATCTGCTGGATATGATGGAGATGCTGCTGAGCCAGGAGGAACTGCGGATCTTCCCGGATGAGCTCTATGACCAGAACCACCAGCCCCATTCCCCGGCCTCGGTGGTGTACAGCCCCAAGGAATTGATGGAGATGGATTGGTTGGACGAATGCGTAGAGGGGGCATTGCCCCACTACGATGACCTGGACGTCAAGACCCGGACGCTGATGGCGATCAACGGTCTGGATAATCTGAAAGGTCTGGAGAAATAACCGGCACAACGGTACAAAGAACGGAGCAAACCAGACGTGAAAATACTTGCGATTTCGGATGTGCCCTCCAAAGCCTTGTGGGACTACGGCACCCGGGAACATCTGCAGGGGATCGACCTGATCCTTTCCTGCGGGGACCTGCCAAAGAAGTATCTGGAGTATCTGACCAATTTCACGACCGTGCCCATTTTGTATGTCCACGGCAACCACGACGGAAGCTACCGGGGCGATGAGCCGGGCGGCTGCATCTGTGTGGATGATCAGGTGTTCGTGTGGAACGGGCTGCGCATCATGGGGCTGGGCGGGTGTTTCCGCTACAACCAGGAAGATACCTACCAGTACACCGAGGCGGCCATGCGCCGCCGGGCACGCAAACTCTGGCTGCAGGCGCACAAGGTGGGTGGCATCGACATCCTGCTCACTCATGCCCCGGCCAGCGGCCTGAACGACGGCACCGACCGCGCCCACAAGGGCTTTGTGTGCTTCAATGAGCTGCTGGACGAATACCAGCCTGCCTGGTTCGTGCACGGGCATGTGCACCTGAACTATGACGCAAAGCTGCCCCGGGTGTGCACCCGCGGAAACACTACGGTGATCAATGCCACGGAGCGCTATGTGTTTGAGATCCCGGATCCGGATCCGCTGCAAAAGCGGAAATTCCTCTGGGGCAGCGCAAAGAAATAACAGGGCATCCAGGCAAAAAACAAAACGCTTCTGCAGGAGTTCTGCAGAAGCGTTTTTTGCGTGTTTTGTTTGTGCTCCGTCGTGCGGTGCGCGGCACCCGGAACGCAGAAAAATTACAGGTCCAGTTTGCCGGAGACCTTGTTGATGACGTAGTAGGCAGTGCCCTCTTCCGGCTTGACGTATACCTTGCAGGACTGCACACCCACCTTGTGGGTGGCGCGGTAGTCGGCCTTGGCACGGTCGATGACATCGGTAATGTTGTACTGTTTGCCGTTCAGTTCCACATACAGCTCCGGAGCCAGCGGCGGACGGCCGCGGCGGGCAGGTGCCTTTGCGGCAGTTTTGCGGGTCTTGGGGTCCGCAGCAGATTCCGTTGCGGGGGAAACTGCAGGAGTCTTTTTCTCAGCCATAATAAAACCTTCTTTCTGGATTCTGAGCACAGCGGTGCGTGAAAGTCCGCCGTGCAGGTTCCGACTTAAACAAATTACTTATATAATAATTTTTTGCGGTTCATTTGTAAAGCCTTTTTCCAAAAAAATCTCGCAAAACCGGCAGGAAACAGGATCTGCAATGCAAAGAAACGTTCCGGCAGCCGTCCGGGGAGCGGAAATTCCGGTTTCCCGGCAGAAATCAGGGATTTCCGACCGGAGACGGTTTTGTACTTCGGAGAGAAACAAATCGGGTAAATGCGGCGTGTGCGGCGTGCAGATTTTACCGGCGGCAAAGCTTTTCGGTCTGTGCGATCACCGGGTCCAGAAGTTCTTCGTCCCAGTCCTCGGAAAAGGCGAACAGGCCCCGGTAAATGGCCAGCTGCACGTCGGCATCCGGGTGCTGTGCAGCCAGGCAGAACACGGCCTGCAGCAGCCGCAGCTTGCGCTGCCGGACAGCGGGCGCTGCACTGCGCAGCCGGGTAAGGTCATAGTCCTTTGTGTTGCCGCAGGGCATGGCGCAGGTGGCACAGTTGGGGGCCACCGCGTGCTTTTCGGCGCGGGTAATGTCCAGCATGCGCTGCAGCGTTTCGGCCGGGGCATCCGGCTGTGCTGCCAGACGCAGCCCGGCGTTGAGCACGGCGTCGGTGTTCTCGGTCTTGGGTTCGCTGGAAGTGGAGCGCGCAAGGCCCACAAGGGCACCCAGCAGGGTGTCCCGCAAGGTGTCTGCCGGGGTGTCCGGCGTGCGGAGATAGTCGGTCATGGCAGTGTCCTTTCAAGTGTAAAAATCTGCAAAGAGTATAGCCCATTTATCCGCGCAATACAAGCCGCAGAAAAAAGCCCCCTCACAGCGGAGGGGGCCGGAAACGAGAAAATCAGAGCAATGCAGGAACTTCTTTTGCCAGCATCTCAGCCAGCTGAGCATGACCTTTGCAGGTCAGGTGCATGAAATCCACCTGGTTGAACTCGCAGTTCTTTGCATCCAGGAAGTGCACGTTCTGGCGCGCGCAGATGATGCGGAACTGCTCGGCCACACCGGCGGATTTCTCCACACAGCCGTCGCCCATGACCGCGTCATGGAACCCGGCCCCGATGGGCGGCGGTGCCACCACCAGAATGTTGGGCTGTTTGGTGCCCCAGCAGTCCACGCTCTTGGCCTTGAGAATCAGGCGCTCCATACCGGCTGCAATGCAGGCGGCGTTGGCCCCAAAGCGCTCTTTCACGTCGTTGGTGCCCAGCATGATGATGAGCAGGTCAATGACCTCATGGCTCTTGAGCAGGGAATAGATCACGCTCAGGGCGTCCATGGACTCGTGGATGGGGTCCACGAACACGGTGGTGCGGCCGGAAAGGCCCTCCTCGGTCAACAGATATTCGTCACCCAGCGCCTTTTGCAGGCGGCAGGTCCAGCGCTCGTCCTCGTTGAAGCGGATGCCGTGGTCGGCACAGTCATTGGGGTCAGCACAATAGCCGTGGGTGTTGGAATCGCCCAGGCAGAGAATGTGTTTTTTCATCAGTGAATTACTCCTTTTCTTCCATGGTCTGGCGGAAGTAGTATACGGCGCCCACCATACCGGCGTCGTTGTGCAGCTGTGCGGCGCGGACCTCCAGCCCCTGGGCAAAGGCGGGCATCACAGCGGCCTTTACCTTGGCGGCAATGGGGTCGATGAGCAGCTTCTGCTGGGCGCTCACGCCGCCGCCGATCAGGATCAGCTGCGGGTTGAAGATGTGCACCATGCCGGCAAGGCCCTGCGCGATCTCGTCGGTCCAGGCGTCCAGCAAAGCCAGCACTGTCTCGTTGCCTGCCTCCGCTGCGGCAAAGATGGCACGGCCGTCTGTCCACGCCGGGTCCTTTTCCTTTGCGGCCCGGACCAGGGCGGTGGTGGCAGCGTAACGCTCCCAGCAACCCTTGGCACCGCAGGTGCAGTCCACCCCGTCCAGGGCGTGGGTACGGTAGTGGCCCAGCTCACCGCCAAGACCGCGGGCACCTTCCAGCAGGCGGCCGCCGGTCAGGATGCCACCGCCCACGCCGGTGCCCAGCGTCACACCGATGACGTCGGTATAGCCCTGTGCCCCGCCGACCCATACTTCGCCAAGGGTCATGCAGTTGGCGTCGTTGGCCACCGTGACGGGCAGGCCAAAGTCCTGCTCCAGCGCGGCCTTGATGGGGCTGCCGATGTAGTTGGGGAAATTGCCGCAGGTACCGGCCACGATGCCCTTGCGGCTGTCGATCTGGCCGGTGGCGGACACGCCGATGCCGGAAAGGTTCTCCACCGGGATGACCTGTGCTGTTAAAAATTCCTTTGCGGCCTTGCGCACGGTGTCCAGCACGGGGGTCTGGTAGCCGTCAAAGTTCACGCTCTGCTCGCCCTTGCACAGCACTTTGCCGGTCTCGTCCACGATGCCCAGCTTGACGGCGGTGCCGCCGATGTCAATGCCAAAATACTGTTTCATGCAGCGTCTCCGTTTACTTGTTCATGGCGTTGATGGCACCGGTGAAGCGTGCCGTGATCTCGGCCGGGCGGGTGATAGCACCGCCCACCACCAGGGCAAAGGCCCCGGCTTCCAGTGCCTTGACGGCCTGCTCCGGGTAGTGGATGTGGCCCTCGGCAATGATCTTGGCCGGGCACTCGGTGGCCAGCTTGTGCACAAACTCAAAGTCGATGTCGTTGATGCCCTGGGTCTCGGGGGTGTAGCCCCGCATGGTGGTGCCCACAAAGTCGGCCCCGGCTTCGGCGCAGAGCATGGCGTTCTCAAAGTTGTCGCAGTCGGCCATGAGCAACTGATCCGGGTACTTGGCCTTGATGGCACGGATGAACTCGGCGGAGGTGGAGCCGTCAGGCCGCAGGGCCCCGGTGCCCTGGACTGCCAGGATATCCACACCGCAGGCCACCAGCTCGTCCACTTCCTTCATGGTGACAGTGATGTACATGGGGGTGCCGGGGTAATCCTTTTTGATGATGCCGATGACCGGCAGGTCCACCACCTGCTTGATCTGGGTGATGTCGCGCACGGTGTTGGCACGGATGCCCACGGCACCGCTCATGGCGGCAGCCTTGGCCATCAGGGGCATCACGCCGCCCTCCTTGGTGTACAGCGGTTCGGTCTCCAGTGCCTGACAAGAGACGATCAGACCGCCCTTGATCTGAGCAAACAGTTTTTCCTTATCCATTGTTTCAGCCCTCCATTTTGATTTTGACAACGGCCTTGCGCACATTGGCACAGCCATCCTGTACCAGGCCGGGTTTGTGCAGCTCCGTGGGGAAGAACAGGACGAACCGCCCCTCGCCCAGGGCACCGCTCACAACGCTGGCGCTGTCCTGGAACCCGCAGTCCACAGCATATTTGCCGACTTCCTCGCCGGGCTCATTGGTGTAGCCCCAGCCCTCGCCGCCGGTGATGTCGATCTGCAGGTCGGCATACAATTTGTGATATTCGGGGTGGTAGCCTGCATCCGGGTGCAGGGCGGCGTCCATCACGTTGATGAATACCTCGTCACCGTCCACCTCAGTGCGGCCGTTCGGCAGGGCCGAAAGGTCGTGGGTGAGCAGGTAGTCGATGGCGGTGTCCAGATTGGGATGCAGCCCGTTGTAGCGGGCCAGATGCTCCAGAGTATCGCAGATCATGGTGCATTCCTCCAAAAAAGAAGCGCCCGCCTCCCCTCTGAAAAGAGACGGAGAGGGGGCGCTGTTCGGTTTTACAGTTTTGCGATGGCAGCTTCGATCATGGCCTGTGCTTCGGCCACGATGGGCTCATCCTCCGGGATCAGGCCGGGCATGGGCTCGCGCACGCCGCCCAGCTCCAGACCATACATCCGGCGCAGGATCTCCTTCTGCACGGCGTACAGGTTGCCGTGGGCTTCGCACATCTTGTAGATGATGCGGTCGGCGTCGTACTGGATGGCCTGTGCTTCTTTGATCTCGCCCTTATTGATGTGGTCGTTCATGGCCAGGTACAGCTCTGGCATCACGGCGTAGGTGCCGCCGATGCCACCGTCGGCACCGATCACACGGCCGGAAACGAACTGCTCATCGGGGCCGTTGAACACCACGAAGTTGCCCTCGCCGCGGGCGGCGATGCCGGCATCCTTGAACATCTGGATGTCCTGGGTGGGCATGGAGCTGTTCTTCACGGCCACCACGTTGGGGTTCTTCAGCATCTCCTTCAGCAGGCTCATGGTCAGGGCTGTGCCAGCCAGCTGGGGGATGTTGTAGATGACGAACTCGGTGTTGGGAGCAGCCGCGGACATATCGTTCCAGTACTTGGCAATGGCGTACTCCGGCAGGTGGAAGTAGATGGGCGGGATGGAAGCGATGGCGTCCACGCCCACGCTCTCGGCATGGCGGGCCAGCTCCACGCTGTCGGCGGTGTTGTTGCAGCCAACATGAGCAATGACGGTGATCTTGCCCTTGGCCTCGCTCATCACGGCTTCCAGAACGGTCTTGCGCTCGTCCACATGCTGGTAGATGCACTCGCCGGAGGAGCCGCCCACATACACGCCCTTGACACCCTTGGCGATCAGGTGGCGGGTGAGGGCCTTGACGCCCTCCACCGAGATGTTGCCCTCTGCGTCATAGCAGGCGTAAAAGGCAGGGAACACACCCTGATATTTGGTGATATCTTTCATGATTTCTTCTCCCTTCTATTCTATAGAAAACTATAAAATTCAGTTGTTTTCTTTTTGGATTTTCCTCAGTCTGCGGGACTTCTCCCACTCCTTCCGTCACGGCATTCGCCGTGCCAGCTCCCTCAGGGAGGGAGCCTTTTTTGCGAAGCGGGAAACATTACGGCTCTGCCAGTGCCTCCCTCTCAGAGGAAGGTGGCAGCGCGCAGCGCTGACGGAAGGAGTTATCCCTTAACAGCACCCATTGCGATGCCCTTGGTGAAGTACTTCTGGAAAATGAGGAAGATGATGATGATAGGCACGGCGGCCAGTGCGGCACCGGCCATGATCAGACCGAAGTCGGTGCTGTTCTCGGCCTGCAGCTTTGCAATGCCCAGCGAGATGGTCAGGTTGCTGGTGCTGGACAGCATGATCAACTGCATGAAGTAGTCGTTCCAGCTGTTGATGAAGGTAAAGATAGCCAGGGCACCGATGCCGGGCTTGACCATGGGCAGCACGATCTTGACAAAGGTGCGTGCCTCGCTGGCACCGTCGATGCGGGCAGCTTCCAGCATTTCGGTGGGGATGCCCTCACTGAACTGCTTCATCAGGAACACGCCGAAGGGCCAGCCCACGATGGGGAAGATGACGGCCCAGATGGTATTGTACAGGTTCAGGGCACTCATCTCGCGCAGCAGGGGGATCAGGATGACCTGCTTGGGCAGAGCCATGGCACACACGATGAGGGTGAACAGCAGCTTGCGGCCCACAAAGCGCTTCTTGGCCAGCGCATAACCGGCCATGGCGGCGGTGATGCAGGTGAAGATCATGGACATGACGGCCATGAACACGGTATTGATCATCCAGCGGATGGCGGCAGGAGCCGTGGGGCCTACGGAGAAGTAGATGGGCTCGCCGTCGGCACTGAACTTGCTGCCGAAGGGCACGGCCAGCTGCCACAGAGGGGCGCTCTTGCCGGCGAACAGCTTCTGGTAGTTGGTCAGCACCCACTTGTCCGGCCACCAGACCGGGGTGGTGGAGTTGATGGCGGCGCCGGTCTTGAAGGAGCCGGTAATGATCCAGTACAGGGGGAAGGCGAACAGCACCGCCATAATGCTGATAAGGATGATCGCCAGAATGGTATAGGCGCTCATCTTTTTGAGTTTACTGGGATGGCGCTTCAACGGTTTTTGCTTTGTTGCAGCAGTTGCACTCATTGTTTTGCACCTCCTTAATTATCCTTGTTGCCCATCTTGAACTGGACAGCAGACAGAATGGCGATGATGACCGCCAGCACAACGCCCATGGCATTGCCGTAACCGTACTTGTACTGCTTGAAGGCGGTGTAGTAGATGTAGTACATGATGGTATCGGTCTTGTGGTTGGGGCCGCCGGAAGTCAGCAGCTGGATCAGTGCAAAGCACTGGAAGGAGTTGATGGTGGTGATGACCAGAATGTACAGGGTAGTGGGCATGATGGCGGGCCACTTGATCTTCCAGAAGCACTGGAAATCGTTTGCGCCGTCCACTTCGGCGGCTTCCACGATGGACTGATCCACGTTGCCCAGGGCCGAAACATACAGCACGATGGGCTGGCCCACCGAGGTGGTGAGCAGGATCAGGATGATGCAGCCCAAAGCGAACCGCTCGTCACCCAGCCAGTTGATGTTTTTATCGATGAGGCCCAGGCTCTTGCCCAGATAGTTGAAGATGCCGTAGTAGTTGTTGTACATCCACTTCCACACCACGGTAACGGCGACAGAGCCGGTGACCACGGGCAGGTAGAACACGCAGCGGAAAAGGCTGGTGGCCCACTCCGGCAGGTCTACGATGGCGGAAGACACCCACAGGGAGAAGATGCAGGTGATGGGCACCGACACGATGACGATGACAAAGGTGTTTTTCAGTGCGCCCAGGAAGATGGGGTCAGCAAACAGGGTCTTGTAGTTGGCCATGCCCACAAAGATGTCTGCACGGTTCATGGTGGAGTCAAAAAAGCTGGTGACCACGCAGAGGATCATGGGGTAGATGACAAAGCCCAGGAAGAAGATCAGGCTGGGCAGCAGGAAACAATAGGAGGCGAAGGTTTCACGCCGGACCAGGGCGCTGCTGCGCTTTGGCTCCTTGATCGCCGTTTTTGCAGCCAAGAAAATCACCGATCCTTTCGATCATAGGGTGTTTTTTCATAACAAGGCCCCTCCCTCACCCGGAGGAAGGGGCCATTCGGTTCAAAGGTGTGCAGTTAAAAGCGGCTTATGCCTCAGCAGCGGCAGCAGCGTTGGCGTTGTCCACAAAGGTCTTGACAGCGGTGTCAACAGCCTCGCCGGAGCCCACGCGCTGCAGCATGTTCCACCACTCGGTACGGGCAGTGGTCCAGCCCGGGGTGATCTGGTAGTAGTCGCCCAGGTAGCCCATGAACTTGCTGTATTCGCTCATGACCTCGTTGTCGGCGTAGATGTCGCCCACGCTGGTACGGACAGGGAAGTAGGTGGAAGCCAGGACGCTGTCCTTCACCTGGTCGGGGTCAGCGGCGATAAAGCTGATGAAGGTCTTAGCGGCCTCGATCTTGGCCTCATCGCCGTTATCGAAGATGCCAAAGCCCCAGATGCCGCCGCACAGCTTCGGGTCGCCGCTTTCGGTGGGGAATGCCATGGGGAAGATCTCGTCGCCGCTGATGGTCTGGCCGGCGGCAGCGGTGTCAGCGTTCAGCTGCTGTGCAATGTTCCAGCAGAAAGCCATCTGCAGGGTGCCGTTGCGGAACAGGGTGATCTCCTCGCCGCCGTTGATAGAGGGATCAAAGTTGACGCCCTTTGCATCGTACAGAGCCTGAATGGCCTTGATGTTCTCGGCAGAGTCGGCGGTGTACTTGGTGTGGGCTGCATCGGTAAAGGTGCCGCCGTACATATTGTTGATGATAGCACGGGTGCCCTGGTCGCCGCCCTGGCCGCTGCAGTAGATGGCTGCCACGTTCTCGTAGCCGCCCTTGTACAGTGCGTCCACAGTGTTCAGGAAGCCCTCGGTGCTCCAGGTGTGCTTGTCGGTATCAATGTACTGGTCAGCGCCCACTTCCTTGACCTTGGTCATGTTCACGGCCATGCAGTGTGCGGTCATGCACAGGGGGTACTCGTAGTAGTCGCCCTTGTCGTTGTGGCAGGCAGACTCCACAGACTCGTAGATGTCCTTCTTGGCATCATCGGTCCACAGGTCGTTCAGCGGAGCCATAACGCCCTTGGCACCCCAGTTGGCCACCAGACGCTCGGGGCCTTCCATGACCAGATCGGGTGCGCTGCCGCCCTCGATGGCGGTGTTCACCTGATCGTCGCCGTTGGTGTAGTCCAGATACTCCACGGTCACCTTGATGTCGGGGTACTTTGCGTTGAAGCTGGAGATCAGGTTCTGGACGGTATCGTCATTGCCCCAGCCGCCGATGGGGTATGTCCACAGCTTGATGCTTGCGCCGGTGCCGGCTGCACTTGCAGCAGCAGAGGAAGCGGTGGAGGAAGCAGCAGTGCTGGTGGAGGAGGAACCGCCGCAGGCGGCCAGTGCACCGGCAGCGCCCAGAATACCGGCAGCCTTCAGGAACGAACGGCGGGAAATGCAGTTTTTCATGGTAGATTCTCCTTGTTCATCTTCTTCGACCCATCGGGGGATCGTACTCCGTTTTGCGCGTAGCGGCTGCTCGTGTCCGCAGCCGTTGTTTGTAGCCTAATTATAGAAAATTATTTTCATTTTGTCTATTCATTCTTTTCATAAATTTTCATTTTCAAACCCAGCAGCCTGCACAAAATTGTGGGATATCAGAAAAAACACAATATTTTCATCCACTTCACTTGTCAAAATAGTTACAAAATGGTACACTTTCCGCTGTTGCTTTGAAAATTGCTTTCAGTTTCAAAATTGCAAAAATGAAAAGCATTTTCACGATTTGAATCGTTTTTTCCAAAAAAACTGTGTCCTCTGCACAGAACCGGCGGGTAAAATGTGGTCATTACGCCTCTTGCACAGCGGCGCGGTTTCTCTTATACTTTTATATAAGAAGGTAAGCACGAACACGGCACCGGCACCCGCCGGCGGCCCAAGTCAGGAGAAGGAAAAGAATGTCTACAAATTTTTGGGAGCTGCTGCAGCAGCATCAGGGCGACCTGACAAAATCCGGCCGCACAGTGGCCGAATATCTGGTGCAGCACGCTGCGGAGGCACAGTATCTGTCCATATCGTCGCTGGCCAGAGAGTGTCAGGTGGCCGAAGCCACGGTGTTCCGGTTCTGTCGGGCGCTGGGCTTTGAGGGCTACCACGAAATGCGCATTGCGCTGGCGCAGGCCAACGCCACCGGTGTGCTGGTAAACCAGCAGGAGCCCGCCCCGGACGCCGACACCGCTACTTTGTGCGAGCACGCCTCGGCGCTGTTCATGACCGCCATCAATGGCACCCAGAACGCCCTTTCGCCGCAGGCGGTGGAGCAGGCCGTGGCGCTGCTGCATAGCGCCCGGCAGGTGTTCTGCATGGGACAAGGCGGCAGCATGGCCGCCGCCAACGAGATCTGCGCCCGGTTCGCCTGCATCACCAACAAGTTCCGTGCCACCGCCGACAGTCACATGCAGGTCATGGCTGCCAGCCTGATGACCGAGCAGGACGTGGTGCTGTTCGTCTCCTACTCCGGCGCTACCCGGGACCTGATGGAGACCCTGCGCACCGCCAAGGCCAACGGCGCAAAGATCATCCTGATCACCCACTACGAGGACTCCCCCGGCGCAAAGCTGGCGGACATCGTGCTGCTGTGCGGCGCACAGGAAAGCCCGCTGGACTCCGGCAGCATCCCCATCAAGGTGGCGGTGCTGTATGTAGCCGAAGTGCTGGTGCTGCGGTATATTCTGGACGATAAGCCCGGCAGCACCAAAGCACAGGAGCGCACCACCGAGGCACTGGCCGTAAAGCTGCTTTGAGCATCGACCTAAAATAGCAGGGATAACGGAGCATCCGCGGATGCTCCGTTATCCCTTTTTACACAAAAAAATCGGTCAGACCCGCAGGCCTGACCGATTTTTTGCTTATCAATGATGTTGCAGCGCTGTATGCTTAGTCGCGGCGGCGGCTGTTGAGACCCAGCAGACGCACCACATACAGGAAGATGTTGATGAAGTCCAGATACAGCGTCAGTGCGCCGTAGATAGAAGCCTTTTCCGCCAGCTCGCTGTCCCCTGCGTAGTAGGAGTACATCTGGCTCAGCTTCTGGGTATCGTAGGCGGTCAGCAGCATAAACACCACCAGACCAATGCCGGAGTACAGCACCGTGCCCATAAAGCCCATGCCGAACAGCAGGCCGACGAAACCGGTGATAAGCAGCGCAAACAGTGCCATCATCAGCTTGGGGCCCCAGCCGGACAGGTCTTTGTGGGTGGTGGTGCCGTAAACTGCCATCAGGCCGAAATACAGCGAGGTGGCAAGGAAGGCCAGCACCAGCGTGCCCACTTCAAAAGCAAGGAAATAATAGCTCAGCACCATGCCGTTGAGCAGGGCGTAGCCTAAAAACACGCCTCTTGCCGCGCCCACGGACATATTCTGCACCCGGGCGCTCAGCACGAACACCAGCGCCAGCTCGGCAATGGTGAACAGCAGGTACAGCGAATTGACCACATAGAACAGCGGTGTGGTGGCGGTGACAAAGGCCGCTGCAAAGGTGACCAGCAGTCCCAGCGCCATCCAGCGGTAGGTGCGGGTCATATAATCAGCCGAGGTCATTGTAGGCTCTGCATAGCCACGGTTGTAATTGTTGTAACTCATCTGGGTTCCTCCAGTCTATTCTGCGGAGCATTTCTCTCTTGCTCCGTTCTACGGAATATAGTATACTGCATAGAAATGAACGTTTCATGAAAAAGGCTGTGATATTGTATGTCCCTTGGACTTTATCTGCATATTCCCTACTGTTTTTCCAAATGTCGGTACTGCGATTTTTATTCCCACCCCGGGGAGCGGGGCGTACCGGACGCCTATGTGGACGCGCTGCTGCGGGAGCTGCACCGCTTTGCGCCGGATGCGCCCCTGCGGCCGGACACCCTCTACTTCGGCGGCGGCACGCCCAGCCTGCTCACCCCGGCGCAGGCCAAGCGGCTCATCCGGGCTGCAGACCCCGTGCCCGGTGCAGAGATCACCTTGGAGGCAAACCCCGAGACCGTCACCGAGGAGAGCCTGCGGGGCTTCCGGGCGGCGGGGGTGAACCGCATCTCCTTCGGGGTGCAGTCCGCCCGGGACACCCAGCTGCGCACCCTTGGTCGTCCCCACAGCGCCAAGCAGGCGCGGGCAGCCTTTGCCGCTGCCCGGCGTGCCGGGTTCGAGAACATCAGCGGCGACATCATGCTGGCATTGCCCCACTACACGCAGGCCGAATTTGACGAGACACTGGAGCTGATCGAAAAAGGCGGTGCCACCCATATCTCGGCTTATCTTTTAAAGATCGAGCCGGACTCTGCCTTTGGCAAGCGCCCGCCGGAGGGTCTGCCCACAAGCGATGAAGCTGCTGATTTCTACCTCTACGCCGTGGAGCAGCTGGAGCACCACGGCTACCGCCAGTACGAGATCTCCAACTTTGCAAAGCCGGGCTATGAGGGCCGCCACAACCTCATCTACTGGGACTGCGGCGACTATCTTGGCCTTGGCCCTGCGGCGCACTCCTGCATGGGCGGCAAGCGATTCTGCTACGCGCCGGACACCGCCGCCTTTCTGCAGGACGCCGCCGCACCCATTATGGACGGCAACTGCGGCGCAGAGGACTACCTGATCTTGCAGCTGCGGCTGCGCAAGGGGCTTGACCTTGAAGCTTACAAAGCCCTGTACGGCAAGCAGTTTTCCACCGCACAGCTGGCCTTTGTGCAAAACTGCGTCCGCGCCGGGTATGCCACCTTTGATGGCCGTATCCTCGCCCTGACCCCCGCCGGGCTTATTGTGCAAAACAGCATTCTAGCACAGCTGCTCTGACAGACGGATGAAGTGAAAATATCACTGTTATAAATAAAAACCGCAGCGTACTTGGATACGTTGCGGTTTTTTGGTGGGCGCGGGTGGATTGCGCGAGCCGCGCAGAAAAGGAACCCGGGTCGCGGCTCCCAGCGGCTGCATCGTGCCTTGGGCGGCACGCGCATCCTGCTGGCCGCAGCCCCAACAGCTCCTCCCTGTTTCTGCCGCTGGCAGCGGTCGTCGCTGTTGCACAGGGGCTTTTTTACCCGCCGGACTGTTCGGCGGGTCTTACGAGTTGCGCTTGCCGCTTTTTCCGCAGCCCCTTGGCAGGGCTTTGAAAAAGCGGAGCGCTGCCCCAGCCTCGCCTCCCTGTTTCCGCCGCAGGCGGCGGTCGGCTCCGCTGCTGTTCTCATCCACCCGCCTATATGAGTCTGACATTTGTGCAAAAGAAAACCGCCAGTGTATCTCTACACCAGCGGTTTTTTCA
>OLQD01001219.1_pt1 | contig 21898 bp, 17 predicted proteins | sample 1672841 | NCBI WGS metagenome assembly OLQD01 (sample SAMEA3136729, study PRJEB25190) | human gut metagenome | biome: human gut; feature: human-associated habitat; material: faeces | place: Austria | collected 2013 | reverse complement strand
GATACGGCGAGCGAGGTGCCGCAGCTGCCGGAGCGGTGCTTAAGCCGCAAGGCGGTAATTGTGCGGTATTGCCTTATGAAAATTTTTATGAAAACCTCTTGACTCTGACGCTGCGTAATAGAGTACGCTGGAATTGCCGCAAGGGAAGGAGGGAAAACCCATGATGACCGTAAGTGAAGTAAGCCGCCTGACCGGCGTGAGTATACGCACCCTGCAATATTACGATAAAATCGGCTTGCTGCACCCAAGCGGGCACACCGAAGCGGGCTACCGCCTGTATGACGATACAGCGCTGGCAGCTTTGCAGCAGATCCTGCTGTTCCGGGAAATGGAATTCCCCTTAAAAGATATCAGACAGATCATGACCCAGCCGGGATTTGACCGCGAAAAGGCGCTGACACAGCAAATGGAGCTGCTGACGCTGAAAAAGCAGCGCCTGGAAAACCTGATCGACCTTGCCCGCAGGATGCAGCAGACAGGAGGAAAACCAATGGATTTTACCGCATTTGATACCACAAAACTGGAAGAATACGCCCACCAGGCAAAACAGGCGTGGGGCACAACTTCGGAGTACCAGGAATTTGAGGGAAAAAGCGCCAAACGTACCCCACAAGAAAGCAATACAATCAACGCCCAGTTGATGGCCATTGTGGCGGCGTTCGGCACTTTGCAGACCCGCCCAGCCCAGGACCCGGCGGTGCAGGCACAGGTGAAAACACTGAAGGATTTCATCACCCGGCACTATTACACCTGCAATAAGCAGATTCTGGCCCAGCTGGGGCAGATGTACGCGGCGGGCGGTGAGTTTACCAAAAACATCAACGCCGCAGGCGGCCCCGGTGCGGCAGAATTTGCCGCCAGGGCGATTGAATATTATTGCAGGGGAGAAGAAACATAGGAAACAGAGCGGCACCCGGTAACATGGGTGCCGCTTTTGCTGTCACAAAATGTGGGGACGGCGTGTTAGAAAAGTGAAAGGCCTTTCTGAATAAAGGAAAAAGGAGGGGGAAGAGAATGTTCTCGGCAGATACCTTGCAGCAGGCATTGGTGCAGGATTATGGCCGCCTGTGTACATTGGCAAATAAAATTTTGCAGGACAGCCATCTGGCGCAGGATGCTGTGCAGGAAAGCTGGCTGCGGCTGAACCGGGCACGGCCCGATACGACCGATGCGGAAAAGCTGCGCCATTTGCTGCTGGTCACGGTGCGCCATACGGCCCTGAACATGCGGCGGAGCCGGCGGGCCGAACCGGCAGAAGATGCAGTATTTGCCGCCCTGCCGGATGCTGGCCCGCTGCCGCAGGAAAAGCTGGAACGCAGCGAGGCCGTGCGCTGCCTGCTGGCGGCAATGCAGACGCTGGAAGAAACCGACCGCGCCATCTTGCAGCTGCAATATGGGCAGGGCATGACCGGGGCACAAATTGCGGCAGCGCTGGGGCTGCACGCCGCTACGGTGCGCCAGCGCAGCCGCCGCGCCCGGCAAAAGCTGAAACAATTACTGGAACAGGAGGGCCTGACCTTATGAAAGAACCATTGGATGAACTGCTGGTGCAGGCGTGCGCCGCCCAGCAGCAAGCAGACTTGGCAGCGCTGGAACAGTTGGAACCAGCCAATGTGCCAATGCCATTTGTGCCACAGGTGCGCCGCACACCCCGGCGGCTGCTGAAAGCGGCAATGATAGCCGCCGTCTGCGCAGTGCTGGCAACAACCGCCTATGCCTTTTGGCCAAGAGTTGCCGTGATCCTGGAGGGCAGCCGGGCATACCTTGCCGTGCAGGAAGCGCCGCAGACCGACATCCCCATGGAACAAATGCAGCTGACCTATGTTCCGGAAGGCTGCACCGTGACATGGGATGACAGCACCTATCAGGAATACGGCGCGTACTCCTGCCTGATCGATAACGGTAAGCAGAGCAAAGAACACCAGGTGCTGGGCATTGCCCAAATGCCGCTGGAAAACAAAGTCAACATTCAGGGCCGCGGGCCGGATGATGCCATTACCGAGGAAGATAAAGCGAACATAGAACAACAAATCATGATTGTGGATGACATTGTTGCTTTGACTGCGGAGCAGATTGAGGATTGCAGTGTGGTGGCATGGACAGCAGGGGACAGCTACTATGTGGCATCGGTGTACCGTTGGCAGGATAAAGCGGAAGTGGTGGAGATTTTGCAGGGGATACGGTAAGAGCAAACGGCCCCTGCGCCCTGCCGTACTGCCAGCAATAGAAAGTGTGTTATGCTCTGCCTTTCTGTAGGGCGGGGTCACCCGACCGCGCCGGGGCCATGGTCGGAACTGTACATTAAAAATATAAGATGAACCAACAAATTGTTTGTAGGGGGCGGCGTCCCCAACGCCCCGGAAGGAGCCTGGTCATAAATCCCATGATAACAGATAAGCAGGGCTCCGGAACGGTCAAGACCGTTCCCTACAGTGCACGATAAAAGCCCACCAATCTTGTTCCACTATCCCGCACCCCCCAAAAAAAATTCTGAGCGGCACGCCCGCGCCGCGGTCCACCACAATTATTCTTTATTATTTTTTCTTTCTTAATTAACCAAAAAATCCGCCCCTTTTTTGCAAAAGGAGCGGATTTTTTAGCTTAGTTCAGTTTTAGGCGCTTGAGCTGGAATATAGGTGCAATTACAGCAAGCCTTCGTTGCCCAGAACTTCCTTGGTGTCGCGGGCAATCATCAGCTCTTCGTTGGTCTCGATGACCAGGGTGCGAACCTTGGCACCCCAAGCGGTGATTTCCACAACATCTTTGTTCTGCTTGTGGGCGTTGGCGTTCTTGTCGGTATCCACGCGGATGCCCAGCCAATCCATGTGGTGGCAGATCTTGGCACGGGAGTCAGCGTCATGCTCGCCGATACCGCCGGTGAACACGATGGCGTCAACACCGCCCATAGCGGCAATGTAGCTGCCGATGGTCTTCTTGATCTGGTAGTTCAGCATATCGCTGGCCAGCTGTGCGCGCGGGTTGCCGGCGGCGGCTGCTGCCTCAACGTCACGCTTGTCGCTGGAAACGCCGGAGACACCCAGCAGGCCGGACTTCTTGTTCAGAATCTCGTCCAGCTGGTGGCCGGTGATGTTCAGGGTGTACTTCAGGTAGTTGACCACAGAAGGGTCGATATCGCCGCAGCGGGTGCCCATCATCAGGCCGGCCAGCGGGGTCATGCCCATAGAGGTATCCACAACCTTGCCCTGGTCAACTGCAGCAATGGAAGAACCATTGCCCAGATGGCAGGTGATCAGCTTCAGGCGGTCGATGGGCTCTTCCAGATATTCGGCAGCGCGGTAGCTGACGTACTTGTGGCTGGTGCCGTGGAAGCCGTAACGGCGCACGCCGTACTTCTCGTAATATTCATACGGGATGGCGTACATGAAAGCCTTCGGCGGCATGGTGGAATGGAAAGCGGTATCAAACACGGCAACATTGGGGATATCGCCAAAGACCTTTTTGGCGGCCTCGATACCCAGGATGCCGGCAGGGTTGTGCAGCGGGGCCAGGGGGCTCAGCTCGCGCAGGGTCTCGATCACTTCGGGGGTGATCAGGCAGCTGGCCTGGAACTTTTCGCCGCCGTGGACCACGCGGTGGCCGATGGCGTTGATCTCGCTGACATCATCAATGACCTTGCCATCGCCGGTGGTCATCTTCTTCACAACCTCAGCAAATGCTTCGGTGTGGGTGGGGAAGATGGCCGGGGTGGTGGCTTTATTGCCGTTGGCTTCATGGGTAATCATGCTGCTTTCCATGCCAATGCGCTCGCACAGGCCCTTGCACAGCACCTTCTCGCCTTGCATATCAATGAGCTGATATTTCAGGCTGGAAGAACCACAGTTGATAACAAGGATCTTCATTGGATTTGTCCTCCTTCAAAATTTAAGAACCATGCCGGGCGGGACCCGGTTTTTGTATTGGCCCTTTTGTATCAGACAAATTTATTATATAATGAAGCAGAAAACATTGCAAGGCTCTTTTCGGCACAAGCGAACAGAATTTGCGAAGAATCAGGGGTAGACGATATGAATTTTGTCGGCATCATTGCAGAGTATGACCCGTTCCACAGCGGCCACGCATTGCAGCTGCGCATGCTGCGGCAGCGGGGGGCCAGTACCATCGCGGTGTGCATGAGCACCGGCGTTGTGCAGCGCGGTGGGGTACCCATCCTGCCGGAAGCTGTGCGGGTGCGCGCAGCGCTGGCTGCCGGGGCGGACCTGGTGGTGGCGCTGCCTGCGCCCTATGCCAACGCCAGCGCAGAACAGTTTGCCGCTGCCGGGGTACATCTGCTGGCCGCGCTGGGGTGCGATACCCTTGCGTTCGGTGCCGAAACCCCGGAGCCCGCCCCCTTGCAGGCAGCGGCTGCAGCGCTGTGCAGTGCGGCGTTCCCGGCGGCGCTGCGCAGCCAGCTGGAAAGCGGCCTGCCCTTTGCCGCCGCCCGTGCCGCAGCCGCCGAAACATTGTGCCCCGGTGCTGCGGATTTGCTGCAAACGCCCAACAACATTTTGGGGATCGAATACTGCAAGCCCCTGCCGCGTCTGGGCGCAGCCCATGGCACCGCCCAGACCGGCCAGGTACAGGGGCAGGCACTGGCTTCGGCTTCCCATATCCGGCAGTTGGTGCATACGCAAGGAATCAAGGCTGCCAGCCCCTTTGTGCCGCAGGCAGCCATGGAGCTGTACCGCCAGGCCGCGGAACAAGGTCAGCTGGCGGACCCGGAAAAGTTCAGCACCGCAGTGCTGACTTTGCTGCGCACCAAAACGCCGGAGCAGCTGAGTACCTTACGCGGCGCGGGCGAAGGGCTGGAAAACCGTCTGTATGCCGCAGCCCGCGAAGCAGAAACGGTAAATGATCTGTATGACCGCCTGAAAACCAAGCGCTACCCCACGGCCCGCCTGCGGCGACTGGTACTGGATGCTGTGCTGGATGTGCCTGCCGCGGGCCTGCCCGCGCTGCCGCCGTACCTGTTGGTGCTGGGGGCAAAGCGCAGCGCGCTGCCGCTGTTAAAGCACGCAAAAATTCCGGCGGGCACCAGCCTTGCGGGTTTGGCGGGGCAGGACCAAAAACTGCAAATTGCTGCTGATATGCACAGCAAAGCGGTTGATTTTTCGTTACTTTGCCGGTACAAAATACAGCCCATGGGGTTTGCGTACACGGCGCATGTAGTGCTATTATAATATAAATATGGATAAAAAGTGCGCAAAGTTGAAACTTTGTTGCGCTTTTAATACGCAAAATCGTTGCGAAATGAGGGAAAACAATGGCACTACATGTCATGGACGAAGCCAACCAGTGTCTGGGCTGCAAAAAGCCGCGCTGCCAGCAGGGGTGCCCCATCCAGAGCAATATCCCCGAAGTGATCCGCCTGTTGAAAGCCAACAAGCAGGACGAAGCAGGCCGCAGCTGCCGGAGCGGTGCTTAAGCCGCAAGGCGGGAATTGTGCGGTGTTGCCTTAAGGATAGGGGATAAGGGGGCGTTATTCCGTTCCGCACAGCTCAAATTCGTTTTTGCGGCAGCGGATCAGCCCATCGTCCCGCATTTTGCCCAGCTCCTTGGAAAGTGCGCTGCGGTCCAGGTTCAGGTAGTCCGCCAGCTGCTGGCGGTCAAACGGGATGGAAAAATGCGTGCTGCCCGCCCGCACTGCCTGCGCGGAAAGATAGGTCAGCAGCCGCCCACGCGCACTTTTTGGTGTGGTGCACCGGATGCGTTGGGAGAGCGCCAGGTTTTTCTGCATAGAAAGCAGTAACAGGTTGTGCAAAAACTTGGGGTACCAGCTGGCGGCAGTGTTTTGCTGCTGCAGCATGGGTACAAGATCCAGCCATAAAATTTCGCACGGCTCCGCGGCGGCCACATCCACCATCAGCGGCTCGCCGCACAGGGCATAAGTTTCGGCAAACGCCTGCCCGGCTTCCACATGGCTCAAAATGCTTTTGTTGCCCCACAGGTCGTTGGATTCTACGTTTACGCTGCCGCTTTGCACAATGCCGATCTCATGTACCACACGGCCCGCATGGTAGATCAGAGCGTTTTTGTCATAACGCTGCACACGGATGCAGTGGGCGGCGCGCAGGGCGGCAAGTTCGTCCGCCGTCATGCCACGGAAAAGCTGGATGGGGGTGCTGGCTGTTTTTTCCATGGGATTCCTCGCTTTTTGTGGTTATAACCACAGATTTATTGGCCTGATGGCATTATAATACAAGCACAGCAAAAAGAAAAGAGCAGCGCGCCGCACAGCAATGCACGGCATTGAACGGCGCGGAGAAAGGAACACCCTCTATGATTCGCAAAATTATCCAGATCGATACCGATAAATGCAACGGCTGCGGTGCCTGCGCCAATGCCTGCCACGAAGGTGCTATCGCCATGGTCAACGGCAAGGCCAAACTGATGCGGGATGACTACTGCGATGGCTTCGGCGACTGCCTGCCCCATTGCCCCACCGGCGCTATCACCTTTGTGGAGCGCGAGGCCGCCGCTTATGATGAAAAGGCTGTGGAGGAAAACAAGCGCCAGAAAGCCGCAGCCGCCCAAAAGCCGCTGGGCGGCTGCCCCGGCAGCGCGGCCCGCAGCGTGTTCCACCAGCCTGCGCCGCAGATGCACCACGGCTGCCCCGGCAGCCAGATGCGCCAGATGCAGCATAAGCCGGAACCGGCAGGGGAGGACATGCCGGTGTTGCGGTCTCAGCTTTCCCAATGGCCGGTGCAGATCAAACTGGTTCCGGTCAACGCCCCCTACTTTGATGGGGCCAAACTGCTGATTGCAGCGGACTGCACGGCCTATGCTTACGCCAACTTCCATCAAAAGTTCATCCGCGGCCATATCACGCTGGTGGGCTGCCCCAAGCTGGACGATGTGGATTACAGCGAAAAGCTGACCCAGATCATCCGCGAAAATAACATCCAGAGCGTGACCGTAGTGCGGATGGAAGTGCCCTGCTGCGGCGGGCTGGAACGCGCCGCCAAGGTGGCCTTGCAGAACAGCGGCAAGTTCATCCCGTGGCAGGTCATCACCATCTCCATTGACGGCAATATCCTCAGCGAGCTGTGAGATAAGCCCGCTTTTGACAAAAAACAAATTGGATAAAAATAAAACTGCCTGGATCGTTTGCACACTGCAAACAGGTTCAGGCAGCTTTTCTATTCTTTTCAGATACACCCTCGTGTTACCGGCGGACAGACGACCGGCAGAGGCTTGCCCTTTGCGGGAAACAGCGCTGCGGGCAGCAGCAGAATGAACGGGTCGGCGGAGAACAAAAAGCATTTGTTTTCCATCAAAAAGTAAACCAGGATCACCGTCAAAAACAAAGTTTCGCCCGTGCAGCGGTTTTGGCACAGCCGCCACATCAACAGCAAAAAGATGGCCCCAATCACCACAGCGCCCAGCACACCCTTGTTCATCGGGATGGCAAGGAAAGAATTATCAATGGCGTGGTGCTCGTCTCCATCAGTGGCAAGGCCACCCAAAAGGGTAACGGCCTTGGGCATGGCATCATGGTACCAGCCAGGCACCCCGTCCTGCTCCGGGTGGTAGAGGGGATACCCCCAGAACACATGGTGCCAGATCTCGAACCGGCCGGAAAGCAGGCCGTTCAGTTTGTCCAGCAGCGGGGTGGCGGTGGGATGATCCGGGTCAAACAGCCGCCCGGCCAACAGGCTGAACCCCAGCGCCAGCGGTGCGGCAGCCAGAGCCATGCCGTGCCAGATGCGGCTTTCAAAAAAGGCGGGCAAGGCACGCTGCAGCAAAAACAAAACCAGCAACAGTACCATGGCAATGCCTGCCCCGCGGCAGCCGGGCACCAGCAGCGTGTAGGCTGCCAGGGCAGCCAGGCCGCCCCAGTCCCACCAGCGCAGGCGCGGCCAACGCAGCCAGCCCCAGGCAAAAAATACACCGGCCAGCCGGGCACCGTACCCGTTGTAATGGCCATAGCCGTAATCCCAGTTGCGGCAGTAGTACAGGTAGGGCACCAGCGGCGTTGCGGCGTGCAGCAGCTGCACCGCCAGCAGCCCGCCAGCCGCTGCGGCAAGGTAGACCTGCAGCACCCGGCGCAAATCAACATCCTTGGCACCAATGCCAAGCAAAACGGCAAACAAAAACCATTGGTCGTGCCCGTATGCGGTGGTAAACACCGCAAAAGCGGCCAACGCGGCAGCCGTCAGCGCCTGTTGTTTGGTCTGCCACTGGGTCAGCAGCAGGCTTTTGGCAACCAGCAGCACCGCCGCCGTAACGGTTAAGGCAATGCGGCACACATGGCTGAATGTGGGCAGTGTGTTTTGAATGTTGGAGCTGAATACCTCCGATAAAACCAGCAGCAGCGCCACGGCAGCGCAGAACACACGCTCGCCCTTGGCCTGTGCTGCTGGGCTGACCGGGCGGAAAAGCCGGTCAGGTGGTTGTGTGGCCATCAAACCGGCCTCCTTTCCGCATTGGTTCGGTTTGAATTTTGTGTATACTTTTTAGTATACACAAACAGTATACCACAATTTTGTGCAAAAGAAAAGCAGGGCCGTGCCGCTTTTGCCGCAAAGCAGCAAAAGGCAAAGCATAGCCCTGCAAAATTGCTTATTCTACCCCAGTTTCAGCGGCGTACTCTTCAATCAGCTCGCGCTCCAAAAACGGCGTTTTAACACCCTCGCGGTCACGGTAGGCTTCGTGGCCTTTGCCAATTACGGCAATCAGGTCGCCCTCCTGCGCGTGGTCAATGGCGTAATGCAGGGCATCCAGCCGGTCGGGAATTTCCACATACTTGGCGTCCGGGTTGCCCTTGGCCATGCCGGTTTTGATGTCCGCGATAATATCTTCCACTTTTTCAAAGCGGTTGTTGTCTTCGGTCAGGATGCTGAAATCCGCCAACTTGGCGCACACTTCGCCCATGCCGTAACGGCGCAGCTTGCTGCGGTTGCCGCCGCAGCCGAACACCACGACCAGGCGGTTGGGGTTGTACTCCCGCAGGGTTTCAATCAGGCTTTCGGTGGCGGCTTCGTTGTGGGCATAGTCGATCAGGATGGTGAACTTGTGGCTGATGGGCACCAGCTCCACACGGCCTTTGACGAGCGCCTTTTTCAGCCCCTCATGGATGGGGGCATCCGCAAGGCCCAGCACCTTGCCCACGCCGATGGTGGCCAGGGCGTTGTAAATACTGAACAGCCCCGGCATGCCCACCTGTACGTCCAGCGTGTGGCCGTCCGGCTCGGTCAGGGTGAACTCAACGCCCAGCATCTCTTTGTTGCGCAGCAGGCGGTACTGCTCGCTGGCGCGGTAGTCCACCTTGGGGGCGTGGATGCCATAGGTAACCAGCTTGCAGGTGTGGCCTTCCAGCAATGCTTCGGTGTTGGGGTCATCGGCGTTTACCACGCCGACATCGCAGCGCTGGAACAGCTTGCCTTTCCAGCTGCGGTATTCCTCAAAGCTGGAATGTTCGCCGGGGCCGATGTGGTCCGGGTACAGGTTGGTGAACACGCCCACTTTATAATGGATGCCCGCCACGCGGTCCATCATAATGCCCTGGCTGGAAACTTCCATCACGCAGGCATCGCACCCGGCATCCGCCAACTGGCGCAGGATCTTTTGCAGCTCATAGCTCTCGGGGGTGGTGTTGTTCAGGTCATAGTGGTGGCCGGGGTAATACACGCCGTTGGTGCCGACCATGCCGACCTTGTGACCTGCGGCTTCCAGCACAGCCTTGATCATGTGGGTGGTGGTGGTTTTGCCCTTGGTGCCGGTCACGCCAACCATCGTCATTTCCAGCGCGGGACGGCCAAAATAGGCGGTGGAAAGCAGCGCCATGGCGTAACGGGTGCTCTCGAACTTGACCACGGTCACATCCGGCAAAGCGGCCAGTACCTCGGCGGGCAGGTCGTGCTGGATGGCCAGCACGGCGGCGCCTTTGGCGGCAACGTCCGCGGCGTAATCATGGCTGTCCCGCTGGGTGCCAACGATGCAGACAAACAGACCGCCCGGCGTTACCTTGCGGGAATCATAGTAAATGTCAGTCACTTCGGTATTCAGGCAGCCCTGAACAAGTGTATAGTCCAGATTTTTCAGCAGTTGTTTTAACAGCATGTTGTTATCACCTCAGCGTTTTACAAAGTATTCATCGTACCAGACTAAGAACATAAAAATGCACCAGATCTGCCGCCAGTTATCCCGCTTGCCGGAAATATGCTGGTCCAGCATGGCATTCAGCTCTTTTGTGCGGAAAAACTGCTCCGCGGCGGGGGTGTTAAATGCCTTGCGCACAACGCCCGCATACTGCTCATCCCGCAGCCAGGCGCGTACCGGAACAGGGAAGCCGAGCTTCTTTTTGTCTGCCGTTTTGGCGGGGATGGTTTTTTCTGCCGCACCGCGCATCGCAATCTTGGTCTGGGTGGCGTTCACCTTGCACTTGGTCGGAATATGACTTGCCAGTTCAAATACTTTGCGGTCCAGGAACGGCACGCGCAGCTCCAGGCTGTTGGCCATGCTCATCTTGTCGGCTTTCAGCAGAATATCGCCCACCATCCACAGGTTCAGGTCGCAGGTTTCCATCTGGGTCACAGCGTCCTGCCCTTTGGAAAGCTCAAAGTACGGGCGGGAAAGGTCAGTGGGCAGCTTGCCGGGGTGGTAGTTTTTCAGCAGCTTTTTCTTGCGGTGCTCATCCATCAGGTTGGTGTTGCCGATGTAACGCTCCGCCAGCGGCTTGCCGCGGCGCACCAAAAAGTTGATGCCATGCACCGGCGGCAGCAGGTCCGCCACCGCGCCGATGGCCCGGCGGATGGGCAGGGGAATCTTGTCATACCAGGTTACGGTAAACGGCTCTTTATAAATGTTGTACCCGCCGAAAAATTCATCGGCGCCCTCGCCGGACAGGCAGACCTTGACCTGCTTGGATGCTTCGCGGTTGACAAAGTACAGCGCGACCGAAGCGGCATCCGCCAGAGGCTCGTCCATGTGGTACTGGATCTTGCCCAGGTTGGCCCAGTATTCCTCCGGCGTAATGCGGTAAGCGTAATTCTTGACCCCGATGTGCTTGGAAAACTCCTGTGCATAGTCGGTTTCGTCATACTGCTTGTTGGCAAAGCCAACGGTGAATGTTTTGTCCACATGGGCCAGCGCGGCCATGTAGCTGGAATCCACGCCGGAAGAAAGGAAGCTGCCAACCTCAACATCGGCGATCTTGTGTGCCTGCACGCTCTCTTTCATCGCCGCGCTGATCTCGTCCTCCCACTCTTCCAGTGTGCGGGAATCATCGGGGTCAAACTTGGGCTGCCAGTAGCGCTGCACCGTCAGTTGCCCGGCTTTCCATTCCAGCCAGTGGGCGGGCATCAGCTTTTTGACGCCCTTGAAGAAGGTATCCTCCCCGGGGGAATACTGGTAGGAAAGATACAGCGGCAGCTGCTCTTCGTTCAGCTCTTTCTTGAAGCCGGGGTGGGCCAAAAAGCTTTTGATCTCACTGCCAAACAGCAGCTCGCCGGCATCGTTTTGGTAATAATAGAACGGCTTGATGCCAAAATGGTCGCGCGCGCAGAACAACGTTTCGTTCTTGCGGTCCCAGATGGCAAAAGTGAACATGCCGCGCAGCTTTTGCAGCATCTCCTTGCCCCACTGCTCGTACCCGTGCAGCAAAACTTCGGTGTCGGACCGGGTGGCGAAGGTGTGCCCGGCGCGCATCAATTCGGCGGTCAACTCCTGGAAGTTGTAGATCTCGCCGTTAAAGATGACGGCGAGGTTCTGGTCCTCATTGAACATGGGCTGTTTGCCGCCCTCCAGGTCAATGATGGAAAGGCGGCGCTGGCCAAGGGCTGCCGGGCCTTCAATAAACTGGCCCTGGCCATCGGGGCCGCGGTGGGCGATGGCATCCATCATGCCCTGCAAAATTTCCTGCATGTCGGCGCGTGCGCCGACAAAGCCAACAATTCCACACATGGTTATAATCCTCAACTGGCTGCGGAGCTAAAAACAAACCGCAGGTTATTACTTTCTTGCCCCGGCGGAAACCGGTACTGTTTGTACGATATGCCCTATTATACACGGTTCGCGCCGTAAAGAAAAGCATTTTGCGGCGAATGCTGTTGGAATTTTCGCCCGCGCAGACAAAAACGCCGTGCCCGCACCCCCAAAGCAGGCAATATTGCCGTTTGACATGTGGTGGCAATGGCGGTAAAATAAAGGATAACCAAAATGGGAAAGGTTTGGTATTATGTCTGATTTTTTACCGGTACTTCTTGGCAGCGATGCCAATGTTTATGGTATGGCACGCAGCTTTTACCAGCAGTATGGCGTGCGCAGCGTGGCCATCTGCAAGGGTGCGCTGGTTGCAACTTCCAACACCAATCTTGTAAAAATTGCCGTGCTGGAACCTGATTTGGAAAACGATGAAACGTTTGTAAAAACGCTGACCGATTACGCAAAAGCCCATGCGGACAAGCCGCTGGTGCTGGTTTCCTGCGCGGACGGTTACACCGTGTTGATGGGCCGCCACCGCGATGCCCTGAAACCCTATTACCACTTTGCCTGCCCGGAACTGCAAACCGTGCTGGACCTGGATATTAAGGAAAACTTTTACCGTGCCTGCGAAGCACACGGCCTGAGCTACCCCAAAACGGCAACCTGCAATGCGCAGAACTATAAAAATATAGAACTGCCGTTTGCGTTCCCCGTTATCATCAAGGCGAGCAATTCCCCGGCGTATTGGAACTGCACCTTCCCCCACAAGAAAAAGGTGTTCCTTGCCAATAACCGCGAAGAATTTGACGCCATCACCGCCGCCATTTACGGCAGCAGCTACCAGGACGAATTGATTCTGCAGGAGTATATCCCCGGCGATGACAACTGCATGCGTGTGCTGAACGCCTACTGCGGCCTGGACCACAAAGTCAAGCTGATGGCTTTGGGCCGCCCCCTGCTGGAAGAGCAGACCCCCGAAGGCATCGGCAACTATGCGGCCATCTTGTCTGACCCCGAATACAATGATGCTGCCCTGCTGGAAAAGCTGAAAAACTTTTTGGAAGATATGCAGTGGGAAGGCTTTGCCAATATGGACATCAAGTACGACGCCCGCACCGGCGAGTACAAGATGTTTGAGATGAACCCCCGTCAGGGCCGTTCCAGCTACTTTGTCACCGCGGCAGGGTATAACCTGTCCAAGTGGCTGGTGGAGGATGTGCTGGAGCACAAGGAACTTGGCCTGACCATTGCCGATACCAAGAGCCTGTGGATGATTGCCCCCTACGGCGTGATCAAAAAATACCTGAAGGACCCGGATCTGCTGGCCCGTGCGGATAAGCTGAAAAAAGAGGGCAAATGTGCCCACCAGCTGTTCTGCAAAGAGGATTGGAACCTGAAGCGCTGGCTCTGGTACATCCGCAGCCAGCTGAACTACTACCGCAAAACCGCCCGCTACTATGGCAATAAGGGCCTGCGGGATTGATGATAGAATAAAAGCTATCACACACTATAAATAAAATCGCTGGCCCCCGTAGGGGCGCACATTGTGCACCCGCCGCCCTTTTGGCAATCATAAAAACGCCAGCCTGTAACAAAACAAACCATTATAATATAGAGAGGGGAAAGCGCCTATGTGTGGCATTACCGGCTTTGCTGAGCGCAACCATAAAGCGGAAACCGCCCGCCGCATTGTAAAAGGAATGGCGGACCTGATCACCTACCGCGGCCCGGACGGCGAAGGCTACTATGTGGACGACCAGGTAGCCCTGGGTCACCGCCGCCTTTCCATCATTGACCTGGAGGGCGGCAAGCAGCCCATGTTCAATGAGGATGGCAGTCTTGTCTGCATTTTTAACGGCGAGATCTATAACTTCCAGACCCTGCGCGAGGAACTGATCGCCGCAGGCCATACCTTTGCCACCCGGTCCGATACCGAGGTGCTGCTGCATGGCTATGAGCAGTGGGGCAATCAGCTGCCCGGCAAACTGCGCGGCATGTTCACCTTCGTGATCTGGGACCAGAAAACCAAAACCATGTTTGGTGCGCGGGATATCTTCGGTATCAAACCGTTCTATTATTATAATCAGGATGGTTTGTTCCTGTTTGGCAGCGAGATCAAAAGCTTTCTGGCTCATCCCGGTTTCAAAAAGGAACTAAACGAGGAACGCCTGCCGGAATATTTGAGCATTGAGTATATCCCCAATGAGGAAACCATGTTCAAAAATGTCTACAAGCTGCCCAGCGGATGTATGTTCACCTGGGAAAATGGCGAGCTGACAGTGGAACGCTACTATGAGATCAAGTACCATGTGGACGATTCCAAGAGCCTGGAAGAGTGGGAAAAAATCATTACCGATACCTTTGCCGAAAGCGTTGCCGCCCACCAGATTGCCGATGTTGAGGTTGGCTGCTTCCTTTCTTCCGGTGTGGATTCCAGCTTTGTGGTCAACGAGGTTGCTAAGGGGACTCCGCATGTCAAGAGCTTCTCGGTTGGCTATGCGGAGGAAAAATACTCCGAGCTGCCGTATGCCCAGGAGTTCAGTAAGGAAATCGGTGTGCCCAGCATTGCCAATAAGGTGGATGCCGAACAGTTCTTTGAAGCCAACCGCCTGATCCAGTGGTACCTGGATGAACCCATGCCCAACCCGGCGGAAGTTCCGCTTTACTTTTTGGCCCAGAACGCCCGCAAGTACGTCAAGGTTGTGCTTTCCGGCGAAGGTGCCGATGAACTGTTTGGCGGCTACCCCATGTACTGCCAGGCGGTTCACTTTATGGATTACGAGCATAAGGTGCCCAAAGCGCTGCGTAAGGCCGCAGGCGCAGTGGCATCCAAACTGCCGGACTTTAAGGGCAAGCACTTCCTGGTGCGCGGTGCAGAAGAACCCTGGCAGCGCTATATGCGCGCCAACTATGTTTTCCTGGACCCGGCTGAACGTGACCGCTGCCTGAAAAAGAACTACCACAGCCCCCGCCCGGAACAGTTCTTTAAGCCTTATTTTGATAAAGTGCAGGGTCTGGATGAACCCACCCAGCTGCAGTGGGTGGATATGCACACCTGGATGCTGTATGATATCCTGCTGAAAGCCGACCGCATGAGCATGGCCAACAGCCTGGAACTGCGCGTGCCTTTCCTGGACCGCAACATGCTGGATGTGGCACTGTCCATCCCGCAGAAATACCGCTCCGGCAAAGAGTCCACCAAGATCGCTCTGCGCGGTGCCGCCATGAAGCAGCTGCCGGAAAGCGTTGCCCATCGCAAAAAGCTGGGCTTCCCCGTGCCGCTGAACGACTGGCTGCGGGAAGATAAGTACTATAATATGGTAAAGGAAAAGTTCACTGGCCCCGTTGCCGAAAAGTTCTTTAATGTGGACGAAATCATGCGCCTGCTGGATGATCATAAGGCGGGCAAGGCCAAGAACATGACCAAGATTTGGAGCTTCTATTCCTTTATTTTGTGGTACGAGCTGTATTTCGTAAACACCCAGGCCCCGGCAGGAATCTATTAAAAGCCGGGCAGAAAGCCCCGATAAAAACACAAATAAAAAAGTTCAAAAAAATTGAACTTTACTATTGACACAATGCGCCCCATGTGATATTATAATTCTCGCAGCATGTTCCCAGACAACAGGAACTGACCCGTGCGCGCCCGTAGCTCAGGTGGATAGAGCAACTGCCTTCTAAGCAGTGGGCCAGGGGTTCAAGTCCCTTCGGGCGCATTCTATGGTGCCTATGGCGCAGTTGGTTAGCGCGCCAGATTGTGGCTCTGGAGGCCGAGAGTTCGAATCTCTCTAGGCACCCCACCAAAGACCGCACAGTGATTATGCTGCGCGGTCTTTTCTTTTGCTGGGCCGTCGCCAAGCGGTAAGGCAGAGGACTTTGACTCCTCCATTGCGTCGGTTCAAATCCGGCCGGCCCAACCAAGATGCAACCTCGCAGGGGGTTGCATCTTTTTATTTGTAATAAACGGCGGCGGGAGAACATAGGCCGAATTTGAACAGCCCGTGCCCGGCGTCCCACGTCCCGCCGGGTAAAAACAGTCCAGCGGACTGTTTTTAGGGCGCGGCTTGCCAAATCCGGCCGGCCCAACCAAAATCGCTCATGAATTTAACGTGAAAACGTTGAATATGTGGGCGGTTTTTCTTTTTCCTTGAATATGCTAAAACTCCGTTTTCCTGAATTTTCCCGATTTTTACATACTTTTCCTAATGCTTTTAGCGACCTAATTAGCGACTTTTTTAGGAGGAAATTTTTATGTCAGGAAAAGCTCGTCGGGGAAACGGAGAAGGCTCCGTATACCAGGATAAGAATCGTGTATGGCACGCAAAGTTGACAGTTGGCCGGTATAGAAACGGCAAACCCCGTTATAAGGAATTCAAAGGAAAAAGAAAAGCGGATGTAATAGCAAGGCGAGATGCGTACCAGAAAGAGTATGGAGATTTATCTCTTGAATCAGGTGCGAACATACCGTTTGCTGATTACATCACGCGCTGGATAGAGAATGTCAAGCGTAACGAACAAAAGGAAGCTACACATAATAAAGCAGTGAGCACTGCGAAGACCTACATTATTCCTATGATACCCTTTCCAATATCCCATAGCCCATTGAAGCCACTATACTTCAACGGGCTTTTTTCTATATCTGTAACCTGTCGCAAAATTTCCCCTACAACCCTGTTGACAAACCCGTACATTCTCACTATAATTAACCGTGATAATTATCGAAGGCAATTACAAGGAGGAAATATGACAACAGAGAACATGAAGGCGCTGCTGGATGCCTGTTACCAGGCAAAGCGGGTGCGGGAGCTGCTGCCGGCGCTGCCAAAAGGGGTCAGCCCTTCTTATATTCAATATCTGGATACCATCGAGGAACTGGAACGCCGCGGCGTTCGGGTAAAGGTTTCGGAGATCAGCGATGCGCTGAACTTGCCGCGCCCCGGCGTTACGCGCACGGTCAAAGAGATGGAGGATAAAGGCTACCTGAAAAAAATCGCATCGGAGCAGGATGGCCGCGTGACCTACCTTTCTATTACGGAAAGCGGCCGCCAGCTTTCGCAGGTGCACAACACCGAGTTCTTTGCGCAGCTGGCGCCGCTTGTGGCTGACATTTCGGATGCGGATGCAGCCTGCACGGTCCAGACGATTGAAAAGATATACAAAATCATGTCGGAAAGGAAAAATTCACTTGAACACAGATAAAACAGATTTTACGCAAGGGAGCATTTTAAAAAAACTTTCCCTTTTTATGCTGCCGGTACTCGGAGCTTTGGTGCTGCAGGCGGCATATGGCGCGGTTGACCTGCTGGTGGTGGGGCACTTTGGCTCCACGGCGGGGCTTTCGGCGGTTTCTACCGGCAGCCAGCTGCTGAACCTGGTCACCTTTGTGGTAACGCAGCTTGCCATGGGCGTTACGGTTTTGATCGCCCGCTATATTGGCGAGAAGAAACCCCAGCAGATCGGGGCGGTGCTTGGCGGTGCCGCGGTGGTGTTTGCCATTATGTCCGTGGTTCTGTTTATTTTGCTGGTCGCATTTGCACGGCCCATTGCGGTGCTGATGCAGGCTCCGGAGGAAGCCATTGGCCTTACCGCAAGCTACATCCGCATCTGCGGCAGCGGTATTTTCTTTATTGTGGCATACAACCTGATGGCCGCCATCTTCCGCGGTCTGGGCGACAGCAAATCCCCGTTGTTGTTCGTGCTGGTGGCCTGCATTGTCAACATTGCGGGCGACCTGCTGCTGGTGGCCGGGCTCAAGATGGATGCTGCCGGTGCTGCGGCGGCAACGGTGTTGGCACAGGCTGTCAGCGTGGTGTTCGCCATTGTAATGCTGGTGAAGAAAGATCTCCCGTTTACCATCAAAAAGTCGGATTTTCGCCTCGACGTACAGTGCCGGAAATTCCTGGAGATCGGTCTGCCGCTGGCCTTGCAGGAATTTTTGACCCAGCTTTCTTTCCTGGCGCTCTGCGCCTTTGTCAACCGCCTGGGCCTGGCTGCATCCTCCGGCTATGGCGTTGCCTGCAAGATCGTTAACTTTGCCATGCTGATCCCCAGCGCGTTGATGCAGTCGATGGCTTCGTTTGTGGCGCAGAATGTGGGTGCGGGCAACCCCAAGCGTGCCCAAAAGGCGATGCTGACCGGTATTGGGGTGGGGCTGATGTTTGGCTGCGCGGTGTTTGCCCTTGTTATGTTCAGGGGCGACCTGTTGGCGGGCGTTTTCTCCACCGATGCAGAGGTTGTACAGAAAGGCTTTGAGTACCTGAAAGGCTTTGCACCCGAAACTATTGTGACGGCGATTCTGTTCAGCATGGTGGGTTACTTTAACGGCAACAATAAAACCCTCTGGGTTATGATTCAGGGCCTGGTCCAGACGCTGCTGGTGCGTTTGCCGATGGCATATTTCATGAGCATTCAGCCGAACGCCAGCCTGACCAAGATCGGCCTTGCCGCCCCGGTATCTACCACAGTGGGCGTTGTGCTGAACATTGCGTTTTACATGTACCTGAACCGTGCCGAACAGCGCAAACAGCGCACGGCAGCATAACGGGGAAGTGCAGCATGACACCGCCTGCAAAAGTGAAAAGACAGTCGTTATAATATATCATCATATCAAAAAAAGCTGCTGCACCGGGAAAGCCAGGTGCGGCAGCTTTTTGCATAGAAAGGCAGCAGCAAACAAAGCAGCGGACCTCTATTCCGCTGTCTACACAATGGCGACGAAGTGTGCAAAATAAATCAACTCGAACTTGATTTTTTGTGCATTTAACGCTATGATTAAACCAACGGAAACCATGTTGACAGGATGGATTTTTGCATCCTGAATGACCAATACAACTGGGAGGTAGTTATGCTGGATGTAGCAATCATCGGCTGTGGTGTGGTTGGTGCAGCTGCAGCGTATGAACTGTCGCACTATCCGCTGCATGTGGCAGTGCTGGAAGCAGAAAACGATGTGGCGGATGGAACAACGAAGGCAAACAGCGCCATCCTGCACGCCGGGTATGACCCGGAACCGGGCACCCAAATGGCCCGCCTGAATGTGCAGGGTGTGGCGCTGGCAAAGGAAATCTGCGCCCGGCTGGATGTGCCCTATCGCCAGTGCGGCAGCCTGGTGCTGGCGCTGAGCCAGGCAGAGCTGCCCCACCTGCAAAAGCTGTACGCGAACGGCGTGGCAAACGGCGTGCCGGGCATCCGGCTGCTGACAGCGGCGGAAACCCTGGCGATGGAGCCGCAGCTTGCCCCCACAGTGGCCGGGGCGCTGTTTGCCCCCAGCGCAGCCATCGTCAGTCCGTGGGAGTTTGCGCTGGCCATGGCGGAGGTGGCTGTGCGCAACGGGGTAGAGCTGTACCGCAGCACTCCTGTAACCAACATTGAAAAGATTGACGGCGGCTGGCAGCTGACCACGCCAAACGGCAGCTTTGCGGCCCGCTATGTGGTCAATGCGGCGGGACTGAACGCCCAGGCCATCCATGAGATGGCCGCGCCGCACACCTTTACGCTGGAACCTACCCGCGGGGAATACTATCTGCTGGACAAAAGCGAAGGCAACCGTGTGAACCATGTGATCTTCCAGTGCCCGAACGAGAACGGCAAAGGGGTGCTGGTAACGCCCACCGTACACGGCAACCTGCTGGTGGGGCCGAACGCCCAGCCGGTAGCGGGGGATGATACCGCCTGCACGGCAGACGGCCTTGCCTTTGTGGCGGCAACGGCCAGGCGCAGTGTGCCGGGGATCCGCTTTGGCGAGTCCATCCGCAACTTTGCCGGTGTGCGCGCCAACGTGGATACCGGGGACTTCGTGATCGGCGAAGCGGACGGCGCGCCGGGCTTTATTGACCTGGCGGGCATGAAATCGCCGGGGCTTTCCAGTGCACCGGCTGTGGCAAAAGAGGTAACTAAAATTCTGGCAGCCCACAACGACCTGCCGGAGCCAAAGACGGATTATAAGGATGGCCGTACCCGCGTGCGGTTCAAGGAGCTGCCGCCGGAGCAAAAGGCGGAGCTGATTGCCAAAAATCCCGCCTATGGCCGCGTGATCTGCCGGTGTGAGACGATCACCGAGGGCGAGATACTGGATGCCTTGCAGAGCGAGATCCCAGCCGTGAGCATTGATGGCGTAAAGCGGCGGTGCAACGCGGGCATGGGCCGCTGTCAGGGCGGATTTTGCGGGCCGCGCGTGCTGGAACTGATCAGCAAAACACGAGGCATTGACCCGTTGGATGTATTGCAGGACAAAGCCGGCACCAATGTGCTGCTGTGTGAAACCAAAACCGGAAGGGGGTGCAACCATGGTTGAACTTGTTATCATCGGCGGCGGCCCGGCGGGCCTGGCGGCGGCGTACAGCGCGTGGCAGCATGGCCTGCGCGATATTTTGATTTTGGAACGCGATGCAGAGCTGGGCGGTATTTTGAACCAGTGCATCCACAACGGGTTTGGCCTGCATCGGTTTGGCCAGCAGCTTACCGGCCCGGAATACGCCGGGCGCTATATCGAGATGCTGCGCACAACCGGCGTGCGGGTGGAACTGGGCACCATGGTGCTGGAAGTGACCCCCGATAAGCAGGTACACTGCGTCAGCCGCAGCAAGGGCTACCAGATCATTCAGGCCAAAAGCATTATCCTGTGCATGGGCTGCCGCGAGCGCACCCGCGGGGCCATCGGCACCCCCGGCACCCGCCCGGCGGGAATTTATACCGCCGGTGCAGCCCAGCGCTATGTAAATATGGAAGGCTACCTGGTGGGCAGACGGGTATTGATTTTGGGCAGCGGCGATATCGGCCTGATCATGGCGCGCCGTATGACGCTGGAGGGAGCCAAAGTGCTCGCCTGCGTGGAAGTGATGCCTTATTCCGGCGGGTTGACCCGCAACATTGTGCAGTGCTTGCAGGATTTTGATATTCCGCTGTACTTATCCCACACCATTGTGGAAATTCAGGGCAAAAAGCGGGTGGAAAAAGCCATCGTTGCCAAGGTGGATGAAAACCGCCGCCCTATCCCTGGAACCGAGATGGAGTTTGATGTGGATACCATCCTGCTCAGTGTGGGGTTGATCCCCGAAAACGAGTTGACCCGCCAGGCAGGTATTGCCATGGACCCCCACACCAAGGGGGCCGTGGTATATGAAAATATGGAAACCGAGATCCCCGGTGTATTTGCCTGCGGCAACGTGGTGCATGTGCACGATCTGGTGGATTTTGTTTCCGGCGAAAGCGAAACCGCCGGTGCAGCCGCGGCAGCCTATGTGCAAAATGGCGAGATAGAAACCGAAACCGTTCTGCCGCTGGCAGCGGGGGAGGGCATTGGCTACACCGTGCCGCAGCATATCCGGCTGGACGGCGTGCAGAAAAGCGTGAGCGTATCGTTCCGTGTGCGGCGCAATTATGGGCCCAGCACCATAACGGTGCGCTGCGGACCAAACAAAATTGCCGCCTTTAAGCGGGAACGCCTGGCACCGGGGGAGATGGAGCACATTACGCTGCCCAAAGCTCTGCTGCAAAAAGCGGACGGCCCGCTGATCGTTGCTGTGGAGGAGGAGCCGCAATCATGACAGAAACAATAAAAGAGCTGATCTGCATCTGCTGCCCCAAGGGGTGCCATCTGCGGGTGGACACCGCAAATGACTATGCCGTGACCGGCAATGCCTGCCCCAACGGCGCTGCATACGGCAAAGAGGAACTGACCCACCCCACCCGCATCATTACCAGCACCGTGCGCATTACGGGTGGACTGTACCCGCGCTGCCCGGTCAAAACCGCGCAGGCGGTGCCAAAGGAAACGATGTTTTCCGTGATGGCTGCGCTGAATACCGCGGCTCTGCAAGCCCCCGTGCATACCGGGGATGTGGTACTGCCTAACGTGTGCGGCACCGGCGTGGATGTTGTGGCAACGCGTAACATGGAAAAAGTGGAATAAAAACAGCGGGTAGTTAGGGCAACACCGCACAATTCCCGCCTTACGGCTTAAGCACCGCTTCGGCGG
>OLQD01001195.1_pt1 | contig 22313 bp, 20 predicted proteins | sample 1672841 | NCBI WGS metagenome assembly OLQD01 (sample SAMEA3136729, study PRJEB25190) | human gut metagenome | biome: human gut; feature: human-associated habitat; material: faeces | place: Austria | collected 2013 | reverse complement strand
TCAATCAGCGTGCTTATTTTCAACGGATTAGTTACAATTTTAACGAAGTATTAAAATATGGGTCAGACAAAAAAATGGCTTGTTTTTGAAAGGAATTGTATTTATACTCCGACAACCAACAAAGATAGTGTTTTTATTGTAGTTCCCCTATACAAATCACAATTATCACAAAAACAAGACAACATCTTTCCTTACAAAAGTTACAGGTGTCGGCAACTTTTTTTCACTGCCGGCACCTGTTCCTGTTTGCTGGCGACAATTTTGTCAGCCATCTATCATTTCACATATACTTTCACGCGGTTTACAAGGTATATGCCTTCCACAAGTCCTTCGATAAGCGTCTTGCCTTCGTTCACTTCCACTGAGCGAATCAGACGGCCGCTCAAATCGTAAACCGTAACGACTGCCCTACCCGGAGCAACCACTTCGATAGCATTGTTGACTCCCTTCACGTACAGACCGTCGGCAGTTACGCTTCCTACTCCTGAAATCTTTTCCATTACGATATCTAGCACTACGCTGCCTTCATCGAAAATAATGCCAGTCTTTTCGAATGACTTGTAGCCTTCCAAAGAAGCTGTCACGGCATATTCCATAGAGTCGTCGGCAATCTCAAACGAATAAGCGCCGGTTTCGTCCGTTGTTACTTCCCATTCAGAGAACCAGTCGTCAGACAGAACTACGCGTACACCGGCAAGAGGCTTGTTGGTTTCGCTGTCTGTAACAACGCCGCTGATAGTGAGTTTTTCCAATGCAATGTCACGAACAACGTCGCCGTCAGCAACAGACACGTTTTCTTCCTCATAAGTCTTGTAGCCTGCGGCATAAGCTGTAAGCGTATAAACCAGACCTGTTTCTGAAACTTCGAATGAATAGTTGCCTTCTGCGTCAGTCATGTCGAAGAAGACAACTCCACCCGACTGCATCATTACCTGAACACCTTCCAACGGTTCTTTAGTGCAGCATCCGTTACAACACCGCTGACAGTCGGAACAATCGGTTCCAATGCGATATTTTCGACAACACTGCCATCCGTGAACAGAATGCCTGTCTTTTCAAATTCCTTGTAGCCTTCCAAAGAAGCTGTCAACGTGTATTCTGCCGTATCGTCGCCGATTGCAAATGAATAGGCTCCGTTTTCATCCGTTGTCACTTCCTCTTCCGTCCACCAGCCGTCGGACAACATCACGCTCACACCGGCGAGAGGCTCGTTCGTCTTGGAATCAGTAACGACACCGCCGATAGTAAGTTTGTCCAATGCAATATTGCGGACAATATTGCCTTCAGCTACCGATACGTTTTCTTCCACATAAGTCTGATAACCATAATAGCTTGCGCTCAATGTATAGACAAGGTCCGGTTCTGAAACTTCGAATGAATACTTACCCTGAATGTCGGTCATACCCATAAACATGATTGCACCTGACTGCATCATTACCTGAACATATGCCATCGGTTCGCCCGTTTCAGCATCTGTAACGACACCGCTAACTATTTTTGCCTCATCCGACAATGTCATATTCTTTGCAACACTTCCGGCAGCAAAGGAAACATTTTCCCCAACCAGTTCTGAACCACTGCCCTGCGATTCAACTTTGTGGTCATTTTCATAAATCAACATCATTGTGGTCGGATCAATAGGAATCGTCGTTCCTGTTTCAATATCTTCGCTTAATAAATTTTGAGCTGAAGCGCTCATACTCATACAGAATAAAACTGCTAAAAACAAGTAAATGTACTTCATAATTTCATATAAACTACGCAATCTAATCACAAATCAACACTTTCGCATATTTACATATAAATTTGATAAAAACAACCTTTTTGCAATATTTTTTATAATATTGCCGAAAATATACATATACACATAAAAAAGTGCCGCCGGGAAATCCCCGACGGCACCTTGTCCAAATATAGTATGTCTTGTCTTACTGACGTCCTGAAGTAGCAACTTCGCGGTTGATTTTCTTAATCAAACCTTGGAGCACTGCACCCGGGCCGAGTTCTACGAATTCAGTAGCGCCGTCAGCAATCATTTGCTGTGCAATCTGTGTCCAAAGTACCGGAGCTGTCAACTGTGCAATCAAGTTAGCCTTGATTTCTTCCGGATCTGTGTGAGGTTTAGCGTCAACATTCTGATAAACCGGGCAAACAGGAACTGAGAACTTGGCATTGTTGATAGCTGCTGCCAATTCTTCGTGTGCCGGCTGCATCAGCGGAGAGTGGAATGCACCGCCCACTTTCAGTTTCAAAGCGCGGCGTGCACCTGCTGCCAATGCTTTTTCGCAAGCAGCGTCGATACCTGCTTCAACACCAGAGATAACGATTTGTCCCGGGCAGTTGTAGTTTGCCGGAGCAACCACTTCGTCGATAGAGTTGCAGATTTCTTCTACCTGTTCGTTAGTCAGGCCAAGGATAGCTGCCATAGTTGAAGGCTGTGCTTCGCAAGCCTTTTGCATAGCCATTGCACGAGTGGAAACTACGCGCAAACCGTCTTCGAACGACAATGCGCCTGCTGCTACAAGTGCAGAAAATTCGCCGAGTGAGTGGCCGGCTACCATATCCGGTTTGAATTCTTCTCCCATTGTCTTAGCCAAGATGACTGAGTGAAGGAAGATAGCTGGTTGAGTTACTTTTGTCTGACGAAGGTCTTCTTCAGTTCCGTTGAACATAAGGTCTGTGATGCGGAAACCGAGAATTTCGTTTGCTTTCTCGAACAATTCTTTTGCTGTTGCATTAGTGTCGTAAAGGTCTTTGCCCATACCGACAAATTGAGCTCCCTGTCCAGGGAATACAAATGCTTTCATAAGCTGTTTCTTTAATTTGTTAATGTTCTTAAAACCGCCGCAAAGGTACGCATTTTTTTGCAGTACGCACTATTTTCCTCCCAAAATGTTGATTATCGGCAAGATTTAATGAAAAAACACCGACAATCATGCACATTTTTGACAACAAAACGGTTGTTTTTTATTTTTTTCCTTATTTTTGGGAAACACTTTTTACAATCTAACCATTTATGCTATGAAATACTTGCTTCTAACCTCCCTTCTCCTGCTCCTTGCCACAACGGCTTCGTCATGTATTGCACTGCAAACCACGCGCAACACTCCGCCCCGACAGCACGCCATATTCACCCATCCGTCACCTCAGGCGGCTTCCGACTTCATGGCCATATCCGCTGCCAACCCTGCAAAATGAGCCAACAAAAAAGGAGAACAGTGCCAAAACTCACTGCCCTCCTCTGAAAAAACATGTTTATACAGATTGTAGCTATTTCTTCTTCAATTCAATACATACATTTCCTGAATGATCGAACAAACCGAGATTTCCGTTCGACATTCTTCCGTATTTGCGGATTTTACCGAGTGCGCCGAGCACCATCTGTTCCAGTTCCATGTCCGGACAGCTCATCATCGTAGAAGCTCCCAATGAGAAAGCAATGCTCTGTCCTTCTTCCAGCGTGATGGCTGAATTGAACAAATTGCAACCGGCATTACCGTTGACACGCGATTCTTCCAAGTCAAAAACCATAAAGGGTGCTGTGTCCATTTCTGATTTAGCCCCAACGCCTTCCACGCTGATAATTAGCCATTCACCGGCCAATTCCGACGGTTTCATTACGCCGCAGCGTTTTTTCACCACTGCAACGGCCTTTTTGTCGGCATTATAGAATGTAAAGGAGTCATTTCCTGTTTTCTTGTATCCAGTCACACCTGAAAGCGTCTGCAACACATTGTTTTCCAAATCCATATTCGGACAAGCCATGCGTGTAGAACCCATCTGCGCGAAAGAAATCTCGCCCGGAGCAGCCGTCATGTCAAGCTGACCCAAGATGCGGTTACAGCCGCTTTTACCATAAATGCGACCTTCCTTAGTGTCAAATCCGATAAAAGGCTGTTCGGCAACACCGGCTTTCACAGCTTCTCCATTCAACGACACGATATCCCATTCTCCTTTCATGTCGGCAATTGTAGCCTTCTTTGAAGAGGAACAAGAACAAAGTCCGGCAACGGCCAGGGCTATCAGGCATAAATTTTTCAATTTCATCATTTTCATTTCCTATTTTTATTGTTGTCAATTATTAAACGCGCAAAATTAGCAAATACTGCATCGCTATTACACTTTTACTGTTGTTTTGTTCAAAATTATCGCTGTTTGGCAAAAAAATTGCGACATAATTTCCACTCAATTGCCCATTTTTTTGTGGAAAAATGTATTTTTGTAGACATTTAGAAATCAAAAAACAAAAACCGATGAATACTTTGCTTTTCCTCAACAACCTTGGAATGGGTGAAATCGTCATCATTGCCCTGATTGTTCTTCTCCTTTTTGGCGGCAGAAAAATTCCTGAACTCATGCGCGGTATCGGTAAAGGTGTGCGCAGCTTCAAAGAAGGTATCAACGACGTAAAGGAAGAAATCAACAAGCCAATCGAAGACGACAAGAACAACGAAGAAAAGAAATAAGCCCTGATGTCGGAAGCGGACAACAACCAATTGGCGGACAAATCCTTCTGGGGCCATCTTGACGATTTGCGGAAAGTGCTGTTCAAGATGGCAGGAGTGCTTGTCGTCTTTATGGTCGTGTTTTTCATAAACATGCCCTATATTTTCGACCAGATCATCATGGGGCCGTGCCACGGCGACTTTGTGCTTTACCGCTTTTTTGCCTCCGTCACCCGTCTGTTTCCCGACTTTCCGCAATTCTCCACGGAAGGATTTGAAGTCAAGGTTATCAACATCAACCTCGCCACCCAGTTTTTCACACATCTCAGCACATCATTCTGGTTGGCGCTCACGTTCTCCTTTCCGTTCATGCTCTATTTCCTGTGGAGCTTTATCAAACCGGCCCTTTATGACAACGAAATAAAGGGTGCGCGCACGGCGTTTCTTTTCGGCTCCATCATGTTTTTCGTCGGAATCGCCGTCGGCTATTTCCTCATTTTTCCCATCACCCTGCGGTTTCTTTACGAATACCAGCTCAGCGCCACGATTGAAAACCAGCTTTCGCTGAATTCCTATATGGACACATTCCTGATGCTGATTTTCCTGATGGGACTCATGTTCGAACTTCCGCTGCTGGCCTGGACTCTTTCCGCCGTAGGTTTCCTCAAGCGGAAAATGCTCTGCCGCTACCGTCGCCATGCCGTCGTAGTGCTGCTTGTTCTTGCCGCACTCATCACCCCGACAGGCGATCCGTTCACGCTCTCGCTGGTATTCCTGCCGCTTTACCTGCTCTACGAACTGAGCATACTGATTGTACGGAAAAACTAATCACTCTTCTTTAATCAGCGGCAGCTCGATGCGGAAAGTAGTACCGACGTTCAGTTCCGAAGATTTCACAAAGATTTTGCCGGAATGGTATTCCTCGATGATACGCTTCGCCAGTGTCAATCCCAAGCCCCAGCCGCGTTTTTTCGATGTAAATCCGGGGTTGAACACCGTCTTGAAATTCTGCCGTGCAATGCCTTTTCCGGTATCTTCCACCTCGATGAACACCTTCGTGCGGTCGCTGCCCACACGCACGTCAATGCGTCCCTTGCCCTGCATGGCATCGACTGCGTTCTTCACCAGATTTTCCATCACCCATTCAAACAACGGCTGGCACAGGCGCACGCCTTTGTCGTCGTCAGGCAGATAAATGTTCAATGCCACGTTCGAAGAAATGCGAGCACGCATATATTCCAAACCTTTCGTTACGGACTCACAGATAAACGCCAGTTCCATTTCGGGCTTCGAACCGATTTTCGAGAAACGGTCGGCAATCACCGAAAGACGGTGCACATCCTTGTCCATATCGTCGACAATTTCCTTGTCCACACCCGTAGCCTCAAGCATCTGCACCCACGCCATCAGCGACGAAATGGGCGTACCCAACTGATGGGCAGTTTCTTTAGAAAGTCCGACCCACACCTTGTTCTGTTCGGCCTTCTTCGTGCTGACCACGGCAAAATACACGATTGCAACAAACAGAATCATCACACCCAACTGAATATAAGGGAAATAGGATATCTGCTTCAGCGAAGTGGAATCCTCGTAATAAAGATGCTGTGTAGTCTGCTCGTCAATATTGATGACGATATGGTTTTTCGTACCCTTCAGGTCTTCCAGTTTATGCTGCAAAAAAGCCTGGTTGCGTTCAGACAGCACATACGGCATCAGACTGTCGACAGGTTCCGGCAGACGGAAATTTCGGTATTGCAGAATATTGTCGTAATCGTCCACCAGCAATACGGGAATATTGCGGTTGTCCTCGATAATGCCGAGAAAAAAGTCGATGTCCGACGAAGGCATCGCCATATAGTTGGTTCCCAACGAATCAAGAGGCATAGGGTCGTAGACGGGAGCCGTGGCAAGTTCCTTGGTAGCTTTTGCCCATATTTCCATACGGTCGCGCTCCTGCTGCGACAGGTCCTTCACCAAATTGTTCGACACCTGAAGAAACACGGCTACCAACACCAGAGAAACCGCCAGAAAAGCGATTTTCCACAACCGACGACGTTCATATATATTTGCCATATTGCGTGTTGTTTTTCATAATATAACGAAATTCATTGCTGTTCTATTGCCTGCGGACTTCACACCATTTTCAGCCCCACGATAGAGCCGATAAGCGTAAACAGGAAAAACATCCGGGCAAATGTGACGGGTTCATTGAAAAACAGAATACCCAACACCACCGTTCCTACGGCACCGATTCCGGTCCACACCGGATAGGCGGTTCCAATCGGCAGCGTTTGGGCGGCTTTCGCCAAAAGCACCATACTGAGCGTCAAGCAAACAAGAAAGCCCACACCCCACAGATAATATTCCGTTCCGGTGCATTCCTTCATTTTTCCCAGACAAAATGCAAATCCCGACTCAAACAGTCCGGCAACAATCAAAATAATCCAATTCATAGCCTATTTAATTTTTCGGAAATGCCCGACCTATTCAAATTTCCATTCCGCAATCGGCGGCTATCCAGCGTGCTACGCTGTCATCATCGTTTGTGCCAATCACCTCATCGGCTACGGCTTTCACCTTCTCGTCAGCATTGGCAGGTGCGATAAACAAATCAGCCACTTCGCGCATCGAAAGGTCGTTAGCACTGTCGCCGAACACGACCACACGCTCTGCTCCGGTTTCCGCTACCAGCGATTTCAAGGCGGCTGCCTTCGAGGCCCCTTCAGCCATTATCTCAAAAAATCCGACTGTCGGCTGATAAGTATCGTAGTAGTAGCTCATGGTGCAAGGCAATCCGTCGGCCTGCGCCTGACGATAGGCCACACCCAACACTTCCGGACATCCCGACACGAAAAGCAACATCGTTGACTGCCGTGCCTCTTCGGGAAGTTCATCAACGAACACAAACCGCTTATAGACGGATTTCTGTCGCTGAGCCACAAATTCACGTTCATAATCGTTCATCTCCGGAGAATGGTAGGCCACCAGTCCGCTTCCGTCAAACGAATAGACAAACGGCCTCACCCCTGTTTTACGGCAGGCTTCGAGCAGATAGTCCACTTCCTCGGGGCGGATATAGCGACGATTGACAAGGCCGTTGTTCCACATGGCGGCACCGGTCATCACGATATACGGCAGACGGTTTTCAATACCGTCAAGCATCCGCACCACCGTAGCAGGCGTACGGGCAGTGGCTACAGAAAAAAGAATGTTCTTTTCAGTTATCAGGCGGCTGATAATCGCCTTGCTTTTTTCGGAAACTTCCGCGCGGCTGTTGAGCAATGTGCCGTCAAGGTCGGAGATATACAATGTTTTTTTCATACTGCCGCAAAATTACAAAAAATTCCCATGACAGACAGCATGCCGCACCGTCGCACTAATAGGATACAATCGTGCGGAACTCTTTCCAACCGCCGGTCGATTTAAATTTCTCCAGATTTGAAGGTTTCACGAAAAGCCGTGCAGATTGCAATGTTTCAGGGGCAAATATATGCGCATGACCCAATACCGGATGTACTATTTCCTGCGGTTCATCCGCCAAGTTGATCACCTCCTGCAAGGAACAACAATAGGAAAAGGCACCCTTACCAATTTGGGTCACAGACTCCGGTATCTGTATTTTCCGTAACGAGCGGCAATAGGAAAAAGCAAAATTGCCAATTTTGGTAACGGAACGGGGTATTATGAATTCCCGAAAGGAAGTGCAATTTTCGAATACAAACTCGTTTATTTCTGTGACCGAATTAGGCAACGACACTTCCTTCAAGGCTGAACAGCCGGAAAACGCAGCCGCACCTATTTCCACAACGGAACCCGGTATTTGCACGGCCTCCAGCAACTTGCAGTTTTCAAATGCAAAACACTCAATCATGCTGGCCAAATAAGGAACAGTATATGTTTTTTGTTTTCTCCCTTCCGGATAGGTTTTCAATAAAGACCCCTTATGGTCAAACAGTACGCCGTCCACCGACTTATAGCGCGCATTGCCGGAAGCCACATTGATGGCTTGCAAAGCGGTGCAACCACGAAACGGACAGTTCCCAATCGCTCTGACGGAACGGGGTATTTCGATTTCCTGCAACGAAACGCAATTTTCAAAGACATAGTTTCCAATAGAATCGACAGAGTTCTGCATTGACACTTTTCGCAACGAACGGCAATTGGAAAAAGCATACAATCCAATCGTTGTAACAGAATCCGACATCATCACCTCCCTCAAATAAGAGTTGTTCCTGAACGCATGCTCACCTATCACTTTCACGCCATTCGGAATTTTGTAGACTTGCTGCTTCTTGCTCAATGGATACGACATTAACAATGTGGCTTCGCGATTAAACAGCACCCCATTGATGGATTTGTACTTTGCATTTCCTGCATCAACAGTAATGGACTGCAACGAACGGCAATTGAAAAAGGCTCTGTCACCAATCTTCGCAACTGAACTTGGAATCCGCACCGTCCGCAACGAGTGGCAACCTTCAAAGGCTCCACGACCAATCTCCGTAACAGAGCTTGGTATTCCTACGGCCGACAACGAACGACAACCGGCAAAAGCTCCGTCACCAATCACCGTGACAGAATTCGAAATCCGCACCGTCCGCAACAAATGACAGCCTAAAAAGGCATCTGCTCCAATCTCCGTAACAGAATTAGGAATTTGTACGCTCCGCAAGGAATCACACCCCCAAAAAGCATATTTCCCAATCTTCGTAACGGAATTCGGGATTTTTATAGCCTGCAACGAACAGCAAGACGCGAAAGCGTTCGCTCCAATCGCTATGACAGTATAGTCTTTTCCGTTGTAAGAAACCGTTTCAGGAATATCAACGCTTACCGCCTCTTTCCATGGGAAGGAAGTGTCATACACATGAACGACCCGACCTGTTTCCGATAGAACTTCATAATGCAACATTCCGACACAAAATCTCCCTTGTGCCATCGAAAAAAGAGCACACAGCAAAAAAGCCAAAGAATGAAGCAACCGTTTTTCCATAATGGTATAAAACTAAAGGTATCCTATCTTTTCCATCCAAAGGTAAAGAAAATAAGTGAAAAAAACAACCAAAATATTCCGCAAGTGCCACAATCAATTAACACATTAATGCACAACACATTACATATATAAAAATTTTCCAAAACAAGGGGAAACAGTTTTTTGAAAAAGAAAATTTTTCATCCCCTTTCCTTAGTTTTATAATTCTTTTTTAGGGACATAATTTTGTGACAGAAAAACAAAACAACAGTAACTAACCTTCAAAAATTTTCTGTTATGAAACGCTATCTACTTATTACAGTTTGCCTGCTTGCTTTGACAAACGTTTCTTACGGCCAACGTTCCTTTTCCTCATTGTCGAAATTGTCAGCCCAGACATACAAATATTGGAAACAGTTGCCCAAAGAAATTACCAAAGACTACCACAACTATTTTGCATTTAGCACTTACATAGCATTGTCACACTATAATCAAGGGAAAACCGCCCTCTCCGACAGCATTGCTACTCCATACCTGATAAACGACAGCACACTGACGAAGATGGTAGCCAACCTCAAAAAGAAATATGAAAAAACAGACAAAAAATAAGTTTAACCCTTTAATACTTCACATTATGAAACGATTCTTCCTTTTATTTGCCTGCATCGCGGCACTGACCGGAATGGCAAACAGCAAAAATCAACCTGCGGAACGTCACCCCTTCCCGACAACCGTAGAAGCATGGCCGAAACATTATCCGATGGCCGCCGTCAACGCTCCTACCGACAGACATCCGTACCCGGCAACTGTCGACGGATGGCCCAGCCCGAGCGACAGACAGGGCAACGACCGCAAACCTTATCCTGCCGTCTAAGCAGCCCTACCCTCCTGCCGGAGCAAATTCGGCAGGAATCTCCTCCCCAAAAACTCCAATAAATTTTCCAACCTCGTAAAAACCACAGATTATGAAAACCTCAAAATTCTTCTTCAGTTTCACAGCATTGTTGCTCTCATTGCTCTGTTCTTCTTTGCAGGCAAGTGCCTACGACTATTCCGACAGCTATTCTTCCTACTATTACGACGGAATGACAGAAATGGAAGATGCTCTCCGCAAAGGCCACGCCGCCGCTACATTGGAAGACTACGTCAAGGCGGAATCCTATTATCTGCAAGCCGCCGATTTGGGCTCGGCTGAAGCGCAATGTGCCCTTGGAATCCTTTACTCCGACTCATCGCTGACGCTTTACGACCCGACAAAAGCACTCTACTACCTCAATGAATCGGCAAAAAACGGCTATTCGTATGCAAAATATTATTTGGCTATCTGCCTCATTTATGGCATCTGCACAGACATCGACTATGTGGAAGGTTTTTATTGGATGAAACTGGCAGCCGACGACTACGTCGACGAAGCCATCAGTTTCATCGAACAAATCAACGCAACCACCTTCAACCTACAGAACATACTGACAGGAGGATACTCCTTCAGCTATCCCGGAATTTAATCATCCGAGCACATATATAGACACACAATTCTCTTTTTAACGACGTTGGGAAAATTTTTGATAGTAGTTTTGCAGAAATTGCAAGACCATGAAAAACACACTTTTAAACATTCCTTTCCGGACGGTACTCCCTGCCGACGGACCGGGAACGGAAACCGTCAACCTCCGTTCCGGCCACGAAGGACTGATAACTGCCGGACATCCTGAACTCATCGCCAACCTACAAACAGGCGACAAACTGATAGGTACGGACAAACGCTTGGACCGCACCTATTTCTTTGTAGAAAGAAACGGCATGCTAACCGTAGCGGGATACCTGCCCGACAACGGTGCATTCGTGCCGCTTTCCGCCGCGCTGTTCTCCACCGGCGGGAAGGCTGTAAATGCCGTACCTTCGGGCGACTTTGTGGTAGTGGCAACCGCCGACACCGTCCATTTTCTGCTTTATGAAAACGAAAGCTACACCTGGCTCGGCGAGGAACTTCCGTTCCCGACACTGGCTTTCGGCACCACCGAACACAGCACGGTGAGCGAACCGGTGGCGGGCCACAAGCTGAAAAGCAACTATTCCGCCTGGAGCGGAACACTGACGGGCGAAGATGCGGCACTGATGTCGGGCTCTGCCACCAAAGCGGTGGCACTGCTGCGGAAACGCGCCGAAAGCGAGGGCTACTATACGCAGCCTATGGTTATCCGCACGGCTCTCCGTCTTTGGGACGACTCGCTGCTGTGGTCGCCCTATGCCACCATGGCGGGCAACCGTGAAGCGGCGTTCGACTGCCGGGCAAGCGTAAGCTATGAAACCGGCGGCAGCTATACGGTGGCCAATTCGCAAATGACACTGGAGGTGTGGAAACCTTCCGTCACGCTCGTTTCACCGGGCATCGGAAAATGGCGAAACCGCGTGAAGGCGGTGGAAATCTACGCCACACCGCAAATGAAATCGCCGTCGAACAGCGTCAGCTTCCGATGCGAACGCACGCAGCAGGGCGAAACTTTCTTTTTCCTGCGCATACTCCCCGAACAGGTGTCGCCGAAACAGTCGCGGCAACTGCTGCCGATATACCGCGAAATGCAGCGCATTGCCGTCATTTCCGACATCGACAGCCTGATGCAGGGCGAAATCCGTTCACCCGGACTCCGCACGGCTCCCGATGCGTCGGGAGGTTCGTTGGCGTTGTCGACTTATGCCATCAACCCACTTCCCGACGACGACCGCAACTATGCCACGTTCACGCCGCCTGCCGCCCCGTTTGTCCCCGCATTGATGACAGATGTCGGCAACCGACTGTTTGCGGCACGACTGAAAAAGCTCCTGCCCCAACCGCCCAGTGCGGGCTTCCAATGGGAAACGTCGGGTCTGCGGAAAGAAACGGCAACGGTGCGTACAACAGTGGAACTGCTGACGGAATCGGGCACTTCCATTGTCACCCGAACGGAAGAGACAGCCCACTGGTCGGAATCGCTGAACGGATTTGTGGCTTACCCTGACCCACGGGCAGTGAAAATCACGGTCAGCCTTACCGCCGGCGGGGCGCATCGGCAATGGCAGTCGCAACTCACGCCAACGCCCGACGGAGCATTTGCCTTTGCACTCGCCGACGAAGGCGAGAATTTTCAGCTTGTTACGGCAACTGCTCCCTACACACCTCAACCGAAAAACACGGTCGCGGAAAATGTGACGGAAATCTATCTTTCGGGTTTCGGCAATCCGTTGCAGTGGCAACCTTGCGCAAACGCCCACAATCGTGGCGTGACAGCCATTCTGCCGTCGTTCATCTACGGATCTTCGTGGCAATTGGGCCGACACCCCGCCTATCTGTTTGCAGCCGATGGCGTATATCTGCTTTCGTTCAACACCCGGGGAGAATGTACGGGAGCCGACCGCATCACGGCACGGATCGCAAAAAGCGCAACAACCGCAGTTTCTACGGCAGACGGAGCTGTGTTTGCCGACCTCAATGGAGAAATCTGCCGGCTGAAAGGTTCGAAAGTCGTGCCGACGGGTGTAGTTGTCGAAGGTGCGGACAGTTTGGGCTATTCGTTAGTCTTCGATGAAATATGGGCGAAAGGCAGCGCAGGTATTACCGTTATCGAAACGGACAATTCCTTCTTCCGCCGGACATTCCATCCTACGGCAATACACAACCTAAACGGCAGAACATGGCTCGTAGCCGACAACCGACTGTACACAACGGAGAAGGAATCGGACACAGCCGTCGACATCACCCTGCGAACCGCTCCGGCACTCCTTCCTGTGGGAACGCGCATGACGGAAGTGATATGGCACGTAATAGCCGACAACGCCGCTGTCCGGCTGACGGTCTACGGCGAAAACGGACGTTCGTGTCATGGTGCATTGATTTCCCGACTGAACGTCGACGGAAACATCGGCTCGCCCCTCCGCCACAGTCTTTACGCCGCCCCCTATCGCACCGTCCGCCTTGAAATCACCGGCACACTTCCCTCGAAAACCTCCCTCACCCACGCACAAATCAATGGGGTTAGAGGTTAGGGGTTATGGGTTAGAGATTAGAGGTTTGTGTATGCTACCAATACAAAATCATGAACAATCCTCCCCAACACCATAACCCCTAACCTATAACCGCTAACCCTGTAAACTGTAAACCGTAAACTGTAAACAAATAAATGTCTTTTACCATCGAAGAAAACACCCGAAGGAAGCTGGCGGCTGTCGACCACTACAACCCACTGACCGGAGAAGGCTGTTTCGGCACACGCATCGAAACGCCCCATCCCACCGGTGGAAAAGTACTTGTTCCGCCGGCCATGCTACGCGATGCAGGCTTTCGGAAAAGCCTCAGTCCGTTGGAGTTCGACAAACTGCGCATGCGTCACGACTTTGAATTCTGGTGCGCAAAATGCGTTACCGTCAAGGACAAAAACAGTTGCCGCGACATCAAACTCCGCCTCAACCGCCCGCAGCGTATCCTGCTTGCCGCCCTCGAAACCATGCGCGTGCAAGGCAAGCCTATCCGTGTCATCCTGCTGAAAGCCCGCCAGTGCGGCGGCTCCACGCTTATCCAAGTCTATATGGCATGGATACAGCTGCTGTTGCGCGACAACTGGCACAGCCTGATTTGCGCCCATGTCAAAGATGCGGCCGCCACCATCAAGGGAATGATGTCCAAACTCACCCGCCTTTATCCGCAGGAATACCTGCCCGACGACGTTGAGGCGTTCCGCCTGAAAACCTTTGAGGGCAGCCGCAACGTGAGCCGCATCGACGGCCGTGCCAACACCATTACAATTTGCTCGGCAGAGAATCAGGACGCCGCACGCGGTACGGACATCGCCATGGCCCACCTGTCGGAAGTGGCATTCTGGCGCAAGTCGGAACGCCACGACCCGAACGACATCATCCGCTCGGTGGCGGGTTCGGTGGCACTGACCGACCACACGCTGATTGCACTGGAAAGCACCGCCAACGGCGTGGGCAACTTTTTCCACGATGAATGGCTGCGTGCCAAGGCGGGAGTGAGCGACAAGGTGGCGGTGTTCGTGCCGTGGTATGAATACCCGATATATGCGGTTCCCGTCAGCGAGCCGGAAAAGCTGTGGAACGCACTCGACGACTACGAACGCGCTCTATGGGACCGGGGGCTGACACTGGAACAGATTGCCTGGTATCACCAGAAACGCAAGGAATACAGCTCCCATCGCGCCATGCAGGCGGAATATCCCACTACCGACGTGGAAGCGTTCACTTGTACGGACCGCACGGTGTTCGACACGGACGGCGTGGAGCGGCAACGAACCTTCTGCCGGCCACCGGCACTGACCGGCGAAGTACAGGCGGATGCACCGAAAGGAGCGGGTGCGCTGCGGGGCGTGCATTTCGTGGCCGACTCGACCGGAAAGCTGAAAGTGTGGTCGCCGCCACCGAAGCACCGCTGCCGTGCCGACCGTTTTCTGACGGTAGTCGACATCGGCGGACGGAGCGAATCAAGCGACTTTTCGGTGATCGCCGTGCTCGACTTGGGCGAAGAGGGCGACGAACCGCCAACGGTTGCGGCACAATGGCGCGGACACACCGACCACGACCTGCTGGCATGGAAGGCGGCACAAATCGCACTGTGGTACCACCGCTCCCTGCTGGTGATTGAAAGCAACACGCTGGAAACGGAAATGACCGAGGGCGAAAACTCCGGCTTCATCCTCCACGAAATAGCCGATGTCTACCCGAACATCTACTACCGCCACACGCTCGACCCGACTACGGGCAGCCGCACCGCCAGTGTGGGCTTCCACACCAACCGCTCCACAAAACCGCTGATTGTGAACCATCACATCGCCGCCGTCCGCGACACCGCCTATCGCGAACGGGACACGGAAGCCGTCAACGAACTGACCACCTACGAACGAAAGTCCAACGGCTCGTTCGGCGCAAAGGACGGCTACCACGACGACATCCTGATGACCCGCTGCATCGGGCTCTTCATCGCCCACGAACTCCGCCGCAACGCCGGCACACCCGTCACCGCCCTCAAACGCCCCGGCTAAACCTCTGGGGCGTTTGAGCGAACAGTGATTCAACTTGAAATATTATGTCACTCCGAGAATTCTCCGTTAGATATATCGAAAAATTTGTTGAAGAACGATTTTATTCGTTCAAGCACCTTTTGAATCTTTCCCTGCCTGTTTGCTGATTTATCAAAAGGATTGATTGGCGGCATAATACCGTCTAATTCTATACCTCCTTCTGGAACATAGCCTCTCTGAAAAGAATTTTCTATAAATTCCAGAGCTTTTTCCTTTTTAAGATGTTCTTCTTCTATTATCTGATTGAATTGTTCCCATTTTTCCCTGTTTACATATTCCTTCCATTCTGTATCCACGTCACCGTCAGGAGTAAGCGTATCAATAAATTTCTCAATCAATTCTTTCTTGTCGCGCAAGTCCGGACTTGAATCAATTGCTTTACTGATTTTTACACGTATTTCGACATCCTGCTGATGTCCTTCATGGTATAGCCTTACCAAGTATAGAATATAATCGATGTTTACCTCTACTTGTTTGACCAATTCCATTTCAAAAATAACATCATCGCTGATATTTTCTTTCTCATGCTTTTCTGAACGATACTTGTCAGCCAAATCAAGATAAATGCTGGTATAATCCTGCATTTCTCTCGCTGAAATAAAATCAGCTTTTTCAAACTGGTCGAAACAACTTAGCAAATTGCGCATTTTAAGGATGACCCCAAACAGACGGATATAGTCTTTCTCTGCCTTTTCTCCCAACGGTAAAGAGCCGGCCTCCCATTTAGCTTTCAGTTCTTCCAGATAGTCTTTATATCCTTTAACGTATTTGCCTTCTTCATCTTCATAGCCATAGAAATAGTCTTCAAAAGGTCGCAAAATTGCAACACCTTTTGAATCCGGATCGCCAAACAGAGCGAGACATTTATTGGTTGCTTCTTCAAGATTACGGAAACAGACTATATTTCCAAAACTCTTAACGGAGTTCAATATCCGGTTGGTTCGACTGTACGACTGCAACAACCCATGGTAACGCAAGTTCTTATCTACCCATAAGGTATTTAGGGTTGTCGCATCAAATCCAGTCAGGAACATGTTCACCACAATAAGAATATCTATCTCCCTGTTTTTCATTCGAAGTGACACATCCTTATAATAGTTCGGAAATTTATCAGAAGAAGTGTCATAACTTGTACCGAACATAACGTTATAGTCATCAATGGCTCGTTCAAGAAACTCACGGCTTCCCGCATCCAGATCTTCCGTATTGTCACTGTTTTCTTCTCCGTCTCCACACTCTTCATCCTGTTCGTTGGGTGCATAGCTGAAAATGGTTGCTATTTTGAGCCGTTTGTTCTCCGGCAATTGTTCTATCTGACGTTTCAATTCCAGATAATACAGTTTCGCACATGTGATATTCTGCACCGCAAAAATACTGTTAAAGCCATTAATCTTGGTCTTTACGCGTAATTCTTCTACAGCCTTTTTCTTGTCTCCTGCAACTTCTTTCACGTTGGAAAGCATATTGAATGAATAAGTTTTCCCACGTTTCGTTTGTTGGTCAAAATGTTCAAGAATATATTGCGCCACATTATGTATTCGTTTAGGATCTTGCAATGTTTTTTCACGCTCAATATCCCAAACTTTACTGTTCTCAACATCCTCTTTTTCTTTCATTGTCTTCACATACGCCACACGGAAAGGCAGGACATTGTGGTCACGAATAGCATCAACAATCGTATAAATGTGTACCCTATAGCCAAAAACGTCTTCTGTCGTTTTAAAAATTCCTTTCCCCGACGATATGTTTTCCGGGAAAATCGGAGTTCCTGTAAAGCCAAAAAGATAGTATTTTTTAAAACGTCGTGTTATGAGCTTGTGCATATCTCCGAATTGAGAACGATGGCATTCGTCGAAAATCATAACCACTTCCTTTTGATAGAACTCGCTTTGTGGATTCTTCTTGACAAAAGTAGAAAGTTTCTGTATGGTGGTGATGATGATTTTGCTTTTCGCATCAGCGATTTGCCGCTCCAGTTCTTTTGTTGACGTGTTGCCGTTGGCTGCTCCTTTCTGGAAACGGTCATATTCTTTCATCGTCTGATAGTCGAGGTCTTTACGGTCAACCACAAACAGCACCTTGTCAATGTAAGGCAATTGGGTGGCAAGCTGAGCCGCCTTGAACGAAGTGAGCGTCTTGCCCGATCCTGTCGTATGCCAGATATATCCTCCGGCTTTCCGTGTCCCGTATATTTTAGCATTATGCGACACTTCTATCCGGTTTAGCAAACGTTCTGTCGCCGCCACCTGATACGGACGCATAACCATCAATATTTTCTGTTCCGTCAGCACGCAAAAGCGGGTCAACATGTTAAGCAATGTGTGACGGCTGAAAAAAGTGGCTGTAAAATCCACCAGGTCTCCTAAAATATTGTTGGCGGCATCCGACCAATAGCTTGTAAACTCAAAAGAGTTGCACGTACGCGTTCGCCCTGTTTTCCCTTTTCTTTGCTCTTTGATGTGGCTTTGACGGGTTGTATTGCTATAGTATTTGGTCTCCGTACCGTTACTGATTACAAATATCTGCACATATTCAAACAATGCGTTTCCTGCCCAGAACGATTCCCTCCCGTAACGGTTTATCTGATTGAAAGCCTCTTTAAGAAGCACACCTCTACGTTTCAGTTCAATATGCACCAATGGCAGACCATTAACAAGAATCGTTACGTCATAACGGTTGGTATGTTTTCCGTCACTCACCTCATACTGATTGATTACTTGCGTACTGTTGGCATGGATGTCCTTTTTATCCAAGAGTTTGATGTTGCGCTCCGTGCCATCGTCCGATTTCAGCACTTTCACCGGGTCCTGTTGTATGGTAAAAGCCTTTTCCTCAATCCCCTTCCCCTCATTAGCTATTTCAGTTTTGAAGAAACGTTGCCATTCATTGTCTGTAAATTGATAGCTGTTCAGCCGTTCAATCTGTCGACGTAGATTTACCACCAATTCATCTTCTTTACGAATAGGCACATACTCATACCCTTGTCGCTGCAACCGCTTGATTAGGTCGCGCTCCAAATCCTGCTCACTCTGATAAAAAGACTCACAGACTACCTCGGGTTTCTCATAACGAGACACCACCGTAGATTGTGTATTCTGTGAAACCATGTCATATTGTTCTGCCATAGCATTATAATTTATGCGGTTTTACGTTTAAATGTCAGCTGCCGGTTCCGATAATATTCATACTGCTGTTGACGCGCTTTTATCTCAGCGGGCAGACCAGTCTGCAAATCGGCAGTCAACCGCTCGAAACGGTCCAAAATTTCTATAATACGCTGTTGTTCGGAAAGAGAAGGAATCGGTATCAAGTACTCCTTAATTTTCTTTCCGTTAATATTGTGTTGCGAACCTTCACCTTTTGCTTTCAGCTTTTCATACTCCTTACACAGCCACTGGTATACAAATCTATAATTAGCTATTTTAGGATTAATTTCCAAATTGCAACATGCTTGATTTGTACATAAAGGTATTTTATTAATGGCAACCTTTGCTGCTGTAGCCCCATACATTGCAACAATGACACAATTAACAGGAATCATTTTGGCTGATGAATTTTTTAATGCTGAATCTGATATTTTTATGGCAGTATCAAATATATCATGCCAATCCACTTCTTGCGTTCTTAACCAAGGAATATTACCAATGTAATACTCAGCTTTAGACGTATCAGGAGTTCCTCCGGAACTAATATTTAAGCATATTTCATTCATCTTCATCCATGTCACGCCTTGCGTACCCCCCCCCTATTTCATTGAAAGACAACAACTTATTCCTATAATATTCATATTGTTGAATCCTCGCTTGCAGCTCCGCTTGCAGCTCCGCTTGCAGCGAAGCTGCAAGATCCGCGAAGCGGTCGAGAATACCAACAATCTCATTCTGCACTTCAATAGGTGGTAAAGGAATTTCAAAATTCTCAACAGCACTACGAGAAAGACGTGGTACACTTGCTTTTCTTACTCTCGATTTTAATAAATGCTGTTTGTTTATCAAATTGTAATATACAAATTTGTTACAAATATAATCAGGACAAGTTATGCAAAGACAATCATCTGCAGCCCAAAAATCGACATCACTATATCCAACTTCACCGGCAGACCCAGCACTTATTACAAACGTAGTACCGGCAAGATAATTTGATTTATTATAAAAACCCAGAGGAATCATACTATTCTGATACACAGGAAATAATCCTGTTTTATGAAGGTCCTTTTTAACAACACGTATGCCCCTATTTATATCACAAACTTCGCTCAATTTAACAAAGTTCACCCCCTTTGGGCAAAGTTCTTCCAACAGTTTATCTATTTTGTTCATACTGATTTCCTTTCCGTGTTTTTGTAGTTTTTACGCCTTGCTTCCTTCCAGTTCTGCCACAATGGCATCAATTTCCATTCTTAATCTATTTTCCCTATTCACGATGTCAGCGATACGAGCGTTAAGCTCTACGATATCTATCACCTCCCGGGTATCTTCCTGCTCCACATAAGTGGAAACCGAAAGATTATATTCCTCTTCAGCAATATCAGCGGTAGTGACAACGTGACTGAAATGAGCTATTTCTGATTTATGAATATGTGCATCGTATATCCGACTGATGTTTTCCGACGACAGTTTGTTTTTGTTTCCCTCATGTACGAATTCATTGGAAGCATCTATGAAACACACCTTATTATCGCTTTTATTCTTCTTCAAAACAATAATACAGGTGGCTATGGTTGCCCCGAAAAACAGATTTGATGGCAGTTGGATGACAGTATCAACAAAGTTATTGGTCACAAGATACTTACGTATCTTCTGTTCTGCACCGCTGCGGTACAGTATGCCGGGAAATTCCACAATGGCAGCCGTACCTTCTGTGGAAAGCCACGACAGCATGTGCATGGTAAAAGCAAAGTCGGCTTTCGACTTCGGCGCAAGCACTCCGGCAGGAGAAAAACGGGGGTCATTGATAAGTGTTGCATCCCCGTTGCCTACCCAAGGAACAGAATAAGGCGGATTACTTACAATAGCATCGAAAGGCTCGTCCAATTCATGCTTTGGGTCAATCAGCGTATCACCCAGTTGAATGTCAAAATGGTCGTAGTTCACATTATGCAGAAACATATTCATGCGGCAAAGGTTATAGGTCTTCAAATTGATTTCCTGTCCGAAAAAGCCTTCACGCACATTTTTCGCTCCAAGCACTAAATTGAAATTCAGCAACAACGAGCCGGAGCCGCAAGCGGGGTCATAAACCTTATTCACGGTCTTACGTCCGGCAGCGGCAATCATAGCAACAAGATAACTGACCTCAGCTGGAGTATAGAACTCGCCGCCTTTTGTACCCGAATTGAGAGCATACATCTTAATCAGGTGCTCATAACAAATACCGAACACATCAAGACCGCTTTCTATATAAGCGGTGAAATTAAGGTCACGTACACTTTCAAGCAATTCGGTAAGCAAAGTGTTTCGTTCTGCTACGGTTGTGCCAAGCCCGGCATCATTTGTATTGAAGTTATTGAAAAGCCCCTTAACATCATTCTCACTCGGTGTACCAATGGCACTTTGCTCTATAGCCTTAAAATTATTGGCAAGCGTAGTGTTCAGCGCATCATTGTCTTTTGCCCCATCTGCTACATTTCTGAACAATTGTGAGGGCAATATAAAGAAGCCTTTGGCTTGCACTATTTGCTCGCGTGCATTTTCCGCCATTTCATCGCTCATATGCAGATAATCAGCATCCGGAACTCCGGCTTCAATCATCAGATTGTTGCAGTAGTCTGTGATATTTTCCGATATGAAACGATAAAACAAAGCACCCAACGTATAGTCCATGAATTGTACGGGAGAAACCTTCCCACCATGAACCAAGTTAGTTGCCATTTTCCATATCAAATCGCCAAGTTCCTTTTTTAATGCTTCTTTGTTCATATTTTGTTACTTTTCTAACTACGAAGATACTATTTCCCATGGACAAATGCAAAACAAGCCATAACTCACACCTCAAACGCCCCGGATAATGCACACCGGGACGTTTCTATATAATTGAAAGTCACTGCCTTCATTTGCTTTTTTATTTATTTTCTCCTATATTCGCAATATAATACCACTAATAACTATACGTATGAAAAAACTACTGCTATTTGTAAGTCTTGTTGTCGGAATAGGAGGGGCTTTCGCACAGAATATCGTCGTGCAGTCCACCTCCGGCCAACAAACGAGTGTTCCATTGGACAACGTGAAAAAAATTACGTTCGACAACGGAAACCTGTTACTTTCAACCAACGGCAGCGACGACTTTGAACTGCCATTGGACGACATCATGAAAATTCTTTTTGACGAGGACGGTTCGAACGTCGACCGCATCGTAGCCGACACGAATCTGCAACTCGTAAGAAACAGCCGCAACACCATCGGCATCACAGGTCTGGAAACGACTGCCGATGCCCGCATTGTCAACACAGCCGGCAGCATCGTCATGATACAGCGGCAATGGAACGGCTCCGACATCGACATTTCCGCCCTTCCGTCAGGCGTTTATGTGCTGGTGGTAGGCACTAACAACATTTTCAAATTCAGCAAATAACCCCAAGACACCATTATTATGAAAAAATATATTATCTCTTTCGTAGTCCTGTGCTGTGTTTTCACCGCTCTGGCGCAAATTAAAATGATGACCGTACACCAGAAAAACGGACAGCCGATGATATCAACGTTGTACAGGGTGAGAGACAGTTCGCAAGAGATAACAAATCCCTTGGACAGTTCCGTCTGGATGGTATCCCACCAGCACGTCGTGGTGTTCCACAGATCGAGGTTACATTCGATATCGATGCAAACG
>OLQD01001194.1_pt1 | contig 22319 bp, 17 predicted proteins | sample 1672841 | NCBI WGS metagenome assembly OLQD01 (sample SAMEA3136729, study PRJEB25190) | human gut metagenome | biome: human gut; feature: human-associated habitat; material: faeces | place: Austria | collected 2013 | reverse complement strand
ACCCTTTGCCACAAGGCTTTTGACAGCAATCTGGGTGGAAACCGTCCCCAGAACCTCAGAACCCTTGAGGTTGATGGTACTGCCATAGCCCATATTGACGGCACTGGAGCCGAGAAGCACCTCTGCCTGCTGACCCAACTGCATTTTTCTTGTGAAATCCGCAGGGAAGATGAGACAGCCGACGATTTCGCCATCACGCATGGCTTCGGCAATTTCATCCTCATCGTTATAATAGCCGACCACATCAAAATACGGGGACTGGCGGAAGGCTTCGACCACCTCTCTGGTCTGCTTGGTATAGCTGTAATCCACCACGCCCATGGAGTTGGCTTGCAGCAGACCGTAGTTCTTGAAGGTGGAGCTGCGGGGCACCACATGGGCCTCGTAGCCCTCCGGCAGCTGCATGGCAACGCCGAGGTGGATCAGCTTGAATTCTCCGGCCTTTAACTCCACTTCCTCTGCTGCGCGCAGATCGATCCAGTCGGACTTTCCGTCGATATAGCGCAGGCGCTCAATTTCATCGTTTAAATACTGAATTTTAATGGTTTCCATAAAGCGTCTCCTTTTCTTTTTGCGTGACTACTTTTCGCCGAACAGTACGACTTCGCCGCGTGCTCTCGTCTTTTTCACATCAATGACTCTCTGATTCGGGCTGCCCTTCCATTCCAGGGTAACGTCCCTCTGGGCAAGAATAAAGCGGCCGTCCACAACCACGTCCGTGTAATCCATCAGTTCCAGATCACAGACGGATTCCCACTCATATCCGGTGTAAACCCAGATATCTTTTTTCGGATATCTTTCCTTGATCTCTTTTGCCAGAGCCGTCACATCCGCCCGGTTTGCCTCATACAGCGGATCTCCGCCGGAGAAGGTGATGCCGGAAATGTAGTCCTTGTCCAGCTGTTCAAAAATTTCTGCCTTTGCCGCGTCATCAAACGGGATGCCGCCATTTGGATCCCAGGTAATCGGATTCTGACATCCCTTGCAGTGATGACCGCATCCGGCGACCCAGAGCACGACGCGCAGGCCGTCTCCGTTCAGCATATCGTCTTTCGTTATATTATGGTATCTCATAGCTTTCACTCCTATTGGACATAAGAAAACACAGAAAAACGAACCGTTTTGCAGATCCCTTTTTCTGTGTTCCCCGCTCTTTATCGTCTGGCAGATCTATTTATTTCGCGTCTGCCGGAACATCCTTGATACTGAAGCTTACACGGCCCATTTTATCTTTGCCCATGCAGACTACTTTTACAACATCGCCAAGGCTGACAACGTCTTCTACTTTCTCAACACGCTGTTTGGCGAGCTTGGAGATGTGTACCAGACCTTCTTTTCCAGGTGCGAACTCAAGGAAAGCACCGAAGTCTTTGATGCTGACAACTTTTCCGGTCAGGATCTGTCCCTCGGTAAAGTCGCTTGCGATGATCTCGATATATTTCTTTGCCTGATCCATCATAGCCTGCTCGGTTCCGCAGATGGAAACTGCACCGTCATCTGTGATGTCGATCTTTACGCCGGTCTCATCGATGATGGCGTTGATGGTCTTTCCTCTCTGGCCGACAACTTCACCGATCTTCTGCGGGTCGATCATCATCTGGATGATCTTCGGAGCGAACTCGCCGACCGTCTTACGCGGCTCTGCGATCGCTTTCTCCATAACCTCGGTCAGGATGTACTCTCTTGCCTGTTTCGTTCTGGCAATCGCCTCTTCTACAATCTGACGGGTCAGTCCATGGATCTTGATATCCATCTGGATTGCAGTGATTCCGTCGTGGGTACCAGCTACCTTAAAGTCCATGTCGCCGAAGAAGTCTTCGAGACCCTGGATATCGGTCAGTACGAGGTAATCATCATCAGTCTCGCCTGTTACCAGACCGCAGGAGATACCTGCAACCGGTTTTTTGATCGGTACACCGGCAGCCATCAGAGACATGGTGGATGCACAGATACTTGCCTGGGAAGTAGAACCGTTGGACTCGAAGGTCTCGGATACGGTACGGATTGCGTACGGGAACTCTTCCTCGGTCGGAAGTACCGGAACCAGGGCACGTTCTGCCAGAGCACCATGGCCGATCTCACGGCGTCCCGGTCCGCGGGACGGTTTTGTCTCACCTACAGAGTAGGATGGGAAGTTGTACTGATGCATGTAACGTTTGGAGGTCTCGAACTCATCCAGTCCGTCCAGTTTCTGTGCTTCGGAAAGCGGAGCCAGTGTTGTTACGTTGCAGATCTGAGTCTGTCCACGGGTGAACATAGCGGAACCATGAACACGCGGGATAATGTCAACCTCTGCAGCCAGAGGACGGATTTCTGTGATCGCACGGCCGTCCGGACGTTTGTGGTCTTTTAAGATCATCTTACGAACGGTCTTTTTCTGATACTGGTAAACAGCCTCGCCTAATACTGCCAGCCACTCTTCGTTGTCGGCAAATGCCTCCTCGAGTTTCTCGGTGATGACGCGGATGTTTTCTTCTCTTGTCTGTTTGTCATCGCTGAAAACAGCCTCTTCCATCTCTGCCGGAGGAACGATCTCTTTGATCGCTGCAAACAGCTCTTCCGGAATAGCGCAGCTCTCATAAGCGTGTTTCGGTTTTCCAACCTCTGCTACGATGCTGTCGATGAATTTGATGATTTCCTGGTTTACTTCGTGTGCTTTGTAGATGGCGTCGATCATTTTTGCTTCCGGAATCTCTTTTGCTCCGGCTTCGATCATGATGACTTTCTCTCTGGTGGAAGCTACGGTCAGTTTCAGGTCGGATACGGCTTTCTGTGCGAGAGTCGGGTTTACGATGAACTCGCCGTCGATCATACCGATCTGAGTCATGGCACACGGACCGTCAAACGGGATGTCGGAAATGCAGGTTGCGATTGCGGAACCCAGCATTGCGACTACTTCCGGATCACACTCCGGATCTACGGACATTACCATGTTGTTTAATGTAACATCGTTGCGGTAATCTTTTGGGAACAGCGGACGCATCGGACGGTCAATGACACGGCTGGTCAGAATTGCGTGCTCGCTTGCTTTTCCTTCTCTTTTGTTGAATCCGCCCGGGATTTTTCCAACGGCGTACATCTTCTCTTCGTACTCAACACTTAATGGGAAGAAGTCGATGCCGTCACGCGGTTTCTCAGATGCGGTTGCTGTAGAAAGAACTACAGTATCGCCATAATGCATAAATGCTGCGCCGTTTGCCTGTTTTGCTACACGGCCTACGTCTACGGTCAGGGTTCTGCCTGCCAGTTCCATAGAAAAACTCTTGTACATAAATAATCTCCTTTTTTTCTTCTGAGCAGAATTTCCGAAACAACTGAAAAGCACACCGGAATACGGACAGGATGCAGCTTTTCAATGTGTTTTTCAGTGGTCTCGGATAAAATTCCTGCACCTCCAGAACCTGCCACTGGCAGCTTCTTACGGATGCAATGCAGCTCAGAATGGCTCCATGTCGTTTGCGTCTTTGATCTTACAAGCAAAGAAACGGGCGGAAAATGTATCCCGCCCGTTGTTCCAAGCTGATTATTTTCTGATTCCTAACTTCTCGATTAAAGCACGGTATCTTTCAATATCAGTTTTCTTTAAGTAGTCAAGCAGACCACGTCTCTGACCAACCAGTTTCAGAAGACCTCTTCTGGAGTGATGATCTTTGTGGTGAACTTTCAGATGCTCAGTGAGCTCCTCGATTCTTGCGGTAAGAACAGCTACCTGTACTTCCGGTGATCCTGTATCTCCCTCAGTTCTTGCATACTCTTTGATGATTGCCTGTTTTTTTTCTTTCGAAATCATTTTAAATTCCTCCTGTTATTTTGATTGCACCGCTGACTAAGAAGTGGTCGGAGTGTCCTGCCTCTGAATCAGGGTCCGGGGATCTTTTTTGTCCCGCATACTCGATTAGTATAGCATACGCTTTTCGAATTGTAAATACTAAAATCAGATGTTTTCGCGATGAATTTTCACGTAGTTACAGTTCTCCGAACTGTAACTTTCGCAGCTCTCATTTTAAGTTTTGCTTCGCAAAAGGAGAGCTGCTCACACCTGAATCACTTTCTTACGCAGCGAAACAGCGAGTGTTTCACTGCTGAGCGAACTTTTTTTCTACATATTTTTTCCCTGCCGCAACATCATGATCGAGCTGGTTTTTCAGCGCGTCGATCGAAGCAAATTTCTGCTCCGGGCGCAGGAATTTTAACAGAGAAACCTCCGCCTGTTTTCCATAGAGATCCTCGCTGCAGTCAAAAAGATTCGTCTCCACGCCGGTAAATTTTTCCTGTACCGTCGGCTTAACACCGATGTTTGTGATACCGTAATAAATTTTTCCTTCGATTTTCACCTCGGAAACGTAGACGCCGAACGGCGGAAGCAGCTTTTCTGCCGGCGGGATCTGATTGATGGTCGGCACGCCGATCGTTCTGCCGAGTGCATGACCGTGGACAATCTCGCCGTGAACCGCGTAATCGTAGCCGAGCAGACCGCTCACGGCTTCCATATTGCCCTGTTCCAGCTCTTCCCGTGCCCAGGTGCTGCTGATCTCGCGGCCGTTTTCCTCTGCTTTTTCGATGATCTCGGTTTCAAAACCAAGGGACGGGCCCATTTCTTTCAGCATTTCGGCTGTGCCGCTTCTCTTGTAGCCAAAACCGAAATCCTTTCCCACAACAACTTTTTTCGCGTGCAGCTTATCCACCAGAATCTCTTTGATAAAGGCTTCCGGCGTCATGTGCATCACTTCATCCACAAACGGGCATTCCACAAGGCAGTCCATGCCAAGCTGTTCGAGGCGGGCTCTTCTCTCCTCATTCGTCAGCAGCTGATGCGGCTTGACATGCTGCACTTTCGACTGCGGCGGCACGTCAAACGTAAACACAACCGTTTCCAGTCCTTCCGTTCTGCCGATTGCAAGGACACGGCGGATCAGAAGCATATGCCCCCGGTGGAGGCCGTCAAATTTCCCCAGGGTTACAACGCTGTCCCCTCTGCTGTCAAAATCCAGTGTTTTTGTTAGATATCTCATGTTCTCTCCAGAAATAACTTGACCGGTCTGGTTAAGTTTTGTGATGGTCTGTATTGATAAATACCGACAAACGTTCCGTCATCGAGATAAAGGCGGAACTCCTCGTCTTCTGCGAAGTCCCCGCCGGAAGCAGTTTCCCCGATTTCGCGGATCTGCGCCGGTTTCAGCGGATTTCCGTTTTCCGCAAGCTTTTTCGCATGATCGTCCGCTGTCGCAAAGCTGCGCAGCGCGGCAAACATTTCATCGACCGGCACGAGGATCTCCAAAAGGCGGCCCTCACCGACAATCGCTGCGATCTCGTCAAGCGTGTGCGCTCCGTTTCGGTCAAACTGGCCGACTCTCGTGCGGATCAGCTGCTCCATACATCCGTGGCAGCCCAGTTTTTCGCCGATATCGTGGCACAGGGTGCGGATATACGTTCCCTTCGAACACGTTACCTCCATGCGCACCAGCGGAAGCTTCACTTCCAGAATGCTGATCTCGTAAAAGTGCACCGTGCGGGCCTTCCGCTCGATCTCGATGCCTTCCCGCGCCAGCTCGTAGAGTTTCTTTCCATTAACCTTCAGCGCGGAATACATCGGCGGCACCTGCTGCTGCTCCCCGACAAACGAGGCGATGCAGTCCCGCACCTCTTCTTCCGTCACGGTCACCGGCGCTTCTGCTGTCACGGTTCCGCTCATGTCCTGCGTATCCGTTGCGATTCCAAGGTGAAGCAGCGCTTCATACGTCTTCGTTTCATCGGTCAGCATATCGCAGAGACGCGTTCCCTTTCCAAGGCAGACCGGAAGCACGCCCGTCGCATCCGGGTCTAGGGTTCCGGTGTGGCCGATTTTTTTCTGGTGCAGGATGCCGCGCAGCTTCGCAACCACGTCATGCGACGTAAATCCCGCCTCTTTCCATACGTTCAGAACTCCGTTTATCATGTTGTTTTGTCTCCCTCTTTTTCACAAGAAAACCGGGCGTGGATATATTTTCTGCGCCCGGCTGTTTCCTGTTTATGCTTCTTCCTCTGTCGTCTCTTCTTCCTCTTCTGCAAGAAGCTGTTTTTCGATATACAGAGTCAGATTGTTGATTACATCATACGGAGAACCTGACATCGTGCAGCCAGCCGCACAGACATGGCCGCCGCCGCCGAATACGGCTGCGATTTTGCTCACATCAACCAGCTCGTCGGAGCGGAGGCTTACTTTGAAGACCTGCGGCTCCAGCTCATACAGGAAGATTGCTACGTGAACGCCTTCTGTATTTTTTAACTGGCTGACAATGCCGTCCATATCTCCCGGTGTCAGGCCATAGAAGTCCATGACCTTCTTCCGCACGATACCGACAATACACTGCTTGTCGAGAAGCATGATGCTCTCTGTCAGCGTGCGTCCCATAATCTGGTTCTGTACATATGTTTTCTTGAAGAATGCATCCTCGATGATTCTGGTAAACGGAACTCCCTTTTCCATCAGAGCGGCCGCAACCCGCATCGTGTGCGGAGAGGTGCTGCTGTACTGGAATACGCCGGAATCGGTCACAATACCGGTGTACAGCGCCTCGGCGCACGGCTCGGAGATCTTTTCTTCCTCCAGAAGTCCGAACAGCACCTCGCAGGCAGAGCTTGCATCCGGCTCTACGTGATTGATTTCGCAATATTCTGTATTCGTCACATGGTGATCGATGCAGATCGTCTTTCCCGCTTTTGCAAGAAGCGGTGCGGCAACGCCGATGCGCTCCTCGCTGGATACATCCAGAAGGACCACAAGGTCGTACGCTTTCTCTTCACAGCTTGTCTTTACCTCAGAAAAGCCCGGAAGATAGGAAAATTCCGGCCGTGGATCCTCAAGATAGACATCTGCCTGAATCTCCGGCCGATTGTCGCGAAGATACTGGTATAATCCCAGGCAGGAACCGATGCAGTCACCGTCCGGACGAACGTGTCCGGCGATGGCCATGCAGGAGACTCCGTTTAGAATTCCATCAATTTTCTTCATTTTCCTCATCCTTTTTGTCTTCTTTGTGTGTTACTTCATCAATCAGTTTCGACATCGTAACGCCATATTCAATCGACTCATCCAGGACAAAGGTCAGCTCCGGTGTATTGCGGAGGTTAATGGTCTTGGCCAGCATACGGCGGATGAAGCCCTCCGCGCTCTTTAAGCCGCGGAGGGTTTCTTTCTTCGCCTCATCATCGCCAAACACACTGATATATACTTTACACGTCTTCAGATCCGGCGCTACCTCTGCCGCTGTGACAGAGGTCATCATTCCGATGCGCGGATCCTTGATCTCGTTCCGGATGATGTTGGAAAGCTCTTTCTGTACTTCCCCGTTGATCCTGGTGTTTTTAATACTGTTTTTTCTCAACTTAATTCCTCATTTCTATCTCGGCACTTCTACCATGATATAGGCCTCGACCTGATCGAACTCCTGAAGATCGTTGAATCCTTCAAATACAAGACCGCACTCATAGCCGGAGCGCACTTCTTTGACATCGTCTTTGAAACGTTTGAGGGATGCCAGATTTCCTTCGAAGATCTGGTTTCCTTCGCGGCTGATTCGAACTTTGCAGCCTCTCTGGAACGTTCCGTCCAGTACATAGCTTCCGGCGATCGTTCCGACACCGGATGCCTTGAAGAGCTGACGTACCTCGGCATGGCCGATAACTTTCTCTTCGTAAACCGGCTCAAGCATACCCTTCATGGCTGCCTCAACATCCTCAATTGCCTGGTAGATGACACGATACAGACGGATGTCTACGCCGTTCTGCTCTGCCATGGATTTTGCGTTCGCATCCGGGCGTACGTTAAATCCGATAATGATGGCGGAAGATGCGGTTGCCAGCATAACGTCGGACTCGTTGATCGCACCGACACCGCCGTGGATGACGCGTACGGCAACTTCCTCGTTGGAGAGTTTGACAAGACTCTGTTTTACTGCCTCGACAGATCCCTGTACATCGGCTTTGACAACGAGTGCCAGTTCTTTTAAGTTACCCTCCTGAATCTGGTTGAACAGATCATCCAGGGACATCTTCGCTTTTGTCTCCTCAAGCAGGTTCTTCTTGTTCTCTGCCACGAAGGTTGCTGCGAAGTTCTTTGCTTCTTTATCGTTATCGGTCTGAACGAGGATCTCTCCTGCGTTCGGAACATCGGAAAGTCCGAGGATCTCAACCGGAGTAGACGGGCCTGCCTCTTTGACGCGGCGTCCCTTATCATCCATCATCGCACGGACTTTACCGGAGCATGCGCCTGCTGCGATGTAATCGCCGACATGCAGGGTACCTTTCTGTACCAGAATGGTAGCAACCGGTCCTTTTCCTTTATCCAGCTCAGCCTCGATGACAAGACCTCTTGCTTTCCGGTTCGGGTTTGCTTTCAGCTCGAGCACTTCGGAAGTCAGAAGGATCATCTCAAGCAGATCGTCGATACCTTCGTTGTTCTTTGCAGATACCGGAACGAATACGGTGCTTCCGCCCCAGTCCTCCGGAATCAGTTCGTACTCGGAGAGCTCCTGTTTTACACGCTCTACGTTTGCGCCTGGTTTATCGATCTTATTGATCGCAACGATGATCTCAACGCCGGCTGCTTTTGCATGGTTGATTGCCTCAACGGTCTGCGGCATCACACCGTCGTCTGCTGCGACAACGAGAATGGCGATATCCGTTGCATTGGCTCCACGCATACGCATAGCGGTGAATGCCTCATGTCCTGGGGTATCGAGGAACGTAATCTTCTGTTTGTTGATCGAAACGGTGTATGCACCGATGTGCTGGGTAATACCGCCAGCCTCGCGGTCGGTGACATGGGTGTTCCGGATGCAGTCCAGAAGAGATGTTTTACCGTGGTCAACGTGTCCCATAACGCAGACTACCGGCGGACGCGGAACCATGTCTTTTTCATCCTCTTCGTCCTCTTTTAAGAGCTCTTCGATCACATCGACTTTCTCTTCCGGCTCAGCGATGATGTTATAATCAAGCGCGATTTCCTGTGCTTTTTCGAAGTCGATCTCATGGTTTACGGTAACCATCGTTCCTTCCATGAACAGTTTCTTTACGATGACTGCCGGCTGCATTTTCATCTTCTCAGCCAGCTCGCGGATGGTCATTTTCTCCGGCAGGGTAATCTCCTTTACCTCATCTTTCGGAGCTTCCTGTTTCGGTTTGTTGACCGGTTTCTGGAGCGCTTTCGGGAGTCTGGACTGCTGATGATGTCCCTGGTTCGGACGGTTTCCGCCTCTTCCTCTGTCTTCACTGAATTTATTTTCTCTTAAAGAATCTTTGTTTTTGTCTTTTTCTTTTCTTCCTGTATCACGGCCTGGCTTCTTGATGCCAAGGCTCATTGTATCGCCTGCAGAGCTCTTATGCTCGGTTCTGCGGCGGTCTCCTCCCGGACGGCGGTTCTGATTCTGGGAATCATCATCCTTTCCTGCGAACGGTCTTCCGCCATTATTTCCCGGTCTGCCTCCGTTTGGACGTGCGGAACGCTCACCGAATGGTCTTCCGCTTCTCTCACCGTTTCCACTTCTTCCGCCGTTATTGCGGTCTCCTCCCGGACGGTCTCCGCTGCGGTTCGGGCGGTCTCCATTGTTTCCGCCGAAGCGGCGTTCTCCCTGCGGACGGTCTCCGCTACGGTTCGGGCGGTCTCCGTTATTGTTGAAGCGGCGCTCTCCCTGCGGACGGTCTCCATTGCGGTTCGGACGGTCTCCGTTATTGTTGAAACGGCGCTCTCCCTGCGGACGGTCTCCATTGCGGTTCGGACGATCTCCATTTCCGCCGTTTCCGTTTCCACGGTTCGGACGGTCCTCGCTTCTTCCGTTTCCATTGCGGTTTCCTTCCGGACGGCCGTTTCCGCGGGACGGACGGTCTTTTTTCTGTCCCTGGTTCTTTGTGAACTCTTTTGCTTCTTTACTTGTTGCGTTCTGCGGACGCACAACGGAAATAATTTTCTTTTTCTTCGGTTTTGCCTGCTCTTCCGGTTTCTTCATTTCCATATTTTCTGTATCTTTCTTTTCCAATGATCTTTTCTCCTCTTTCTGCGGTTTTCGTGTTTCCTGCATCCATCCACCGACCTTTCCGGCCTTACGCCTTACGCTTCTGCCAACAATGCTGCTATTTTTTCTGCAAAATGCGCTTCACATACGGCAAGGGAAGAACGGTATTCTCTTCCGATGGCTCTTCCAAGCTGCTCTTTGTCCCCAAAAAGAATGCATGGCACTTTATAGTATGCACACATATTGCGAAATTTCTTCTGTGTATTGGCCGACGCCGTTTCCGCCAGAATGACAAGGTATGCGCTGCCGCTCTTTACGGCCTGCTCGGTCGCAAATTCGCCGCTCGATACCTTACCCGCCTTCATGGCAAGGCCCAGCATGGATAATCCTTTACTTTGACTGTTCAATCTTCGCAAATGCCTCCTTTAACTGCTCATAAACCTCTGATGGAATTTCTGCCTTCAGAGAACGGGAAAGTCCTTTGTTTTTCATTTCTTTCCCCAGACATTCCAGAGAGCAGACATAAGCACCGCGTCCGTTCATTCTTCCGGTTGTGTCCGGAACAATCGTTCCTTCGGTGGTTTTCACCACGCGGATCATTTCTTTTTTGTTTTTCATTTCATTGCAGCCAATGCATTTACGCAGCGGCACTTTACGAACTGTACTCAAATGCTCATCCCGCCTTTGTTTTTATTTTAATTACTCTTCGTCTCCGGCTTTCTCTGCTGTTTCTACATCATTCTCGTCGAAGTCTTCTTCTGCAGAGATGGTTTCCTCCTCTGCTGCGGACTCATCGTAATTGCCCTCTTCCTCGTATTCCTCTTCTTCTACGTAGTCGAAGTCTCCTGCCTCGCGTGCCTGGGTCTCGCTCTTGATGTCGATCTTGAACCCGGTCAGACGTGCGGCAAGTCTTGCGTTCTGTCCCTCTTTACCGATGGCAAGGGAAAGCTGGTAATCCGGAACGATCACTTTTGCGGTCTTCTCATCCGGGTCTGCCATAACGGAGATAACTTTTGCCGGGCTCAGTGCGTTCTCGATCAGGAGTGCCGGGTTCTCATCCCATGTGATGATGTCGATCTTCTCGCCGTTCAGCTCGTTGACAACCGCGTTGACACGGCTTCCGTTCATACCGACGCATGCGCCGACTGCATCGACATTCGGATCGTTGGACCATACTGCCATTTTTGTACGGCTTCCCGCCTCACGGGCAATGCTCTTGATCTCTACGATGCCTTCCGCAACCTCGGAAACCTCAGACTCAAAGAGACGTTTTACGAGTTCCGGATGGGTACGGGATACCATGACTTTCGGTCCCTTGGTTGTATTCTTTACTTCCAGAACGTATACTTTCACACGCTGGGTCGGCTCAAATTTCTCGCCTTTGACCTGCTCGTTCTCGGTCAGCAGAGCGTCTACTTTACCGAGGTTGATGCTGACGTTGCGTCCTACATAGCGCTGTACCACACCGGTAACCACATCGTGCTCTTTCTCGAAGTACTGATCAAACAGAACTTTACGCTCTTCCTCACGGATCTTCTGAAGAATGACGTTTTTGGCATTCTGGGTTGCAATACGGCCGAACTCTTTGGATTTGATTTCTACCGGAACGATATCGCCGAGTTCATAGCGGGAGTCTGCACGTTTTGCATCGGAAAGGGCGATCTCCATGATCGGATCCTGTACCAGATCAACAACGGTTTTCTCTGCTACGACTTTGAAATCACCAGTCTGGGCGTTGATGCTTACCTTTACATTATCTGCTTTGCCAAAATGGTTTTTACAGGCCTGGATCAGCGACTGCTCAATTGCCTCAAGCAGGGTATCTTTGCTGATATTCTTCTCTTTCTCAAGAACTTCAAGGGCCTCCATTAATTCTGTATTCATTTTTCTCTTTTCCTCCTGTATCTGCGTCTGTTTAGAAATCAAATGCTAAACGGATCAATGCAATATCGCTTTTCTGGAAGACGCGCTCTGTTCCGTCCTCCTCCAAAATGGTCACACTGTTATCATCATATGCGGTGAGTATTCCGTAAAATTCCCGGTTTCTCTCGATCGCACGGTATGTCCGGATTTCCAGCTCTTTTCCCATGCTTCTCTTGTAGTCTTTCTCTTTTTTCAGCGGACGTCCAAGGCCCGGGGAGCTGACCTCCATGATATAGGCGTCATCGATAAAGTCCTCTGCGTCCAGCCGGTCAGAAAATGCACGGCTGACGATTTCGCAGTCATCCACGGTGATTCCGCCTTCTTTGTCGATGTAAGCACGCAGATACCAGGTACCGCCCTCTTTGACATACTCCACATCCACCAGTTCAAAACCATTGGCTTCTACAATCGGAGTGATCAGTTCTTCTGCCTTCTGTTCGTATTCTTCTCTTCTGCTCAAATCCTCACCACCTTTTTTGATTTAGGGAAACTTCTGAAAAATTCTTTCATTTCCCTGTACACAAGAAAGAGTGGACGAAATCGTCCACTCCTTAACAGTCACTTATTAACAGCTTTACTATAGCACCTTTTCTGCGTAATTGCAAGGGTTAATTGCAATTTTTCCTTTATTTATCACGTTTTTTCCACTTATTTACGCTCCGATCCCGGACAGATATGGACATCAAGCTGATTATACGGAATAGAAATCCCTGCCGCATCAAATTCTTCCTTGATGCGCTCGTTCATTTTCCACTTGACCGGCCAGTAATTTTCCGTTGCGACCCAGGCGCGGAGACCGACCGTAATCGCGCTCTCGCCCAGCTCATCTACGAAAAACTGCTGCTCCTCTGACTGAAAATGCGGCTCCTCCTCAACGAGGCGGCGCAGGATGTCCTTCGCTTTTCTGATATCGGACTCATAAGAAATGCCGACTTTGATCTCCAGCTTTCTCCGGTCCATCGCCGTCACGTTGATGATGGTGTGGTTCGTCAGATTGGCGTTCGGGATCATAATGGTACGGTTGTCGATGCTGTTGATTGTCGTGTAATACATCTCAATCTTCTTAACCGTTCCCTCCTGACCTTCGCCCGGAAAAATGATGTAGTCACCGACCTTAAATGGTTTCAGCAGCAGAATCATCACGCCGCCTGCAAAGTTTGAGAGGCCGCCCTGCAGTGCCAGGGATACGGCAACGCCGGCGGAGGCGATGGCTGCTGCGATCGACGCTTCGGATACGATGCCGAGCTGAACGATAATGGTCAGCACCAGCAGCGTGTTCAGACTGTATTTCACCATGGAAACGGTAAAACTGACTACAGCCTCCTCCGTGTTAAAACGCCGCATATTTTTTCGAATCAGCCCGCAGAGCCACAGGATCAGTTTGCGTGCAACCAGAAAAAGGATTACCGCAAACACGATCTTCAGCACCAGATCGGCAGTCGAGGAGGCTTTGTCGATCCAGTATTCATAGACGCGTTCTGCCGCTGTCAGATTCACCATGTGTTATCTCTCCTCTGTCTCGAATTTTCTCTGCAGCTCCTCGCCAAGTTCACTCATGCCTGTGCTTTTTTTCGTTTTTGTCTCTGGTTTTGCCTCTGATTTTGCTTCCGACTTGGTTTCCGGCTTAGTTTCCGGCTTTGCAGCCGGTTTCTTTTCCGGATCGGCGGCGCGGTATTTTTCCACGGCTTTTGCTGCCTCTGCCGCTGCGAATTTTCCGGCTTTTACCAGCTTATCCACCGTCTGCTCCACCGTTTTCACCGGTTTGCTGTCGATCGCCTGCTTTACGGCTTTCTCTACCTTCTCTGTCGCAATCATGGTTCCCTGCTTTTTCTCTGCTCTTTTCGCCGTTTTTTCCGATACTTTTTTCTCTGTTTTTCCGGCAGTCTTTGTTGTTTTCTTTACTTTTACTGCTTCTTCCGGTTTCCCGGCCGATTTTACATTCTTTCCGGTTTTCTTCTCTGTCGCCGCTTTCGCTGCAGTTTTTGCTTTCGCACGCTTATTGCTCGCAGCACCCGTCTCCGGCTTCGTATATGAAAATACCTGAACAGAAAGCGGTGCAAGTTTCACGGTAATGGAATTTTTCCGCTCGTCACACTCTGTTTTTTTCGACATTTTCACACGTGGATTTCCAACGCCAGTTCCACCATAGGCCTCTGCATCACTGTTGAACATTTCTTTGTACTTTCCGGGATACGGCACACCAATGCGGAAATCATCGTACTCGACATTCGAGAAGTTGCATACGACAAGCAGTGTATCTTCTTTCTTCTTCGTCCTGCGTAAAAAGATCAGAAGGTTCTTTTCCCACTCCATGCCATTGATCCACTCAAAGCCCTCCGGCTTTTCGTCAAGCTGATACAATGCCGGATTTGCTTTGTAGAATGCATGAAGTGCCGCCATATAGTTTTTTAGCTGCAGATGTTCCTTGTCCTCAAGAAGCTCCCAGGACAGGGACTGTTTCTCATTCCACTCTTTTTCCTGTCCGAATTCCTGTCCCATAAACAGAAGCTTCTTTCCGGGATGCACCATCTGATAAGCGTACGCCAGACGAAGATTTGCCATTTTCTGCTCCGGTGTACCCGGCATTTTGGTATACATAGACCCTTTCAGGTGAACCACTTCATCGTGTGACAGACTCAGCATGAATTTCTCCGAGTAAGCGTATACCATAGAAAAAGTCAGCTGATCATGGTGCGCACCGCGGTATACCGGATCATATTTCATATATTCTGTAAAATCATTCATCCAGCCCATGTTCCACTTGTAGTCGAAGCCAAGGCCTTCATCGTCTAGGTCTCCCGTCACCTTCGGCCATGCGGTCGATTCCTCTGCAATCAGAAGTGCATCCGGAAACTCTTTTTTGAAGATGGAGTTCAGATGTTTTAAAAATTCGATCGCCTCAAGGTTCTCATTTCCGCCGTAGATATTTGCGACCCACTCCCCGTCCTGCTTGCCATAATCAAGATACAGCATCGAAGCAACCGCATCCATACGGATTCCGTCGGCATGATACTCTTTCGCCCAGAAAAGAGCATTGGCGATCAGGAAGTTCTTTACTTCCGGTCTGCCGTAATTGTAAATCAGCGTGCCCCAGTGTGGATGGGATCCCTGTCTTGGATCAAAATGCTCGTACAGGCATGTACCGTCAAAAGCAGAAAGTCCGAAAGTATCACGTGGGAAGTGTGCCGGTACCCAGTCGAGAATGACGCCAATGTCATTCTGATGCATCGTATCCATAAAATAGCGGAAGTCATCCGGCGTTCCGTAACGTGCTGTCGGTGCATAATAGCCCGTTACCTGATACCCCCAGGACTCGTCAAGAGGATGCTCCATCACTGGCATTAGTTCTACATGGGTGTAGCCGAGCTCTTTGACGTAAGAAGCCAGCATCGGAGCAATCTCGCGGTAGTTATAAAATTCACGTCCATCGTCCGGTTTTTTCCAGGAGCCAAGATGCACCTCATAAACAGAGATCGGCGCTTTGTCGCCCTGTGTGACACCACGCTTCTTCATCCAGTTCTCATCCTGCCAGGCATATTTTCCAAGGTCAAACACAACACTTGCATTGTTTGGGCGCAGCTGTGCCGCATTTGCGTACGGATCCGATTTCAGATACGTCAGACCGCCCCTGGCCTTGATTTCGTACTTATAGATGTCGCCCGCGCGGACACCCGGAATAAAGAGTTCGTAGATCCCGGACTCCAGAAGATTCATCTGATATGCTCTTCCGTCCCAGTTATTGAAGTTTCCGACAACGCTGACACGGATCGCATTCGGTGCCCAGACTGCGAAGTAAACACCACTGACGCCGTCGATTTTTACCGGATGTGCACCCAGCTTCTCATAGATCGAATAGCAGATGCCATTTTCAAACTGTTTCTGTTCCTGCTCGGTAAACTGCATCGGATAGGCGTATGGATCGTAATGCTCCATCTGGTTTCCGTCGCCATCCCAATAGATCAGAGTATAGGACGGGATTTTTTCCCCCGGAAGCAGAACAGCGAAAAACCCTGCTTCATCCTCGCAGACCATTTCAGTCTGTTTTCCGTCGCGGATCGTATGTACGGCTGCACGGGTTGCGCCCGGGAAAAACGCCTGAATCAAAATACCATCCTCCGTTACGCGCGGTCCCAAGATGTCTCTTGGATGATTCTCCTCAGAATAGACCACAGCTTCAATCTCTGCCCAATCCATATAATCGTATAATTTTTCTTCCATTTTCAAAATTGTAACCCCTCCTTATTTATTTTACGTGCTCTCGCTGCTGCTTCCCCCATACAAAATCGCATAAAAAAGCACTCATTCATGCCAGAGCGTGTTTGAAAAAAGCTTTTCGTGAGCTGCGAGTCCCATTTTCAGCCCAAACGGTCTGCAGCAACCGGATAAGGTCAAAACAGATCGCGAAGTGGGGCTTGCAGATTGTGGAAATGATTTTTCAAATTCTGATTTTATTCTACCATCCTAACCGCGATTGTACAATGCAAATCTGGTTTGTTTTTTATTCTGTTTTTTATTTATTCACCGCTGTCACGGAAAACTTTTCGTCTGTGGTCTGAATCTCATTGTTATCAAACCAGACGCTGTAAATTTTCTGTAAAGCCAGTGTTTTCAGGGACTCCCCGGAAAGCGATTCGGCCTGATAATCGAAAAATGCTGCAAGCAGCGTATCAGCACAGCCATATTCACCGGAATAGACAAGCAGTTCAGATGCTGCCGTGTGGTCTTTTCCGTCTGACGCGCTAAGATACGGCGTGCGCATCGTTCCGTCCTGATACTGGTAATAGCGGTACGTATCGGGACTGCCCGCCTGGTAAGCGTGGAAAAATACGATGCTTTTCGGTCCCTCGTACGTCATCGTTCCATGTGACTGAATTTCATTCCCGGAAAGATGGTACAGCGGGTACTGGTACTCTTTTTCCCCTGTTTCATCGAGACAGCGCACAAATCCGTCCTTGCTGGAAATAATGCCGAGCTGATAGCCCTCGCCGCGGATCGTGTCCGCCAGATAGTCAATCAAAAAAGCATTTTTCATCCAGAAAAAGTCGAGATACGCCGTGTAGCCCATCTCTGCGGCATATGCCTGATACGCATCCGACACATGCAGACAGACCTGGTTTTCTCCCAGGAATTCCATGGAAATGTCATCCGGGTTCTGCGCAAAGGCTGCAACGGCTGCCGCTTCCTCTGCCGCATCATCATCCTTCTCCGGATCGAACTGTGCTGCGGCCGCATCATCATTGCTCATGCAGAGATTTTCCAGTGACGCGTACAGCGGTCCCAGATAGATTTCCCGGCAGTTGGCATCGGATACTTTTTTCAGGGCATCGTACAAAACCGGATCTACCGTCATAACTTCGTTTGGATGCTGGTTGATATCGTACAGGTTTGTCACATCATCGAAACTCTCGTCGATATTGAAAAGCCGGTAGCCCTTCACCGCCGCATCGGTATAAATCAGCGAGAGTGCCTTTGCCTCCCCGCCCGCCGATACGCCGCCTGCACCGACATTATATTTCAGTGTGAAATCCTCGCTGCAGTTCAGCTCCGAGCCCGCCTTCACGCTGATTTCGCGCCAGCCGGAATCGCCGCGCAGAAAATTCATAAAACCATACACCAGAAAACCGGATCCGATCGCCAGAAACAGTACCACAAGCACGATGCGCCGTCCGACATTCTTTTCAGAGAGCTGAACTTTCTGCACCGGCTTCGGCTGCCGTCTGTTTGGATCTTTTACTGTTCTTCCCATTCTTTTACTCCTCTTACTTTAAGTTCTCCCCTTCATTCGCACTGTGTTTTATTGTCCCAGAAAATATGTCTCCCGTCAAGTAAAACGGCACAAAAAAAGCAGCGCCGGAATCAAAAAACTTTCGATTCTGACACTGCTTTGCTTTTCACAGTCTGCTATAGGACAACCAATATCAATGCAATGATAAAGATCAGGAGAATCACGGCCAGTACGGCAAATCCGTACAGCGCGCCCTGCTTACATGCTTTATAGTTGTGATAGTACTGTTTCTTTTTGTATACCATTGCTGCGATAATACCGATGATCGGGAAGAAGAACGACAGCACTTTGTACCAGATGCTTCCGGTATCGTGAACCGGAGTTTTCAGGAACTCATCTTCTGCCTTGGAAAGATGAACCTCGTGGTTCTCCTCTTTTACTTTCTCGCCAGGCTTTCTGATGGTGATCGGCTGCAGCGGCTCTCCCTTTTCACGGAGTGCCTTGTACTCTTCGATCTCTTTCTTGTTTCCGTATACAAAGTGGTTGTGTCCGATATCCACGAATTCCGGTTTGTCCACGGAATAATCGTGAATGGACGGATCGTAGGTGTACAGCACTTTGTTCTTCTCAAGCTGCGGATCCGGAATCGGGATCGCAGAGATCAGGGAATGGGTGTATGGATGCAGCGGGAAGTTGAACAGCTCCTCTGCGTCCGCAACCTCTACGATATTTCCTTTGTAGATAACACCGATACGGTCGGAAATGAACCGAACGATGGAAAGGTCATGAGCAATAAACAGATAAGTAACCTGTTTTTCTCTCTGGAATTTCTTCAGCAGATTGAGGACCTGGGCACGGATCGATACGTCCAGTGCGGAGATCGGCTCATCGGCTACAACCAGCTCCGGCTCCATAACCATGGCACGGGCCAGACCGATACGCTGGCGCTGTCCGCCGGAGAACTCATGTGGGTAACGGGTCAGGTGCTCCGGCAGAAGACCAACTTCGTTGATCATGTTCTCTACCTTTTTCACACGATCTGCCTCGTTCTCGTACAGATGGAAGTTGTAAAGACCCTCGGATACGATGTAATCGACCGTCGCACGCTCATTTAACGATGCGGCAGGATCCTGGAATACCATCTGAATGTTTCGGATAACCTCCCGGTCCAGGGAATGCGGAATCTTGCCGGAAATTTTAACACCCTTGTACAGGATCTCTCCTGCGGAACACGGGTTGACACGAATGACCGCACGGCCGATCGTGGTCTTTCCGGAACCGGACTCGCCTACGAGGGAGAAGGTTTCTCCCTTGTAGATGTCAAAAGAAGCATTTTTTACCGCTTTGACTGCGTCATCGCCCTTGCCGAAAGTGATATCTACATTTTTTACCTGCAGTAAGATTTCTCTTCCATTTTCGTCAATCGGACCATGCTCCGGCAGATGCGAAACAGTGGTCTTGCTTTCCTGCTTTGTAGACACTTTCAAACTCTCCTATTAGTTGATTCCTGTAACACCAGATTGCTTCGCAATCTTAAAAACTTTCGCAATCCGCTCATTTTTCTCCGAAAAATGGCTACTTGCTCATGTTTTTGCAGGTCTCAAACTCAAAAACCCTCGTGCAAGCTTTGCTTGCGTCGGCTTTTCGACCTTGATCCCCTTGGTTTTACAAGTTGTATGCTTTTAATAATTTTTCGTGAATATTCTGAATTGCCTCCGGCTTCTCCGTCTTTGGTGCTCTCGGATCCAGCAGCCAGGTTTTGGCGTAATGGGTATCCGTTACTTTGAACATCGGCGGCTCTTCCAGTGTGTCGATTTTCAGACAGTACTGGTTACGCGGTGCAAACGGATCTCCGATAATCTTATTGTACAGAGACGGCGGCGTACCGGTAATGGAAAACAGCTTTGTATTCCGCTCCGCAAGCTGCGGCAGGGAAGAAAGCAGTGCCCAGGTGTACGGATGGCGCGGGTCGTAGAACAGCTCTTCTACATTCGCAAACTCGATGATCTGTCCTGCGTACAGAACGGCAACACGGTCAGCGATATTCGCTACGACACCAAGGTCGTGGGTAATAAACACGATGGTGTAGTTGTACTCTTTCTGAAGATCCTTGATCAGCTTCAGGATCTGTGCCTGAATCGTAACGTCCAGCGCAGTTGTCGGCTCATCGCAGATGAGGATCTTCGGACGGCAGGAAAGTGCAATCGCGATAACGATACGCTGTCTCATACCGCCGGAATACTGGAACGGATAATCATCGAAACGCTGCTCTGCGTTCGGAATACCAACCTTTTCCATCAGCTCAAGCGCCTGTGCTCTCGCTTCCACCTCGCTGACATCCTGATGTTTCATAATAACAGAAGTGATCTGTTTTCCGATCGTGATGATCGGGTTCAGGGAAGTCATCGGGTCCTGGAATACGGTTGCAATTTTCTTACCACGGATCTGGCCCCAGTCATTCGGGTCCTGGATTTTTGCCAGGTTGATGATGCAGGTTCCGTGGAGCTGCTCCGGTGTCTCATCCAGATAGCGTACGCGGAAGGTAGCCTGGTCAAAAACGCCGTTTCGCTTCTGCTCATCGTTCAGATCCACACCGCGCTCCATTGCAGCTTTGAATGCCTCGTGCAGCTTTTTGATCATGCGGACTTTTTTGCGCAGTTTGTAACGTCCAACAGAAAGATAGATCTCTTTGGCAAGAATCTCATTTCTCTTTCTTGTCTCGTCCGTAATTTCTTTTGCTGTCAGGCCGGCATACTCTTTTTTGTACTCTGCCATCTTTGCATCATACGCCTGATTGTAGGCCGTATCGTTCATGGCAGCCTGTTTGTGTGCCTTGATTTTTTCCTCTTTTGCTTTCTGCAGAGCCTTGATCTCTCCATCCAGTCTGGAAATCTCGGCAGATGTCTCTTTGATTTTCGCTTTTTCTTTGGAAGTATCGAGTGTCTGCTTATAGTTGAAAAGTTCGGTTCTCTTTATTACAAGTTCCTTGATTTCAGCATCTGCTTTCTCACGCTCTTCCTCGCTCAGCGTCATTTTTTCTTCTTTTTCCTGCTCCAGCGCCTTCATTTTCAGGAATACTTCTGAACCATATTCCAGTTTGGAATACTCATTCAGTTTTTCCCAGGTGGATGCGATGGTCTTTTTCGCATAAGAGTTCAGCGGCACAACGGTATCGCTCAGCTCGGCATCGTTGAAAATGATATCTCCCTGGTCAATGAAGCCGTTGCTGTCCAGCATGCCCGCAAACGCTTTTGTAAATACGGATTTACCGGCGCCGGACTCTCCTACGATAGCAATGGACTCATTCTCGTAAATATCCAGCGTTACGCCCCGGATTGCCGTCAGGATACGGCCGCGGACACGGAATTTTACCTGTAAGTCCTTAATCGATAATAATACTTTTTTATCTTCCATGCGGCTTTCCTTCCTACATATGTGTTCTCGGGTCGGACGCATCTCCAAGGTTCTGTCCAACTACATATAATACTACGGTGATGATTGAAGCGACAACAACCGGGCTCCAGAACTCGAATCCCCATCCCGGTGTCAGCATGGCACCCTCAGCCTCATAGATCAGTCTTCCCAGAGACATGTCAGAAAGTCCCATACCGATGTAAGCCAGGAACACCTCGTAAGAGATGTAGGACGGAATCTCAGTTGCCGCCAGAGTAACAATGACAGATGTCATAAACGGGAGAATATTCTTCATCGCAATTCGGAAAATCGAAGTTCCAAGACATTTTGATGCCAGATTATACTCTCTGTCACGGATGATAACGACCTGCGTACGGATAAAGTACGCGATGGCAAGCCATCCGGTAACGGTCAGTGCAAATACCATGGTCCAGAAGCTCGGGGTGAACAGCATCACCAGTACAGAAATCAGCAATACATAAGGGATATTTCCGATGATGTTGTAAAGGGCCATCATAAAAGTGTCGAACTTTTTGGAAAAGCCCCAGAGTGCACCGATGACAACACCAACCGTCAGGTTAATGGCAGCACAGATAAAAGCCAGAGATACAGAAATCCTTGCTCCTGTCCAGAGCGCATCGAATGTGGACTGGCCGCTGGCTCCTGATCCCAGGATCCAGTGGATGCTCATTCCCATCTCTTTTAAAGCCTTGGACGGTGAGAGATGCTTGGCTGCGCTGCTTAAAAGGTTCGTGTAACGGTCATATTCCACCAGAAGCGGATAACCGTAAGTCATCAGAAGGATGATTCCCAAAAGGATCAGGATCACAATATTGATCTTTTTCTTAAAAAACACACGGAATACGGAATGCCAGTAGGAATATCTGGGAGCCGTGATCTTCTCAGACTCCAGACTGCTGTGATCGACCCTGGCAAACAGTTCCTCTTTGGACAAACCATATTTATCTAAATCATAATTCATAACTTTTACCTGTCCTTCGTAGAGAATGAAATACGCGGGTCCACCATGGACATCAGAATGTCACCAAGAATGATCGCCAGAACAGAAAGCAGGGCATAGAACAGTGTCACACCTACGATCACTCCGTTGTCATACTGGTTGATGGCCTCAGTCAATAAGTTACCGGCACCGGGAACCACATACACACGCTCGGTGATGATGGCTCCGATCAGTGCACCCAGCACACTGGCGGGAACTCCCTGTACGATCGGGATCGCCGCATTTTTCAGGATGTGCTTCGTGAAGA